>JABAOF010003491.1_pt1 | contig 102052 bp, 91 predicted proteins | sample 7062171 | NCBI WGS metagenome assembly JABAOF01 (sample SAMN14538628, study PRJNA623070) | marine sediment metagenome | biome: marine biome [ENVO:00000428]; feature: marine pelagic biome [ENVO:01000023]; material: deep marine sediment [ENVO:00002113] | place: India: Gulf of Khambhat ...
CACCCCCACCCGTCCACCACCAACTCCAATCGGGTTCAGTGGGGCCGCCACCAATTATTCCTCCACCCGGATTCCAGGGAAAATAAGGATACCCCGTTCCATAATCCCACCAATTACCATTAGTATTTCCGGTGCCACCAACACCATCTATAATATTATCCTTGGGTGTTGTACAATTACAACTTCCACCACCTGTACAATCAATAATGATGGTTAAAGTTACAGAGTAACTTTCTGTAATGTATATTGTATTCCCATCAAGGGTAACTTCTAATGAATACGAAATCGTAACTTCTATGCTCATTTCACAACCACCACCCACCATTGTTCCGTTCAATGATTGCGTGCTATTGGCGCTGTTATTCCTTGTAGCATGAAATGCTATCTCCACATTTTTTATTTTGCCCGATACAGGTGATTCAATAGTAATTCCATCCCGATTATTTACCGTTTGCTCAAAATAACCAAAAACTGCCTGCGTATTTAATAAATTATTTTTTGCAATTGAAGTTTTTGGTCTGATTGCATTTAATGAATCCCGATTATACAACCGGTAAGTATATAAACTATCATTGTGTTTATAAGCCACTATGTATGACTGTATGGTATTAGTATTTTGCGCTTGTAATGGTATAAAAAATATGCCCTGACTGCCTTCGGTTTTATTACTTTGCGTGTATTTTACAGTGTTACCTGTTGCATTAACCCCATAAGTAGATAATTGATTACCTGAGTTAGAATGATTGCTGCTATATATTACTTTGTCCCATCTCGGTATCCCATTTTTCCTTACAAACGCAGGTAAAAAATGAAACATACTATCCTGCCTTCTAATATCAGCAGCTAATTTTTTTATGGCAATGTCCGCTGTAGTACCGGTATTAAAAAACTGTTGTTGTAATTGCGCATAATTGGGGCTTTTTATATTGGGCAAACTGTCATATTTGCGGCAACCAAACAAAAAACTAACCATGATAAAAAGCATAAAAAGATAACAATTGCTACACCATTTGTAAGCCCTATTGGTAACATTTTTGACTAATTGCGTGTTTCGCAAATGCTGCGGGGAGGGAGGGGTAATCAATACTTTCATAGTAAATTGATTTTAGTTATGTTAAAAATAATTAAATTTTAATAGAAATAAAATTATTTTTATATTTTTTTAAGTTTTTTCTACCCAATAACCAACCTTTATCCGGGCAACTACGACTCAACAGCATTGCGCAACGCTGTTGAGTCGAATAGGTATCGAAGCAGTATGGAACTCCTACACTATGAAATGAATGGATGTTCCATAGGTTCCGACGGTTGTAGCTTTAGCGTACCTCTGGCAATTCTTTCCAGCGGGAGGTATAGCGGGGGCTGCGCAGTTCCTGGCGCATTTTCCAATTGCGGCCGGTTCCACCGGCCGCAAAATGCAACACATCATTCCGCATACTTCCATTAATATTATCCATTACCTCCATTAATTTACCATTGGCATTACCGGTTGCCGGTACAAATAAATTGCCGGGTGGGGCTTCAGCTGGTATAATACCACTTAACAGCACCCCTGCTTTCTTGTATATTTTGCCGGGTGCATACAACTGCCCGGCTAATTGTAAAGCAGGCTTTATTAGCTCATTTGTATTAGCAGTAGCATTGGGCAATACCACTGAAGCACTTACCGAAGAACCATGCCTAAAATGGGCACCCGGTAACTGCTCAGCCTTATATACCATAAATACAGTAATAACCGATGCCACACTTTTTTGTCGGCGCAACTTTTCGGCAGCACGGGCTATATAAGTTGCCACTGCCTCTTTTACCTGCTGTAATGCTGTAACAGGTACACCAAACATGCGGGTAGTAGCAATCATTTTTTTGGTAACCAATTCATCGCCCAGCCCAATAGCCGGTTCGCCATTTAGCTCTTTTAATAACCGGGCACCCACAACCCCACCCAACTGTTTGCGTACCCAATTTTCGGGCATAAGGCTTAGTTGCAGCGCATCATAAATACCAAAACTGTTCAACTTTTCGGCATAACGGCGGCCAATACCCCAAATATCGCCTACCGGTGTTTGTGCCAGTGCCTGCTGTATCACTTGAGGCGTGTCTAACACATACACACATTGGGTGGCTTGTTTATTTTTTTTGGCTATATGGTTGGCCATTTTACTCAGCACTTTAGTAGGGGCAATACCCACCGATACTGAAATACCCGTCCACCGCTCTACTGTTTTCCGTATGTGCAAAGCCAATGCTTTATAATCGGTAGTCCTCCAACCCGATAAGGCTAAAAAAGCCTCATCTACCGAATACACTTCCGTATTTAGTTCGCCCACCAAAAAGCGTAGGGTATCCATTACCCGCTTACTCATATCGCCATATAAATTGTAGTTAGATGAAAAAGTGGTTACCCCATATTGTTCAATCAATGGTTTGGCTTTAAAATAAGGGCCGGCCATTTCTACCCCCAGCCGCTTAGCTTCATCGGTTCTACTAATAATACAACCATCGTTATTGCTAAGCACTACTACAGGCCGGTTCCATAAATCGGGCCGAAACAAACGTTCGAAACTGCAATAAAAACTATTGCAATCAACAATGGCATACCATGTATGAATGCTTTTTAAATTATTGGCTGCCGAAGTTTCAGGCATTACATTATTGGCTTGCATTGTATTCATACCACAATAAAAACAAACGGAATAATAAAATAAACAAACACCCGATACCCATTGCCCGGAACGATGAAGTGATTGCGACGCAACCGGCGATGCCACGAAGTACCACCGCCGGTACCATAAATTATAACAAATGAAATTTACATAGCGGTACCTGATTGCCGTAATTGGGTTTGTATTTTAATAAAACCCATTCTGTTGCCGTAAAAGCAGCATAAAATACCTGTTGTGCATAATGGGTTATGGCTTTGCGATACACATTGGGTGGCAATGCTGCAGCAAGAGGTATATGGGGGCGCTGTATGATTTGCATTTTTGGAAAGCCATTATCCAAAATATAATTGGCTATGGGCTGTAATGCCTGTACCCATTGCCCAAAAGCCATATACTCTTGCAGCCGCACATACACGCTATGTTCAGGCATACCACTGTAATTGTTAAAGGTTAAGGGCAACGACCGCAGTATGCCTGCAATACGATGCAGGTAACGCAACAATGTGTCTTCTAAAGCTTCATCGGCTTTAAAACTCGCCATGATTAAACGGGGCGTACTGCATACATATCCATATTGCGCCGTAAAAAACGCCTGCTGCTGCAACAGCATCTGGGTAATACAATCAGGTAATACAACACACAAACTGTACTGATACACCGTTTGTTGAAGGGTGCCCACAGGGGCTACAGGTAAATGAACGACATCCATAAAACAAATTTTTTTATACCAACAAATTTAGCATAAAATTGCTAAATAATTTAGTTAACTGCAAAATATATTTTATGATAGATAATATAGCGTACACACCTGCCTACCGGGGCAGTAAAGACTTTACCCAACACCAGGTACCTACTGCCAATGCCAATGGTCTTAGCGCTGCAGCCGATGATTATATGGAACGGGGTATTGACCTGAATGAACAACTGATTATGAACAAACCGGCTACCTTTTTTTTCCGTATGAACGGTGATGCCATGACGGAGGCCGGCATTCATAGTGGCGATGTATTAATTGTTGACCGAAGCGTTGCTATAGCCTCAGGTAAAATAATTGCAGCCGTGGTGAACGGTGAGCTATTGGTGCGGAGGCTGCAGTTAAACTTTAACCATGCTACCTTACTGGCCGAAAACAGTCGTTACGCCTCTATTGAAATTACCGAATTTAGTGAGCAGTACATATGGGGTGTAGTTACCTGCGTTATTCATATTTTAGAAAAGGGGTTATTATCGGGTGGCACTGTTGGCAAAACAAACAGCAATAACAAAAAAGGCATTCATTATTAATATTGTAGCCGGCTACTGCTTTACCATGTAGCTGTTGTTGCGTCGCACACTTGTACGGCAACAACACAAAGCGCACACACAAATACTAACGTATATCAGCTGACGTAATGAACGGTAGTTATCTGAAATGCGATTCATTCAACTATTTAAACTAAAAAGTATGATAAATAATAACCCCAATCAACATCCTGCACCGGCAAAAAAAGGGGCAGCCATACAGTACCTAAAAGGCAGGGGCGCCCAAATAAACACGCCCAACCATTTTTTACAAAATAATACAGAAAAATTACATGTTGAGGCCATAGACGATTGGGAAATAACAGGCAGTGCTACACAATACATGATAACACAGTCAACCGGTATTGTAAACAAAGTAGATAGTCCCGATGTGGGTATGTGGTACAGTATGAATCCGTACCAGGGTTGCGAACATGGCTGTATTTACTGCTATGCCCGTAATGTGCATGAATATTGGGGCTACAGCGCAGGTATTGATTTTGAAAGTAAAATATTGGTGAAACAAAATGCCCCCGAACTGTTACGCAAATTTTTAATGAAACCCGGTTGGCAATGCCAGCCCATTTCACTCAGCGGCAATACCGACTGTTACCAGCCGGCTGAACAAAAATTTAAACTTACCCGGCAATTGCTACAGGTTTGCCAGGCTTTTAACCAGCCGGTAGGCATTATTACCAAAAACGCTGCCATACTGCGCGATATTGATATTTTAAAAAATATGGCTGCTAAAAATTTAGTGAGTGTATTGGTGAGCATTACCTCACTCAACGAACAACTGCGCAGCGTAATGGAGCCACGAACTACTACTGCGATGCAGCGTTTGCGTATTATTGAAACATTGAGCAAGGCCGGCATACGGGCGGGTGTAATGCTGGGGCCAATGATACCCGGCTTAAATGAACACGAAATGCAAAGTATTATGGAACGGGCAGCAGCAGCAGGTGCCAGCTTTTCGGCCTATACATTTATACGCCTGAATGGTGCAATAGCCACGCTATTTCATGACTGGCTATTTAAAAATTTTTCCGACAGGGCCAATAAAGTGTGGCATTTAATAGAACAGGCACATGGCGGTAAAGTAAATGACAGCCGGTGGGGTATTAGAATGCGGGGCGAAGGCCCCATTGCTGCCTTGGTGCAACAGCAATTTAACACCTACAACCACAAATATGGACTGAATGCAGAAAAATGGCATTTATCCACCCAACATTTCAACAGGCCCGGTACACAGGGTACTTTATTTTAAGATTGGGCATGAAATTATCAAAAAGATATATCCGTTTTTCCACATTTGGCCATTGTCTGAATAGCTACCGTTATCTTTATACTGAAAATAAATAGCATCATTTTTGCATCCATTCTATAAAAACAAAGCCGAATGAAAATTACTTTTTTCTCTACACAACCTTACGATAAAGAATTTTTCATAAAAGGAAATACCCATTATGGTTTTGAATATACTTTTTTTGAAACGCATTTAGGTCCACACATTGTGCAGGCTTTAGAACCCACCGATGCCATTTGTGTGTTTGTAAACGATAAGGTAAATGCAGCAGTAATAGCAGTTCTGGCACAAAAAGGCGTAAAAGTAATTGCACTGCGCTGTACCGGATTTAATAACGTTGATTTAGAAGCAGCAAAAGCACACCAAATACGCGTATGCAGGGTACCGGCCTATTCGCCTGAAGCAGTGGCAGAACATGCATTGGCCATGATTCTTACCTTAAACAGAAAAACACATAAAGCCTATAACAGGGTACGTGAACAAAATTTTTCGATTAACGGATTGCTTGGCTTTACCATGAAAGAAAAAACAGTAGGGGTAATTGGAACAGGACATATTGGAGCTGCTTTTTGCACCATTATGACGGGCATGGGTTGCCGGGTACTGGCTTATGATATACAAACCAACCCAAAACTGGCTACTATGGGCATAACGTACCTGCCATTGGCTCAGGTGTTTGAACAGTCAGATATTATTTCACTACACTGCCCGCTTACGCCACAAACACATCACCTCATTAACATGACAACTTTGCAAATGATGAAAAAAGGCGCCATGTTAATTAATACCAGTCGTGGCGGATTAATTGATACAGATGCTGTAATTGCAGCCCTAAAACAACAACACCTGGGTTATTTAGGCATTGATGTATATGAACAGGAAGAAAATATATTTTTTCGTGATCTCTCAGAAAACATCATTACCGATGATACATTGCAACGTTTAATGGCTTTCCCAAATGTATTGGTAACAGCACATCAGGCGTTTTTTACAAAAGAAGCATTGGAAGAAATTAGCCATATTACTTTAACCAATGTAGATGCATTATTGCACCATAAAAATTTTACGAACCAAACAGCGTTATTAGTATAAATACTATCAATACATTAACCTTTACCATTAATTTTACCGCATGAAGGCACTACTGAAATATAGCTTGGCATTTATAACCGTACTCTTTATTTTTATGGCATGTACCAAAGAGTATAGTTTTGAAACCGGAAAAGGATACAGTGGTACCGCTATTGGCTCTCTGCAAGATACGGCCGGTAATTGCCAAAATGTATATGTAAATGGTACTTACCTGGTAGATAGTGTGTTAACAGATAGCAATTATATTGTGGTTACAGCCAATATTATTTCGCCGGGTAAATATTATATTTTTACTGATACCGTAAATGGCTTTTGGTTTTATGATTCGTCTATTGTTTTATCAACCGGTACCCAAACTATTAAGTTAAAAGGTTATGGCAAACCTATTTTACCTATTGATGCTAATTTCACCGTTACTTTTGGCAGTTCGGTTTGCCAGTTTACCATACCCTACAACACATCAGTAATAGGCAACTATTTTCCCACCACCGTTGGCAGTTACTGGACGTACAGCGACAGCCAGTTAAATGATACCATTTCTACCCATGTACTTCCTATTGTAGCCACTGTTACCAATACAGGGCAATCGTATGCCGTTTTTACAGACCGTTTGGGCGATACATCGCTATACAGAAGAAGCGGCAATACTTATTATACTTATGGATTGATATATCCTGATAGTTCATCAGGACCAGTAGAATATCCTTTTTTAAAAGCAGGTGTACCGACAGGAACCAGTTGGGACTCACCCATTGTTACAGCAAAAGTAGGCAGCCAATCTATAAAAGTAAAATACCATTTTACACTGTTAGGCAGTGGTTTAACAGCCAGCTATAATGGCAATAATTTTACCAATGTTATTAAAGTGCAATTAGATATACAGGCACTGGTACCACCTACCATTAACTATATGCTACAGCACAAACCTCTTATTTTTATTATGCGAAAGGAGATGGGCTTATTGCTATAGAAGTACCCGGCAGTACCACAGTAATGCCCTATAATTCAACCATTACACAATGGAAAGTAAATTAAAAATGATACTGCCTCTTTTCAATGAATGATACTATTGTACTAAAACAATTGTCGCAAGATTTAATTGATACCTTCAAACCCTTCCAGAGCAGAAAACTGGTACTATAAACTGTTTGTTTTTCAGTAACCATTTTAGATTTAATTTCGGAATGGTTTTACTTCTTCGGTTGCAGCAGCATTTTGCTGGGCATCCTGTTTCTTGTTGAAAAATTTATTTTGAAAAAGCAGCAAAATAATCACACCTACCGAAATAGAAGCATCGGCAATATTAAATACCGGTTCAAAAAATTCAAACCGTTCCCCCCCCCATACCGGGAACCATTTGGGATAATAGGTATCTACCAATGGGAAGTACAACATATCTACTACTCTGCCATGTAAAAAATGAGCATAGCCTGAACCGAAAGGCACTAATTTTGATACATTTTGTGAAAACACATCGCTGTTATCAAATATCAGCCCATAAAACATACTATCAATCAAATTACCCAATGCACCGGCATAAATTAATACTGCACAAATTATAAAACCATTATGGTATTGTTTTTTGATAAAATCTCTTAATAAAAAAGTACCCCACACTACTGCAACCAATCTAAATAAAGTTAAAATAATTTTTCCAAACCCTCCACCAAATTTCCATCCCCAAGCCATTCCCTCATTTTCAACAAAATGCAAGCGAAACCAACTACCAATTACATTGTGTTCCTCACCCGCATAATAATGCAGTTTTATATAAAATTTCAAAGCCTGATCGGCCAGAATGATGGCGGCTATCAGAATAATGACTTGTTTAGCTTTCACTGATTTTATTTTAAAGCGACAAAGATATAAGAATTGACTCTGTGATGGTAAATGATACATTTACTTAAGCTATCCATTTGCCAATAACTGGCAGCTTTTGCATTTCTCTGCGTTCTATTCTTAACACAAAAACAACAAAAGCAAGTAATAATGCAGTGGCAAAAGTATAGCTGAATAAAGTTTTGGTAATATATGCCGTTATGCTGTTATGCAGAAAAAACAATAAAACGGCAATCACCATATATGCCATTAATTTCTTCCAGGCATAAGGCACCCGATATTTTTTTTGTCCCCACACATAACTAATAATCATCATACTTCCGTAACAGGTAAAAGTTGCCCAGGCACAGGCCATAAAACTATAATGTGGAATAAAAATGTAATTAATTAGAATAGTGATGGCTGCGCCGGCTAATGTTATCCAGGCACCGGCCATGGTTTTATTGGTAACCTTATACCAAATACTGAGGTTATAATAAATGCCCAAAAACATATTGGCAAACAATAAAATGGGTACTACTTTTAATCCTGCCCAATACTTAGGACCGATAAAATGTTTCCATACCGGCAAATACAGTGCTACCACTAAAAACATTACAGAAATAATGATTACAAAAAATTTCATTACCCGGGCATATACCTTTTGCGGATTTTCGCTTTCGGCCTGTTTAAAAAAAAATGGTTCTGCACCCATTCTAAAAGCCTGAATAAACAAGGTGATTAAAATCGATAATTTATAGCAGGCATTGTAAATACCCACCTGTTCTTCTCTAAATGTTTCACTACCGGGTAACCACCAACGCAACATTAATCTATCAAAGGTTTCATTAATCATTCCACCCATGCCTGCAATCACTAACGGCATGGCATATATCATCATTTGTTTCCACAACCGAACATTAAACTTAAATTGTATTTTAACAATCTCTTTTGACAACAACAGCAATGTTACTGCCGATTGTACCACATTGGCAAATACAACATATACTATAGGATTGGTTTCAGGATTAAATACCAACACTACCCAACTTCCTTTAGGATGCTGCATTTGTTGCGGACAATACACTATAAAAAACCAGGTAATTAAAATATTCAATACAATGCCACTGATTTTTACAAATGCAAATTTCAATGGCCTTTCTTCCTGACGCAATTTGGCAAATGGAATGGTAGATAATGCATCTAAACTGATTACAATGATACTTAGTTGAACAATCGCCGGAAAGCCACTTAACCCTGTTACATTTCCTAAAACAGACTGATTCATCCAAAGTATTACTGAAAATAAAATGGTTGAAAAGAAGATCGATAATGCTGCGGTATCATAAATAATGGCTTTGTTTTCATCTTTCGAAGAAAAACGAAAATATGCCGTTTCAAAACCATAAGTAAATAACACATTTAAAATGGGAATAGCCGCATAAATTAATCCCATTTTTCCATAATCGCTGGTTTTGGCCAGTCCATAGGTTAATAGCGGGGTTAAAAGATAGTTGATAAACCTTGCGGCAATAGAACTTACCCCATACCACATGGTTTGTCCGGCTAATTTTTTGATACTGCTCAATAGTAATCCTTTTTATTGGGCGCTAAAATAACGAATCGATTACAGTAAGCACAAAGGTTTAGCAAATAGTTTAACAGTTCCATTTAATGCACATGCATAAAAGGAGGTGTAATGGTGTATCCGGGAGGAGCAAATCGCGGATCTTTTAAAAATGAACTATCCGTTAATGTATATAAAAAAGCGGTTAATTGTCCAATTTCATAATTCGATAAAGGCAGTTTGTTCCGTAATAAACTATCCGTAGTGGGGCCTACTATCATTGATTTTCGGTAATGATCAAATACATTAATTAGAAAAAAGAAACGTCCGTCATGCCCATAAGGCTGGGTAACAGCCACATTGCGCAGGCTGGGCACTTTAAACTTCAATGAATCGGCCGGATTACCGGTAATTTTCATACGGCCCATATCCTGCAGCACATCATCTGCCGGCAGTCCGGTATTGCGATAAGAAAAGTCGGTAAACAAAGGTTCTTTATGACAACTCGCACATTTTTGTTTAAAAATAGCATGGCCTAAACTTTCGGGTAAATTAAAATGAGCTTCACCACGCATTACTTTATCATATTTACTGTTGCTGCTCACCAGCATTAACTCAAACTGACTCAACGCCTGCATAATACGCTTAGTATTAATTTCTTTACTGCCAAATGCTTGTTTAAACAGAACCGGATATTCAGGATCGGAATTTAATTTTTTAATAATATTTTCTATACTTTCTGCCATTTCATTCGGTGCAGTAATAGGCGCCAGTGGCTGTGCATCTAAATGATTAATACCCCCATCCCACATGAATGCTTTTTGCCAGGCTAAGTTTTGCAATGCAGGGGCATTCCGGGTAGTAAGTGAATTATCATAGCCATGACTTAAATTATGATCGTAAGTAGCAAATGCTGCAAACTGTTGGTGGCAACCGGCACAGGGAAAATTACCATCCTTACTCAATCTTCCATCATAAAATAATTTTCTACCCAATTCAAAACCCTGGACGGTTAAAGGGTTTTCTTTAAAATTATACACAGGCTGCGGCCATCCGGGTGGTATTTTAAATACCAACGGTGTAGGCTTACTGCTATAAATGGTAAAACCGGTTGCAAATACAACAAACAATATAATGGTTAATATGGTTATTTGCCACTTCATTTACTTTACACACTTTCCTTTTGTACAATTATTCAACATGGATGATATGAAACATTTGCGCATAATTATCCGCTATTTGCATGGCCAACTTACCAGGCGAATGGCAAATAGGATGTTCTTGAATAGACAAAGGATGCGGCTTATTAAACCATGCCAATACATCTGCCCCTATGTTAATTTGATGCACCGATTTTTTTTGTGGAAGGTTGAAATGAATAACCCGCAAAGCATTTTCATTGTGTTTATATCCGCCAATATGGTAAGTTACATAATGCGCCGGCGCTTTTGATGCAGGTGAATTACCTTCTAATTTTGCAAAAATGTAACCGGTATTCCAAGTCCAGAACATACCCCGCATAGGATCTAACGAACCGGTTTGTATACCACTTACATTTTTAATACTATCTACCCCAACCGTAAATGTAATAGAAGCAATATGTTGTGGCTTAACCGGTAGGTCAATTGCTTTAAAGGCCGCATCTGTAGCATTAATTAAATAATATTCATTTTTCAATGGAATTTCATGGCCATTATCATCTTTCAGCTGAATATGGCTTATGTAAAAAAGAAAGTTCCGAAATGTAACCGGCTCATTCAAAGCGGTGTGGTAGGTACTATCTAATAACACCAAAGGTTGTTGGCCGGCCAAAGCTACAAACTTCAACTGCAGGCTTTGTGCATACAATACCCATACACACATGGTACAAAAAACAAACAGTAAAAATTTTTTACACATAACTTCTTTATTCAGTATCGTTATTGAAATATTTTTTGCGCATCAATTTTAGGTTAGCCCTTTTTTGTTTGGCCATTGCTTTTCTTTGCTTAGAAACTGCAGTAGGTGTAGATGCAATACGTGCTTTTTTCTTCACCAATGCTGCATTTACCCAATCATTCATTTTTTGAATTACTAATGCTTTATTCTCTAACTGACTTCTTGCCTGCTGCGATTTTACTAATAAAAATCCTTCCTTGGTTATTTTGTGTTGTAAATGCCTGTTAATTTGCTGTTTCTGTTCTTCGGTAAACAATGCAGATTGCATTACCGGCCATCTGCCCTCTACCATTGTTTCTACTTTATTTACATTTTGGCCACCTTTGCCGCCACTGCGGGCAGTAGAAAAAATTATTTCATCCTGAATATTTATCTTCATATTCCAGTAAAGTTAAAACTTAAGTATCAACCACCATTATGCGTATCATTATTCAAAGAGTAAGTCAGGCATCTGTAACTGTTAATAACAACATCGTAGGTACTATTCAACAGGGTTTATTGGTTTTTGCAGGAATAGTAAATGAGGATAATCTGGAAGACATTGAATGGCTGAGTCATAAAATTGTACAATTACGTATTTTTAATGATGCAGCCGGATTGATGAATTTAAGTGTGAAAGAAATTGATGGCGATATTTTACTCATTAGTCAGTTTACACTCCATGCCGCCACCAAAAAAGGCAATCGTCCTTCGTTTATCAAAGCAGCCAAACCGGAAATAGCCAATCCCATTTTTGAGCAGCTAATACTTCACTTAGAACAAGCATTGGGCAAAAAAATTGAAAAGGGCATTTTTGGAGCAGATATGAAAGTAGCTTTGCTGAACGATGGACCGGTAACCATTTTTATTGATTCTAAAAACAGAGAATAATGAACCCATTCATTGTTGTGCCATGTTAAAAGATATCAGTAACCGTACAGATTTAATGTTATTGATGAAAACATTTTATGCAAAAGCCCTGAAGGATGATGTAATACAACATTATTTTAATGAAATAGTGCAATTAAACATGGAAAAACATTTGCCGGTGATTGTAGATTTTTGGGAATCAGTTTTATTTGAAACACCGGTATACAAAGGAAATGCCGTTGCTGTTCACCAACACCTGCATGAATTAGCACCCTTTACTAAAGCGCATTTTAATCAATGGTTACTTTTATTTAACCAAACTACCGATCAATTATTTTCAGGAAATATGGCCGAAAAAATAAAACAAAGAGCACAATCTATTGCCACCATCATTTCATTAAAAACAATTTATAAATAATTTAATCATGACAATTGCTGCCGCACAACAACAAATTGATGAATGGATAAAAACTGTAGGTGTTCGCTATTTCAATGAACTGACCAATCTGGGTATTTTAATGGAAGAAGTAGGCGAACTCAGCAGAATTATGGTGCGTAAATATGGCGAACAATCGTTTAAAGCCGGCGAAACTGAAGATGCATTAGGAGATGAAATGGCCGATGTATTGTGGGTACTCATTTGCCTTGCTAACCAAACCGGCGTAAACCTTACCGAAGCCCTGCAGAAAAATATAGAAAAGAAGACAAAGCGCGACAGCACCAGACATCTGAATAATTCTAAACTACAATAGCATAACAAACATTTGTTTGTTGAAAAAAAATTTCACTTCTATCACAGAACATTTGCATACAGTTATATTTGCACATTATGAGTACGCAACAAGACAATAGCTTTCAGACAATTATTGCCCATGCCAAAGAATATGGCTTTGTGTTTCCCAGCAGCGAAATTTATGATGGATTAAGTGCCGTTTACGATTATGGCCCTTATGGCAGTGAACTGAAAAAAAATATTAGAGACTACTGGTGGAAAAGCATGACACAACTACACGAAAATATTGTAGGTATTGATGCGGCCATATTTATGCATCCAACCACCTGGAAAGCAAGTGGGCACGTAGATAATTTCAACGATCCCATGATTGATAATAAAAACAGTAAGAAGCGTTACAGGGTAGACCATTTGATTGAAGCACATGCGGCCAAATTAGAAGAAAATGGGCAAGTAAAAGAAGCAAAGGCTTTATTGCAGGAAATGGATGCTTTATTATCGAAAGATGATTTTGCTAGTTTAAAAAATTTAATAGAATCCCATAAAATTGTTTGCGCCATTAGTGGCACTTGTAACTGGACCGATATCAGGCAGTTTAATTTAATGTTCGATACGAAATTAGGTTCTGTTACAGATGAGGCTGATACCATTTATTTACGACCGGAAACTGCACAGGGTATTTTTGTAAACTTTTTAAATGTACAAAAAACTGCCCGCATGAAAATACCTTTTGGAATTGCCCAAACCGGTAAAGCTTTCCGCAATGAAATTGTTGCCCGCCAGTTTATTTTCAGAATGAGGGAATTTGAACAAATGGAAATGCAATTCTTTGTTCGCCCTGGTACTGAAGGAGAATGGTATAAATACTGGAAACAGGCACGTTTACAATGGCACCTTAGCCTGGGTATACCTGCAGAAAAATACCGGTATCACGACCATGTTAAACTGGCGCATTATGCCAAAGAAGCCTGCGATATTGAATTTGAATTTCCGTTTGGATTTAAGGAAGTGGAAGGTATTCATTCTCGCAGCGACTTTGATTTAACGCAACACCAATTGTACAGCAAAAAAAAGATGCAGTATTTTGATGCTGATACAAATGTTGCTACCGGTAAGCCCTACGGCAATTATATACCGTATGTTATTGAAACATCTATTGGTTTAGACCGAATGTTTTTATTAATTATGGCACATGCTTACGAAGAAGAAACCATTACCAAAGAAGATGGTAGTACCGACAACAGAGTGGTAATGCATATTCCTGAAAAAATTGCACCCATTAAATTAGCTATTTTACCTCTCACCAAAAAAGATGGTTTACCTGAAATTGCACGTGATTTAATGGATGAATGCAAAAATTATTTCAGGTGTTTTTATGAGGAAAAAGATGCGATTGGTAAACGCTACCGCAGGCAAGATGCCATTGGAACACCATTTTGTGTAACAATAGACCATCAAACTAAAGAAGATAATACTGTAACCATTCGATACCGCGACTCGATGCAACAGGAAAGAATTTTATTGAGTCAGGTAAAAGACATTGTAATGAATGCAATATTTTAACATACAACTGCACCCATTAAAAAAGCCCGTTTTACGCATTTGTAAAACAGGCTTTTTTATAAAATTTAGAATCGTTTATTCGTCAAAATCTTCGGGCAAAGGTGTTTCTTCAGTGGCACGTTCTACTTCATAGCCGGCCAATTTTAAATCATCTTCCCGATTCTCATTCCATTCTAAAATAAAATTATTACGTCCTTCGCCTACCATCATTTTCATAAACTTTTGCTGCACCAACTCAAGAATTGAGAGAAACAGAAATATAGCATGTATACGGTTTTCGCATATTTCAAAAATATTTTCAAATGAAGCTGTTTTTTCTTTGGCCATAAATTCTAACATATAATCACGGCTACCCTCAATGGTATAGTTATAACGCACAACTGTATGGGTAGGCCTATTTTGCTTTTCCTGTATACGCAGCATTACCTTTTCAAATGTTTTCATCAATTTAAAAAGTGTAATAGTTTGTATTTCGGTTCCCTCACCTGCTTCTTCTGTTATAATAGCCATTTCTTTTGGCAGATTACCGCGTTTTGCCATCAACAAACGATTGGCTTCCATTTCTGCCATTTGAGCTGCGGCTTCTTTAAAACGTTTGTATTCCAGAATTTTATCTACCAATTCCTGCCGTGGATCTATTTCGTTGCCCTGTGCATCTATTTCTTTGCGTGGTAATAATAATCTGGCTTTAATGCGCATTAATGTAGATACAAATAGTATAAATTCACTACTCAATTCTATATTCAATTTTTCCTGCGCATGAATAAAAACCAGAAAATCGTTGATGATTTTAGTAATAGGTATATTGTAAATATCTAATTCATCGCGTTCAATAAAAAACAACAACAGATCAAAGGGACCTTCAAAATGCTCAATTTTAATTTGGTAAGTTTCCTGATTCACAATTTTCAGCTTTTAGTACCCGCAAATAAAAGAAAAGGAATGGTATAAATACGCCGACAACCCTTTAAGTTATCCACCAAAAAAATCCCACAAACCTTCATTTGCAGGATTTTGAAGTAAAACTGGTTATTTTTTTAGCGCATCGCGTATTTCCATGAGTAATTGCTCGGTAGGGGTTGGTCCCGGCGGCGGAGCGGCAGCTTCATTTTTACGTTTTAACCTGTTCATGCCCTTGACCAGAAGGAAAATAACAAAAGCCAGAATTATAAAGTTAATTACTGCTGTTACAAAACTTCCCCAGGCAAAAACAGGCCCCAACTTTTTTGCTTCTACCAAAGTAAGCCCTTGTGTTACTTTTGAGGATAGCGGAAGATAAAGGTTAGTAAAATCAGCCTTGAACAAAATACCCACAACCGGCATAATTAAATCGTTTACAACAGAATCTACTATTTTGCCAAAAGCACCGCCAATAATTACACCCACGGCTAAATCCATTACATTGCCCTTCGTGGCAAATTCGCGAAATTCTTTTACAAAAGACATATTTCAGATGTTGGTTTGCTAATAAAAATATGTAAAATTCGTTGCACACACAAATTAGTTGGCTCATTTTTTTAAACCGGGGTATTGCATTTTTAAATCTTTTAAAAGTTGATGTAAAGTTGAAGCAATCATGTATTCTTTGTACCAGTGTGCATCAGAAGGAGTAATTATCCAGGGTATTTTATTACAATGATTCATACAATCTTCATACACTTCCATATATTCTACCCACAATTTAGATTCTTCAAAATCTTTTTCGTTATACTTCCATTGTTTTTTAGGGTCTTTTATTCTTTCGTCTAATCTTTTCAGTTGTTCCCCATGTGAAATATGTAAGTAAAATTTTAGAATATGGGTATTGTTGTGTTCCTCCAGTAAATGTTCAAAATCATTAATGGCATCCATCCTTTTATAAGCCAGTTTATTATTAATCATTTTATGGACACGGGTAACCAATACATCTTCATAATGACTGCGATTAAAAATATGTATCATCCCTTTTGCAGGGGTATGCTGATGAATACGCCACAAAAAATCGTGCGATAATTCTAATGCGGTGGGTTCTTTGAATGAAGTAACCTGTACACCCTGCGGATTTAGTTTACCGAATACGTGCCGAATGGCACCATCTTTTCCAGCAGCATCCATACCTTGTATTACCACTAAAACAGCATGTTTAGATTGAGCAAATAACTGGTTCTGCAATTCATCTAATTCCTCAATTATTTTTTCAGTTTCGGCTATAATTTTCTTTTTCTGTGTTTTTTTGGGAGGAAGGGTATCCAAATGGGCCAAACGGATTTTTGCCATAATTGAAATTTTATTAAATATAACACTATTCATTTTTAAAAATTTAGGTTTGCAAAAATTTAGCAGTGAATAAACCCTTTTTAAGTTGGTTTTTATTTGTAATGCTCTCCATTATATGGGGCAGTTCCTTTATTTTAATGAAGGAAGGCATGCAGGCACTAACCCCTTACCAGGTGGCAACCATCAGAATTTTAAGTGCGGGTATTATATTAACGCCATTTGGGCTGAAAGCTTTTAAAAGTATTACTGTTGATAAACGATGGCCGGTATTGGTTTCTGGGCTTTTGGGCAGTTTTTTTCCGGCCTATTTGTTTTGTTTGGCCGAAACAAAATTAGACAGCAGTTTGGCAGGTATATTGAATGCACTTACCCCCTTATTTACCATTGCTACCGGTATTTTATTTTTTCAACAGAAAATTAAACCCATGCAATTGTTGGGTGTATTGCTCGGTTTTGGAGGTTTGTTGTTCCTGTTTTTTAACAAAGGGCACTTTAGTTTTACAAATGTGGGCTATGCACTGTTTATTTTATTGGCTACTTTTTTATATGGCTTAAATGTAAATTATGTACGAAAACACCTGCAGGGTATTGGCTCACTACATATAGCCAGCATGGCATTTGTGTTATTAATGATACCTTGTTTGGTAATTTTAAGTTTTACGGGCTATTTTACACAAACATTTATTACTGCGGTAATACATGCCACTTTATTTAGTGCTTTATTGGGTATTATGGGTACAGCAGTTGCCACTGTACTGTTTTATATTTTATTAAAACAATCGGGGGCACTGTTTGCATCAATGGTTACTTACGGTATACCCTTTGTGGCTGTAGGCTGGGGTGTTTTAACAGGAGAAGTTTTTGGAATGAATCAGTTGATTAGTATGCTGTTAATTTTAACCGGTGTGTCTATTACCAACCGCTATAAAAAATAATGGGCAAATACATTCATTTACAATGTTTTGCCCACAAACCATTCAAAACCCAACCCATTATACCGTCATTATTTCTTTTTCTTTAACAGCTAAATGTTTTTCAACCAGGCCCGTGTATTTATCTGTAATTTCCTGAATATCTTTTTCTGCATCTTTTACCACATCTTCACTTAAACCATCTTTTTGTAATTTCTTTACCTGTTCAATACCTTCTCTTCTAATATTGCGAATAGCTACTTTGGTTTGTTCCCCTTCAGCAGCAGCTTTTTTCACCATTTCTTTCCTGCGCTCTTCTGTTAAAGGTGGTAAAAATAAACGAATTTGGGTACCATCATTTTGCGGAGTTATTCCAATATTGGCCTGCATAATGGCTTTTTCAATGGCTGCCAGCATTTTCTTTTCCCAAGGCTGAATGCTAATGGTTCTGGCATCTAAAACACTTACATTGGCCACTTGCTGAATGGGGGTAGGGTTACCGTAATAATCTACAGCAATACCTTCTAACATACCCGGATTGGCTTTACCCGCTCTGATTTTAGTCAATTCTACCTCTAAATGCAAAATGGCCTTTTTCATGCCTGATTCAATATCCTCAATAATTAGATTTAATGCTTCGGTCATAATAAAATGATGATTAAGTGGCGCAAATCTAATAAAGAATACAACATCTTGCAGCCCCGTATTTACAAATTCAACAGAATAAGGGAGTGAGGTGCCGGCCGGATGCAATGAAAAACTAAATTATTTATCTGTTACTGCAGCAATAGGATTTGTTTTATTAGCAGTTAAAGCAATAAAATTTTCCTGCTCATCTGCCTCCATTAACACAGCGTTTTTCTTTTATTACAGTATGTTGGCAAAATATAAGAATAATAAATATTGCAGAGAAAAACAATACAATTTGCGACAAAATAACTTTTGTTATACCTAAAGGAAGTGCCAAATAACTGAGTGCTATAAAGAGAATGGATACACAAGACAAACAAAGGGTAATTTTTTTGTGAGAATATCCCCAGTCTAATAACATAGTGTAAATGATTTCGATTAGCCGAAAAAGGTGACCTTTCATTAAAAATACGAATACCGAATACACGAAGTGTATCTAATAAAGGCAATAACAAAATACCAAATCCCATAGCAGGTGCAGCGTAAACTGGTAAAATATGAGAGCCTTCAGCAGTTTTAATAAAATGAATGACCAAAATTGCATTGACCAAGCCTAATAACATAGCACCCGTATCACCCATAAAAATTTTGGCAGGCGAAAAATTGAAGCGAAGAAAAGCCAGCAATGCCCCTGACATAGAGATGCCCATTAAGGCAAAGAGCCAATCATTGTTTAAATAGAAAAATACAGAAAACAAAGTGCAGGTAATGAAACCTATAGAGGCAGCCAAGCCATCTACACCATCAATTAAATTGAAAGAATTCATTACAACAATAATTGTAAACATGGTAAGTGGGTAACTAAATACAGGAGGAATGATACCAATATTCAAAAAATCATGTATATCATCAATCAGCAACTGGCTTTTATACATTAAAATAATAGCAACAGCCAACTGACCTAAAAACTTTTTTAAAGGTGTTATTACCAAAATATCATCTTTAACACCAAAAAAGAAAACCACCACGAAAGCTGCTATATAAAATGGAAAGCCATGCACCCGGGGAGCCAAATCGCTCAACAACAAAAATGCAATAAGGAACCCTGCAAAAATACCAACACCGCCCAATGAGGGAACAGGCGTATGATGTACCTTCCGATCGTCAGGTACATCATACAACTTTTTCATCTTTGCAATTTGAATAATTGCCGGAATTGCAAGTAGTGTTATAATAAAAGAGAGTAGGCCCCCAATAATAATTTTCTCCATTGCAGGATTTTTTACAGCTTTAGTTATTGGTTAGAGGGGTAGAATTACAAAGGCAAGATAGATGTTTTTTAAATTTTAAACAATTGTACATAAAATTGTAAAAAAATCATATCGGGCTAACATTATGCATCCCGATGCGGATGGTATTCAATTATCAATTATCTTGCCAAACCAAATTAGTATTTATGGCAGACATAGCATCATTAGAAAAAACAGCATCGCAAGTTAGAAGAGATATTTTACGGATGGTACATGATGTGCAGAGCGGACATCCGGGCGGTTCATTGGGTTGTGCCGATTATATGACTGCACTTTATTTTGATATAATGGATACCAAACTTCCCTTTCATATGGATGGCATTGGAGAAGATATTTTCTTCTTATCCAATGGACATATATCACCCTTATTTTATAGTGTTTTAGCCAGAAAAGGCTACTTTGATGTAAAAGAACTCGGCACATTCAGAAGATTAAATTCCAGATTACAAGGTCACCCTACCACTCATGAACATTTACCAGGTGTACGCGTAGCCAGCGGTTCTTTAGGACAGGGTATGAGTGTAGCAATTGGAGCAGCACTTTCAAAAAAATTAAATGGTGATAACCACCTTGTTTTTTCTTTACACGGTGATGGAGAGTTGGAAGAAGGTCAAAACTGGGAAGCCATTATGTTTGCAGCACACCATAAAGTAGATAATTTAATTGCTACTATCGATTATAATGGCCAGCAAATTGACGGTCCAACCAGTGTTGTAATGAATTTAGAAAGCCTGAAAGCCAAATTTGATGCGTTTAACTGGCATGTTTTAGAAATGAATGGCAATGATATGGAGGAGGTAGTTACCGGTTTAAATAAAGCAAAAAAGTTAACCGGTCAGGGCAAACCCATTTGCATTTTAATGAAAACAGTAATGGGGAAAGGTGTAAATTTTATGGAAGGACACCATGAATGGCATGGTATTGCACCCAGCGATGCTCAATTAGCTGATGCTTTAAACCAATTACCTGAAACTTTAGGTGATTATTAAAATAAGATAGAAAGATGAAAGCCGGCAGTTTCATAGAATGGCCGGCTTTTTTTATACAATTTTATTGCACATTAATTTCAACTTTTAAGCGATAATTTTTCTTTGCCTGCTTTGTATGCCGGAAACCAGGCAGCTAATAATGCAATAGCCAGTACCGTTATCATTACCAATACAAAATCGCCGGGCACTAATTTTACAGGATAATAATCAATAATAAACGTTCCACCGCCTAACCCAATTAAATGAAATTTAATTTGGATGAAACATATCAGGAGCGCCAACACCATTCCTACCCCACCACCTGTAATGGCCAATAAAAAACCCTCAGTTAAAAATATTTTTTGAATCAGCCCGTCTGATGCGCCCAATGCTTTTAAAACAGCAATATCTTTCTGCTTCTCCAATACCAGCATGGTTAATGCGCCAATCATATTAAATGCAGCAATAATTAATATAATTGACAATATTACATATATCACCCATTTTTCCACCTCCATAACAGTATACAAACTTTCGTTTTGCTGATATCTGGTTTGCACCTTAAATGCATTGCCCAACAAGTTTTCAATTTGCAACTGTACATTGTTCGTATTGGCATCTTTTGTTAATTTAATTTCAATAGCACTGTATTCATTGGGCTGCATATCAAGCATATATTTCACAAAAGCAAGATTGGTAAAAACATATTTGTTATCGAAATCTTCCTGAATCATGAAAGTACCGGCGGGTAAAATATTATAGGCGTAAAGCCCTTCTGATGATAACATATTATCCGATTGTGTATTGGGCATATACAATGTTAGCGGATACAAACTTCGCTCTACATCTAATCCCAAAGCATTTTCTATACCAGCTCCTACAATTAATTGTGGTTTTTGAGCATTGCCCAATACAAAAGACCCACGAACCATATGCAATTGAATGTTGTTAATACGTGTATAGTTACTATCTACCCCTTTTACAAGAACAATTGTTTGGTTATCGCCGTTTACTAGCAGGGCTTTTTCTTCGGCAGTTAAACTATAAGATCCGATTCCGGAAATATTTTTAAGTTGACCCAACTGCGTAGGAAGTAATAAAAAAGTTTTTCCTTTTTGTGGTGTTACGCGTATATCGGCATAAAAATCGGCATACAGGCCTTTCACCAAATCTTCAAAACCATTGAACACACTTAAAACAATAATCAAAGCAGCTGTTCCAACCATAATGGCAGTAATACTAATCCATGCAATCAGGGTAATAGCATTGGTTGATTTTTTAGAGGTAAAATATCGCCTGGCAAATAAAAAATTCAATGTTACAATTTTCAGTGGTGAGCTATCAATAATATTTTTTATGATGCAGCATCATCATTTTTTGAAGTATTGATTTGTTTAAACAATGCTTCCATTTTAAAAACATGATCAAGGGTATCATCTAAATAAAATTGCAATACCGGAATACGCCTTAACTGGTGTTTTACCTGTTCGGCTAAATGCTTTTTTATTTCCCAAGCACGATCATCAATCCGTTTCATGGTAACAGCGGGTTGTTCTATTTTAAAAAGGCTGATATAAATTCTGGCCTCCAATAAATCGGGTGTTACCTTTACATTAGAAATTGATACCATTCCACCATCTATCATATTTAAACCGAGCCGCATAAAAATTTCATTCAAGGCCTCTTGCAACACAGCAGCTACTTGTTTTTGACGTTTTCCTTCCAACATAATCTTTAAGGTTTATTTGGTGGTAAATTTAGTTACTTTGCGGCTTTCTTATTATATTTTATCTATGAAGCGTTTTTCAAGAATTTTGTTTTACCTAAGCAGTCAAAAAAAGAACATTGTTTTATACGTAATATTTAACCTGTTATCCATTGTTTTTTCGCTGGTTTCACTGGCTATGCTGGCCCCTTTTTTACAATTATTATTCGGGAAGGAAAAATTGATGGAAGTAAAACCCGATTTTTCATACAGTGCCAATGGCATGTTAAATTATCTGAAATATATTTTAAGCCAGTTAATTAGAACACACAGTGAAATGTATGCACTGGCTTTTATTTGCATTATCATTATCCTCTCAATTTTTCTGAAAAACACTTTTATTTATTTGTCATACCGGGTATTAACACCCATGCGCAACTATGTAATGACAAAATTGCGGAGCGATTTATTTGCAAAAATTCTGGCATTGCCAGTTGGGTATTTTACAGAACAACGCAAAGGCGATATTATTAGCCGTATGAGTAATGATGCCAATGAAATTGAATGGAGCATTATTGGTACGTTGGAGGGATTGGTAAAAGATCCTTTAAACATCATTATTATTTTATTTACGCTGGTTTTTCTCAGTCCGGCACTGTCGCTTTTTTTATTGGTTTTGTTACCCTTAACCGGTTTTATTATAGGCAGGGTAAGCCGTTCATTAAAAAAACAATCTACCCATGCCCAGGAGTTTCAGGGTACCCTAATGTCTATTTTAGATGAAACCCTGGGTGGGCTTAGAATCATCAAGGCCTTTAATGCTGAAAAATTGATTGGCAGTAAATTTTATTATACCAATAATAAACTGAATGAGATACGGAATAAAATGAATTTCAGAAGAGATCTGGCATCTCCACTTTCCGAATTTTTAGGTGTAATTGTAATGTGCTGTATTTTGTGGTTTGGCGGAAGGTTGGTACTTGGCGGCAAAAACTTTTTACAGCCTGATGCTTTTATTACTTACATTTTATTTTTCACGCAAATTATTAATCCAGCCAAATCTCTGTCTACAGCTTTTTACAACGCACAGCGCGGCAGTTCGGCTATTCAGAGAATAGAAGAAATTTTAAAAGCACCCATTTCAATTACTGAAATAGAAAATCCAATTCAGTTTACAGAATTCAAACATCAAATTGAATTTAAAAATGTAAGCTTCAGTTATGATGAATTTTCAACACTTAAAAACATCCATCTCACCATACGCAAAGGAAGTACCGTTGCTATTGTAGGCAGCAGTGGTGCAGGGAAAAGTACCTTCGCAGATTTAATTCCACGCTTTCAGGATGTAAGTGAAGGCGAATTACTAATTGATGGTATTAATATTAAAGATTACAACTTGCATAGCTTACGCAAACACATGGGTATTGTTACACAGGAACCCATTTTGTTTAACGATACCATTGCAAACAACATTGCCCTTGGCACCGAAAATGCCACAATGGAGCAAATTATAGAAGCAGCTAAAATTGCCAATGCCCATCAGTTTATATTGCAAAAAGAAGAAGGATATAAAACCAATATTGGCGACCGGGGCAATAAACTAAGTGGTGGCGAAAAACAGCGAATTACCATTGCCAGAGCTATTTTACGCAACCCACCGATTCTTATTTTAGACGAAGCCACTTCATCTCTTGATACTGAAAGTGAGCGCCTGGTGCAGGATGCCATTAATAATATGATGCTTAACAGAACCAGCATTGTAATTGCACACCGCTTATCTACCATTAAACATGCCGATGAAATTATTGTATTAGATAAAGGTGAAATTATTGAAAGGGGCACCCACCAACAGTTAATTGAATTAGAAGGTATTTATAAAAAATTGGTAACCATGCAGGAAGTGCATTAATCAATGGAATCAATTCCATAAAAAAGCCACTTAAAACGAGCTTAAACCATTTTTATTTTTGTAAAAGTTTATTCATTGCTTGTTTCGGGACCTTTCACCAAACCTAATTTGGCTTCAAGGCTTAAGGTAGCATGTGGAACAGCACGCAGTCTGGCTTTATCAATTAATTTTCCGGTAACACGGCAAATACCATAGGTTTTATTTTCAATTCGCATAAGCGCTTTTTCCAAATGGTCAATATAGGTAATTTGCCTGCTGGCCATTTGGCTTAATTGTTCCCTTTCCATACTCATACCACCATCTTCCATGGTCATATAACGGCCTTCGCTTTCATCGCCACCCAATTCATCTTTACGGGTTATTAAACCTTGCAAATAGGCTAATTCACGTTTGGCGCTATCTAATTTTTTATTAATCAGCTCTCTAAACTCATTTAATTCTGCATCAGAATAGCGCACTATTGATTCAGTTGGTTTACCCATGTCAACTCTTTTTTCAAGTGGTGTATAACCCGGGCTATAAGGAACACTGGTTTTGGTACTGGTTTTAGGAACTTTCACTTCTTTCAATGGCTCAGGTTGCTTTTTCTTTGGCATAGTGGGAACAGTAGCAGCTTTTTCTGCTTTACTGGGTTTGATGGGTTCAGAATGAATATTTTCGTGCTTGGTTTTATGTATAGCTTCCACTGATTTTGTTGCAGGCATCGTTTTTTTACCTGCAGTAACTGTTTTTTTTGCAGGTTGTACCACAGCAGCAGATTTTTTTACGGTAACAACCGTTTCTTTTTTGGCAGGTGCTGCTTTTTTTGCAGATATAGCTTTTTTAGCCGGTGTTCCTGCTTTTTTTACGGGAGCCGCTTTTTTGGCCGGTGCTGCTGCTTTTTTGGTTGCAGCAACTTTTTTGGCTGGTGCTGCCTTTTTAGCTGCCTTAGCGGCAGGCTTTGTTGTTTTTTTAGGCGCAGTTTTTTTGGTAGCCATACATTTTATCCTTTTTTTGTTACTGCCAGTTTTAACAAAACACCATTCACTTCAATTGCTGTACCCTGCTGCAAATCTGGTACCCAGTGAATAGCGTCTGCCAAAATTTCGCGGCAAATATAATCGTTAAATTGAATTATGGAAGGCTTTAATACGGCATTTTCCATAATGTGTACGAATATACGGTCTGTTAGCTCAAATCCGCTCTCTTTTCTGATATTTTGGATACGATTCACTAATTCTCTGGCATTTCCTTCATTTTGCAGTTCAGGAGTCACTGTAATATCCAGAGCAACGGTTAAAGATGCTTTGGAAGCAACACACCAGCCGGGTATATCTTCTGCCAAAATTTCTACCTCTTCCAGCAAAACAGGTATTTGTTCCCCTTCCAACTCCAACATTAAACTGCCTTCACGTTCCAGAATGCCGATTTGGTGCTGATTTAATTGCCCAATTAATGCTGCTGCCATTTTCATTTTACTGCCCATTTTGGCCCCCATCAGTTTAAAATTGGGTTTTACTTTTTTCTGAATAACACCTTCCGCATCCGTTAAAAATTCAATTTCTTTTACATTTACTTCGGCCTTAATTAAATCGGCTATTTTTTCTAACTGCTGCTGCATATCGGCATTTAAAACCGGTATCATTACTTTTTGCAGCGGCTGCCGAACTTTTATGTTTACTTTTTTACGAAGCGATAGAACCAGGGAACACACATCCTGCGCCAGTTGCATTCTTTCTTCTAAATCAGCATCTATCATGGCTGCATTGGCTTTAGGATAGTTTGTATGATGAACAGATGCAGCCTGATAACGCCGGCTAACTTCATTCAAATTACAAAAAATGGCCTCACTAAAAAAGGGTGAAACAGGTGCCATTAACTGCACTATTGTTTCTAAACATTCATAAAGGGTTTGGTATGCGCTGATTTTATCAGTTTCATATTCTCCTTTCCAGAACCTTCTTCTACATAAGCGTACATACCAGTTACTGAGCTGTTCATTAACAAAATCTTCTATAGCACGACCGGCAATAGTGGGCTCATAATCATTCAATGCATCGGTTACTTTTTGAATGAGGGAATGGAGCGAAGAGAGAATCCAACGGTCTATTTCAGGCCTTTGCTGAATGGGGATGTAAGATTCCTTAAATGCAAAACCATCTACATTGGCATACAACACAAAAAATTGATAAGTATTGTATAAGGTGCCAAAAAATTTACGCTGTACTTCTTTAATACCTTCTAAATCAAATTTTAAATTATCCCAAGGTGAGGCATTGGTAATTAAATACCAGCGGGTGGCATCGGCACCAAATTGTTCAATTGTATCGAACGGATTTACCACATTACCAAGGCGCTTGCTCATTTTATTACCGTTCTTATCTAATACCAACCCATTGGATACTACATTTTTGTAGGCTACACTGTCAAACAACATCACTGCCAGCGCATGGAGCGTATAAAACCATCCACGGGTTTGGTCAACGCCTTCAGCAATAAAATCGGCGGGGAAAGCGGCGCTTTTATCAATCAAATCTTTATTTTCAAACGGATAATGCCATTGTGCATAAGGCATGGCGCCACTATCGAACCATACATCTACCAAATCGGGTATCCGTTTCATGGGTTTACCGGAAGGGCTAACCAAAACAATTGCATCTACATAGGGTTTGTGCAGGTCTAAAATACCTTCATGCAGGTAATGCTTATTTACCTCTATCCCTAACACCTCATTGGCTTTTTTAATGGCTGCGTTTAGTTCATCAATTGAACCAATGCAAATTTCTTCTGCACCATCTTCTGTTCGCCAAATGGGTAAGGGTGTGCCCCAATACCTGCTTCTGCTCAAATTCCAATCTACCATATTTTCTAACCAGTTGCCAAAGCGGCCTTCGCCGGTACTTTTGGGTTTCCAGTTGATGGTTTTATTGAGTGCCACCATTCTGTCTTTAACCGCTGTGGTTTTAATAAACCAGGCATCTAACGGATAATACAAAATGGGTTTATCGGTGCGCCAGCAATGGGGATAGCTGTGCTCGTATTTTTCTACCTTAAATGCCCTGTTTTCTTTTTTAAGTTTTACACAGATATCTACATTTACATCCTGATACTGTGGATCGTCGGTATAATTTTTTACATAACGGTTACTGAATTCGCCCAAGCCATCTACAAACTTACCCTGTTTATCTACCAGCGTTAAAATACCGATGCCGTATTTCTTTCCTACTTTAAAATCATCTGCTCCAAATGCAGGCGCAATGTGTACAATACCGGTACCATCTTCTGTAGTAACAAAATCGCCCAGCATTACCCTAAATGGCTCACCACCGGCTAATACAGGCTGATTGGCTTCGTAAGGCATTAATTGCTCGTAACGGCAATTTTCTAATTCGCTGCCTTTAAAAATGGCCAATTGCTGCCAGGGGATGATTTTTGATTCGGAAGAATAGCCGTTAAAATCAGCATTTTCGGCTTCCTCCTTAAAATATTTTGGAATAAGATCTTTAGCCAATACCACATTTACCGGCAAATGCGTGTACGGGTTAAAGGTTTTAATGAGTACATAATCTACAGCTGCCCCTACTGCTAATCCCAAATTTGAGGGCAATGTCCAGGGGGTAGTGGTCCAGGCTAAAAGAAAAACGTCTGAACTTTTTACTTTATTAGTTTTCCAGGAATTAGAGGCAGTTTCAATGAGGTAGTTGCTAAATGTTTCTCTCCATTTTCCCTCAATTATTGAAACAGGCAGTAAGCGGAACATCGCCACACAACTTGTATCTTTTACGTCCTTATAAGTGCCGGGCTGGTTTAATTCGTGACTGCTTAAACCGGTTCCCGCCGCAGGAGAGTATGGTTGAATGCTTACACTTTCATATAGTAAACCTTTATTATACAGTTCACTTAAAATCCACCATAAGGTTTCAATATATTTATTATCGAATGTAATGTAAGGGTCATTCAAATCTACCCAATAGCCCATTTTAGTGGTAATCTCATCCCATTTATCCTTGTAGCGCAAAACTGCTTCCCTACATTTTTGATTGTAAGCTTCAACTGAAATCTTTTTACCAATATCTTCTTTGGTTATGCCCAGTTCTTTTTCTACCCCTAATTCAACCGGAAGGCCATGGGTATCCCAGCCTCCTTTTCTTTTTACCTGAAAACCCTGCATGGTTTTGTAGCGGCAAACCAAATCTTTCAATGTTCTGGAAATAACATGGTGTATACCCGGCATACCGTTGGCACTGGGCGGCCCTTCATAAAACACAAAGGGCAGTGCGCCTTCACGTAAAGAAATACTTTTTTCAAAAGCTTGCTCCTGCTGCCAGCGTTGCAATATTTCTTTTTCAATAGAAGGTAAATGTAAGGCCTGAAATTCGCGGTATGTATTGCTCATAAATACTGTACTATCAATGCGGTTTTAAAAGTTGCGAAGGTAAGGAATCTGTTAATGCAATAAGAAGATACAGCAGTCATTCACCACAAAGCATGAAACCACTTCATGAAAAAAACCCGTCTTTTATTTTTATTTTTGGTATACTTTTTTGCCTGAAATATAAGTAGCCAGCACGTTTGTTTGCAGCACCCGATTCCAGGGAATTTGCATTAAATCGGCATCAAGCACAACAAAATCGGCCTTTTTACCAGGCTCAAGGCTGCCGGTTTCTTTGTCTAAAAAATCGGCCCGGGCAGCCCAAATGGTCATACCCCGAATGGCTTCTTCGCGGCTTAGGGCATTTTCGGGCAAAAACCCTCCGGGTGGAAAACCGATACTATCTACTCTAAATACTGCAGCCAAAAAAGTTTTAAAGGGCGAAATGTCTTCTACCGGAAAATCGGTACCCAATGGCAGCCAGCCGTTTTGTGCTAAAAGATTTTTATAAGCATAGGCATTGTTAAGCCGGGTTTTACCCAATCGGCTTTCATCCCAATACATATCACTGGTGGCATGGGTAGGCTGTACAGAAGGAATAATGGAAGCTGCACCAAATAAAGCAATATCTTCCGGAGCAACAATTTGTGCATGTTCTATGCGCCAACGCCTGTCGTTTTTGCCTTTTAAATATTTGTTGTATACCTGTAAAATTACACGGTTACCGGAATCGCCAATGGCATGGGTACACATTTGAAAATTTGTTTTCGATAAAATATTGGCCATTGAATCGAAGTGTGAAGCATTACTCAATAAAAAACCATACCAGCCGGGTTTATCGGCATAGGATTGCAGCAAACAGGCACCGCGGCTACCCAAAGCGCCATCGGCATAAAATTTAAAACCGTTAACAAACAATTTATCGGTTTTATAGGGGCCTTTAGGCAAAAAATAGTCGTAATTTTCCTTGGCATCACTCAGCATAATATACAGTTGCATATTTAAAGCACCGGATTTTTGCAGGCTGTCAATTTGCAATACATCTTTGTAACTCAGACCGCAATCTGTAATAGTTGTTAAACCCATGGCAAAGCAATTTTGCTGAGCAGCCATCAATCTTTCCGCATAAGCATTGGCAGATAAAAGTGGCATTACTGCCAATACCGGCTTTTGTGCATTATCAATTAAAACACCGGTAAGTCTGCCTTCAAAAGTTTCAAAACTACCGCCTACAATTTTTTGGCCCGCTTTAATTCCTGCCATATCCATTGCTTTGGCATTAGCTATGGCTGCATGGCCATCTATCCTAGTTAAAAAAACGGGAGTAAATGGAAAAAGCTGGTTTAATTTTGCAACTGAGTTAGGGAAAGCTTTACCCGGCCATTTATTTTGATCCCAACCTCTGCCCAATAACCAGGGTTGGTTAGGATGTTGGGCAGCAAAAACTTTTAAGCGTTCCAGCACTTCATCAAAACTTTTGGTATTACGCAAATCGGCGGTAAATAGTTCCTGAGCATAGCCTACAAAATGAGCATGCGCATCAATAAAACCGGGAAATATGGTTTTTCCATTTTCATTTAGCATTTCTTTAGCAGAAAAATGTTGCAGAATACTGTCTGTTTTACCAATGGCTACTATCTTCCCCTGTTGAATGGCCATGGCGCTTGCCGTATCAAACTGCGCATTAACGGTATAAATATGTGCATTGTAAACAATGGTATCTACCTGTTTTTTTTGAACACAAGCGCTAAAAAGAAGGATACATCCCCCCAAATAAATTTTTCTCATAAAGCAATGATAAAAATGAAACATGAAGATAGTTAAATACTGAATGTAGGATAACTTACATACCAAAATGCCGGAATTTTTGACACGGTATGACAACAATCATAGTACAGCCTAAACACAGCATTTAGCTTTGTTGAAAATTGAGGAGTATGCAGGTAAGTCATCATTTATTAGAAAAATACAATGTTCCTGTACCCAGGTATACCAGTTATCCAACCGTTCCATTTTGGAATGAAACCATATCGTTACCGGCATGGGAACAATTGGTACAAACAGCATTCAGTAAAGATGCATCAGGATTAAGCCTATATATTCATTTGCCTTTTTGCGAATCGCTCTGCACCTATTGCGGCTGCAATAAAAAAATTACCACCAATCATCAGGTTGAAACCGAATATTTAGCAGCCATTTTAAAAGAGTGGCAATTGTATTTACAATTAATGCCCGGCAAACCCTTGTTGCGTGAACTGCATTTAGGCGGCGGCACACCCACTTTTTTTTCTCCGGAAAATTTACACTATTTAATCAGTTCAATTTTAGCAACCGTTGAAGTGCATCCCCAGCATGAATTTGGTTTTGAAGGACACCCCAATAATACAACCTTGCAACATTTGGAAACACTGCATAACTTAGGTTTCAACAGGGTTAGCTTTGGTATTCAGGACCACAATCCACTGGTACAAAAACTGATTAACCGCATACAACCTATTGAAAAAGTGCAGCAGGCAGTCAATATGTCGCGACAAACGGGATATACCTCTGTAAATTTTGATTTGATTTACGGATTACCCCGCCAAACAGTTGAAAGCATGCGCACTACTATTGAACAAACCATTGCTTTACAACCTGACCGTATTGCCTTTTACAGTTATGCCCATGTGCCATGGACCAGCAAAGGCCAACGCTTGTTTGATGAACACGACCTGCCGGATGTGGATACAAAAATGAAGTTGTATCAATTAGGCAAAGAAATGCTTACTGCAGCCGGTTATGTTGATATTGGCATGGATCATTTTGCATTGCCAAACGATACCCTGTATATTGCACAACAGGAAAAAAGATTACACCGAAACTTTATGGGTTATACTACCCAGCAAACCAATAATATGATAGGCTTGGGTGTTTCGGCCATAAGCGATATGGGGACAGCTTTTGCTCAGAACGAAAAAACCCTGCACAATTATTATGAGACAGTATGCAACAATACACTGGCTGTAACCAAGGGCATTATTTTAACGGAAGAAGACCTTCACTTTAAACAATATATTTTAGACATTAGCTGTAATGGCGAAACAGTTTTGCATGATGCAGACAAAGCTATGATTACAAAATTTGTAATTCCTGAATTGGAAAAATTAGAATTAGATGGATTGGTTGAATTAGATGAACACCAACTAACGGTAACGCCTTTAGGCAAAAATTTTGTTAGAAATATTTGTAGAGCATTTGATTTGCGTTTATTGCGCAATCACGTACATGAATCAATGCACAACCCACAGTTTAGTAAAGCAATTTAATTAGAATGATTTTGGAACTTCTGGATTGGTAATGATAATAAAATCAGCCTGCTGCTTCAATGCAACCCAGTTGGGATGGGTAAATTGCTCTTCGTTATAACAACTAATACTTTGCATTTTTATTTTACGGGATAATGCCCGCAAACGTGCATAAGTTCCTAATTTATCATCGCTATGAAAACGCCCGTTTACCTGAAAAACAGTATAACTTTTATGATGTTTCCAAAACCGGTAAATACTATTAGCCATGGTAGCATCCCATAAATTTTGTGCATCAAACATATTTTGATTGAATTGCTCGTGCCCACCCATAATACCTTCAAATTTTTGTTGATAGGCTACTTCGGCAGCAGAAAATGGCAATGGAGGCAGATAAGATTTTGATAATTGATCCAATCTTAATAAGGTTTGAACACCATTTTGGTGTACCAAACTTACATAACGGCGGGGAGCATTGGCTGCTATTACAGGAAGATGATTGTATTTAGCCGTTTCTACCATTGATTTATAATCACTGTAATTATTCCACGGACGTGTGTTGGCCAAAAATTGTTTTTCAGTAATAAATCCTTCTACATATTCATTCAATGGTGCCTGACAATCGGTTTCAAACATTTCTAATGACAACGCAACATTTTTCTTTTCCTGCACCAACGCTTTAAATAAGGAATCTTCCAGATAATGTGCTACTGCATCATTGTGGTCTTCCCCAAAAAATACAACCTGTGTGTGTATTAAAGCGGTTGTTAATTCACCCAAATCAATGGTTTTGTGTTGGGCAACATCATAAATTACATAATTATTTTGCATATTTTTTTGAGCAAACAATTCAATAAAAGCAATAGCAAACAAAGCAGTAATACATATTTTTTTGCGCATGATTGTTTATTTGTTTCGTAGCAGCTTATAAATTTTAATGGCACTTAACAGTACTAAAAGCAACGCCAGTAGAGCAACAAATCCCCACAACAAACTAATACTTTGTTTAACTGTTGCCAAAAACACAATTGCAAACAAAAACAAAGTAGCTACCTCATTCCAAATGCGCAATTGCTGTGAACTGTATCGGTAAATGCCATGTACCTCCTGATTTACCAATATTTGTAATGAAAAATGATACGCGTATAAAAATAACACTAAAACCAATTTTACAAGTAACCATTTACCCTCCGATTTAAACAATAACAGGCACCAACCACCTTCCATTAAAACAGAAGTGCCTAATAATAAAGTAATAATTGCAGAAGGCCAGGTAATGCCATACCATAAACGCTTCATCATAATGGCAAACTGATTTCTCAGAATAGTGCGTTCAGGCTCTGGTTTATCGCCTGCTTCAGTAGCATAAATAAACAAGCGAGGCATATAAAACAAACCCGCAAACCAGGTAACAACAAAAATAATATGTGCAGCCTTCAAGTATAGATACATCTTACTAAAGATAAGATTAATTCAACAACATATTGCTTGCACCATTTTCATAAGCATTTATCCAGTTACTGATAGTGGCTACCCAAAGCGGCTGTGTATTTAAACAGGGAATGGTAGTATAACTTTCACCACCTGCATGCATAAAACTTTCTTTACCACGTTCTGCAATTTCTTCTAAGGTTTCCAGACAATCACTTACAAAAGCCGGGCAAAGAATGAGCAATTTTTTGATGCCCAGTGATGGCATTTCTTCCAATCGCTTATCTGTAAAGGGTTGTAGCCACCCCTTGCCTAATCGAGACTGAAAAGAAACACTAAATTTTTCTTTCGGTATATGCAACTTTTCAGTTACCAGTTTAGTGGTTTCAAAAACCTGATGTCTATAACAGGTTTGGTGTACAATGGATGACACATTACAGCAATCTTTTACCTGAAGGCAATGGCATCCCGTTGTATCACTTTTTCGAATATGTCGTTCCGGTATACCATGATAGCTGAATAGAATATGGTCATATTCCTGTTGTAAATAGGGTTGAATACTATTGGCAAGAGCATGAATATATTCGGGCTGGTTGTAGTAAGGTTTTATGGTTTGCAACTTAAATCTATACCTCATTTTTTGATGCACCTCCTTCATATATTCCACTGCCGTTTCATAACTGCTCATGGCATAATGCGGATATAATGGAAATAATAAAACTTCTTCAATATCAGGGTCTTGTTCTAATAATGATTGATAAGCAGCCTCAGGTGATGGGTTACCATAACGCATAGCAACAGTAACCGGCATTTGAATAAGCTGCTGAACAGCCTCTTTTAACTGTTGGGTTAAAACAATGAGTGGCGAACCGGCATCTGTCCAGATGGTTTTATATGCCTCTGCCGATTTAGGTGCCCTGAATGGAACAATAATGCCTTTAATTAATAAAAGCCTGAAAAAATATGGAACATCTATCACACGTTCATCCATTAAAAACTCTTTCAAATATCGTTGCACATCTTTTACAGATGTTGAATCCGGCGAACCAAGATTCATTAAAATAACCCCTTTTTTCTTTTGGTGCATAAAAATAAATGTTAGCAAATGTATTATTTCAAAAATTGTTTCAAACAGGTTGTTTGCATTTTATTACTCGTAACAACGAAACAAAATATGAATTGGTTTGGAACAGCCATAAAAAAGTACAGTAAACCGGTAAATCGTATTCAAATCTGGTAAAATGACAATTAAATGACAGAGACATGACCTAAGTCATACATTTCTGCCATCCAAGCAGAATACTTTTGCGTTTATAAAAGGAACCATATTAAGACCAGCAGATGATAAACTTATCGAATTTTTTTGCCATTGGTATTAATTACAAAAAAACAGATGCTTCTGTAAGAGGTCAATACGCCATTGGCCCCGAACAATATGCCGCTATTTTACAAAAAGCTTCTACCCTTTCTATAAAAGAGGTGGTAATACTCAGCACCTGTAACCGCACTGAAATTTATGGCATTGCTAACCAGGCTTCTGACCTTATTAACCTGCTTTGCAGTGAAACTGTGGGTTCAAAAGAAATATTTTTAGAACGTTGTTATATAAAAAAAGAAAAAGAAGCGGTAACACATATTTTTTCTGTTGGTGCCGGATTGGATTCGCAAATTTTGGGCGATTATGAAATTGTAGGGCAAATGAAATTGGCAGTTAAGTTTGCAAAAGAACGTGGATTTGTAGGTTCATTTCTGGAAAGATTGTTTAACACCGCACTACAATCTTCTAAAACCATTAAAAACCAAACCGCTTTAAGCGGTGGCACTGTTTCTGTATCATTTGCAGCCATTCAATACCTGAAAGAGCATCTTCATTTCATACCACAAAAAAATATTTTATTAATTGGAACAGGTAAAATTGGCAAAAACACTTGTAAAAATTTAATTGATTATTTAGATACAACTAATATTACACTCATCAACAGAACCAATGAAAAAGCAGCTGAACTGGCTGCAGAACTCGGTATTGGTTCAGCCACTTACCAAACTTTACCCACTTTAGCAGCAAAAGCAGATGTCATTATTGTAGCCACCAATGCAGAAGCTCCTATTTTATTTAAAGAGAATTTTATTAACTCGGGTAAAAAAATTCTGATTGATTTGTCAATTCCCAATAATATTCATCCCGATACCGCCCAATTAGCTCATATTTCGTTAGTAAATGTAGATGATTTAGCAAAAATTAATGATGCTACTCTACAAAAACGCCAGGCAGAAATTCCAAAAGCATCAGCCATTATTCACGAATTTGAAGCCGAATTTTTTGAGTGGTTAGACAGCAGAAAATTTGTACCGGTTATTAAGGCTGTAAAAAAGAAATTAGAAGACATGAACCACTGTGAAATGTTTAATGCTGTTTATACAGCCAATAACCACAGTACCAGTACAAATGAGGCTGTTCAAAAAGCAGTAAAAAACATGGCTGTTAAATTACGCAGCAATTACAAACCCGGTTGTAATTTTATTGAAGCTATTAACGATTTTATCACCATCAGCAGTAACTGATTTTATTTAAATCATGGGTATAATTAAAATTGGAACCAGAGAAAGCCAATTAGCCGTTTGGCAGGCAACACTGGTACAAACGCTATTAAGTAAACACCATATTCAAAGTGAATTAAAACATATAAAAAGCGATGGCGATATTGATTTGGTTACTCCACTATATGCCATTGGCATACAAGGGGTGTTTACAAAAACATTAGATGCAGCATTACTGAGTAAAACCATTGATATTGCTGTACACTCAATGAAAGATGTACCTACACAGTTAGCTAAAGGCATTGTGCAGGCTGCTGTTCTTCCCAGAGCATCATACAAGGATATATTGGTATTCAAAAACAATACAGATTTTTTATCAGACGCTCAATCTAATGCCATTATTGCCACCAGTAGTATTCGCCGAAAAGCACAATGGCTGCACCATTACCCAAATCATACTATTGAAAATTTACGAGGCAATGTGAATACCCGATTAAAAAAAGTAGCAGAAAGCAATTGGGATGGAGCCATATTTGCTGCTGCAGGATTAGAACGAATTGCATTACGCCCCGCACAATCCATGCATTTAGACTGGATGCTTCCTGCACCTGCACAAGGTGCCATTGTAATTGTATGCCGGGAAGATGATACTGAAACTTTTAAAAAATTAAATCAACTAAACGATCCAAATACCGAGCTTTGTACCAAATTAGAACGCGATTTTTTACAAACTTTAATGGGCGGTTGTTCTACCCCTGTCAGTGCTTTGGCCACGATTGAAAATAATGAGGTTTACTTTAAGGGAAATATTACCAGCCCAGATGGCAAACAACAATTTAAAATAGAAAAAAAAACAACCCTTTCAGATACTGTAAACTTAGGCAGATTAGCTGCTGAAGAACTTTTAACAACCGGCGCAAAAACGATCATTGAATCAATTCACCATGCAAAAAAATAGTACCATACCCATTTTATGCACTCGTCCATTAGACCCTATCATTATAATCAATGCCAATACAAGAGGCATTACCATTGATTGTATCCCATTTATTGAAACCAGTCCCATTATAAATGAATTAATTACACAAACCATTCACGAATTGGCTGAAAAAAAAATTACGGCTCTTTTTACCAGCATGAATGCAGTAGATGCAGTTACAGCCCAATTACCGCAAGTTCCCAAATGGGATATTTATTGTTTAGGCGGTATTACCAAAGAAAAAATTATTCAGTTTTTTGGCGAAAAACATTTTAAAGGCAGTGCTAAAAGTGCGGGTTTACTGGCTGAAAAAATTATTGAGCACCGGCCCGAAAACGCGTTAGTATTTTTTTGTGGTGATCAACGAATGGATGAACTTCCTGAAACCTTAGCCGCAAACCAATTTCCAACTGAACAGGTTATTGTTTACAATACCATACAAACACCCGTTGAAGTATCAAAAAATTATCAGGGTATTATTTTTTTTAGCCCAAGTGCTGTTCATAGTTTCTTCTCCGTAAATACCATACCGTTAGCCACTGTTTTATTTGCCATTGGTAAAACAACTGCAGCAACCATACATACCTATGTTCAAAACAAAATAATTACTAGTGAATGGCCCGGAAAAGAACAAATGATTGAATTAGCAATGAACTATTTTAAATCGATTAACATTAAAGCATGAGTGTATTAAAAAACGATTTGATTCTAAGAATTTTAAGAGGTGAAAAAACTGAACGTTCGCCTGTTTGGATGATGCGACAAGCCGGTAGGTATTTACCACAATACATGGAATTAAGAAATAAGTATGGTTTTTTTGAGCGTTGCCAAACACCCGAATTAGCCTGCCAAATTACTTTACAGCCTGTTGATATTATTGGTGTTGATGCAGCTATATTGTTCTCTGATATTTTAGTAGTACCTCAGGCTATGGGCCTTGAAGTGCAGTTAATTGAAAGCAAAGGGCCTATTTTACCCAACCCTATTCAAACAGTAAATGATTTATCGCGGATTCGCGTACCGGATGTACACGAAACATTAGGCTATGTTTTTGAAGCCATTCAGCTCATTAAAAAAGAACTCAATGGACGAGTTCCATTAATTGGTTTTGCTGGTGCGCCTTGGACGCTGCTTTGTTATATGGTGCAGGGAAAGGGCTCTAAAACTTTTGATGAAGCCAAAGCATTTTGTTACCAACAACCCGCATTGGCACACCAATTATTGCAAATGATTACAGATACGACCATTGCCTATTTAAAGGCTCAGGTGGTTGCCGGTGCCGATACGGTGCAAATATTCGATAGTTGGGGCGGGTTATTGAGCAAAGAAGATTTTGAAACCATTTCACTTCCTTACATCCAACAAATTGTTTCAGCAATCAAACCCAGTGTTCCGGTAATTGTATTTGCCAAAGGTGCATGGTACAGCTTATCTGCGATGGCTCAAACAGGAGCAGCAGCACTAGGAATTGACTGGTGTACGCCGCCTGAATTAGCACGGAATTTTGCAGGCAACAACATTACCTTACAGGGTAATTTTGACCCGGCAAAACTACTCTCGCCCATACCTGTTATAAAAAAAGAAGTAATTGCCATGTTACAAGCTTTCGGTCCACAAAAACATATTGCTAATTTAGGGCATGGAATTTTACCCAATGTTCCGGTTGACCATGCTAAAGCATTTGTTGATACAGTTAAAGAATGGCAACCTGCCAGTTAGCATAAAGCATTCATCATGGAAACAAATTTTTTACCGGCCACCCATACAACAGCATTTCGAGAAGAATGGATACAATTTATTTATACCCTTCAGGATACGATTTGCACTGCACTTGAAATGGCAGATGGCAAAGCTGTTTTTGTACAAGATGAATGGCAACGTAAGCCCGATGGTACAGGTGGCGGTGGAAAAACCAGAGTAATTGCCGATGGAAATGTTTTTGAAAAAGGTGGCGTAAATACATCTGTAGTATATGGTACCGTTAGCGATCCCATGCGCAAACAATTACAAATGAACGGCGATGAATGGTTTGCCTGTGGTTTAAGTTTAGTGATACATCCCAACAATCCCTTTGTACCTACCATACATTGCAATTATCGTTATTTTGAATTATATGAAAATAATAAAGTGATAGACAGATGGTTTGGAGGTGGAACGGATCTTACCCCCTATTATTTATTGAATGAAGATGCCATTCATTTTCACCAAACACACAAAAATGCCTGCGATCAGTTTGATACATCCTTCTATCCTCTTTTTAAAACAACCTGCGATAATTATTTTGTAAACACACACCGGCAAAATGAACGGAGAGGCATTGGCGGTATATTTTATGATCACCAAAAACCCACACCCGAAAGAGATGAACAATTTTGGCTGGGATTAGCAAAGGCTTGTGGAAACGCATTTTTAGATGCCTATTTACCTATTGTTGAAAAAAGAAAAAATACTCCGTTTAAAGCACAACATAAATTTTGGCAGGAAATAAGGCGTGGCCGTTATGTAGAATTTAATTTATTACACGACCGTGGTACCATATTTGGCCTAAAAACAAATGGAAGAACAGAAAGTATTTTAATGAGCTTGCCACCAACCGTTCGCTTCAACTATAATTACCAACCGGAAGCAGGAACGCCTGAAGCCATTTTATTAGATGCCTGTCTGCATCCCAAAGATTGGATCAACGAGCATCAATCCATCACCATTGATGAATGAATACAACAAACCAATCAATGTTAATCATATAATTTTTATAAAATGTATTTACAAAAAAGAAATAGAATATTAAGAAAATCGGCAGCCATAAGAAGTTTGGTTGCTGAAACTGTTTTAACGCCTAACGATTTTATTGCTCCTTTGTTTATTGATGAAGGTATCAATCAAAAAACTGAAATTAGCTCTATGCCGGGCTATTACAGAAACAGTTTAGATATAACGGTTACAGAAATTAAAGAATTATACAGCCTCGGTATAAAAAGTGTATTGCTGTTTGTAAAAGCATTAGATGAAACCAAAGATAATGAAGGCAAAGAAGCCTGGAATCCCAACGGTTTAATGCAAAGAAGTATAAAAGCCATTAAAGATGCCGTACCTGAAATGATTGTAATGACAGATGTAGCATTAGATCCCTATTCCATATACGGGCATGATGGCATTGTAAAAGATGGTGAAATTGTAAATGATGAAACCGTTGAGGCTTTAGTGAAAATGAGTGTTAGCCATGCAGCAGCAGGGGCAGATATAGTTGCACCCAGCGATATGATGGATGGAAGAATTGGAGCCATTAGAAAAGCATTGGAAGAAAGCGGATTTACAAAAACCGGTATTATGAGCTATAGTGCTAAATACGCTTCCTGCTTTTACGGACCATTTAGAGATGCCTTAGACAGCGCACCGGGATTTGGTGATAAAAAAACATATCAAATGAATTATGCAAATCGTCTGGAAGCCATTAACGAAACATTGCAAGACGTTGAAGAAGGTGCTGATATTGTGATGGTAAAACCAGCTATGGCTTATTTAGACATTATTCGGGAAGTAAAAAACGCAGTAACCATTCCGGTGAGTGCTTATCATGTTAGCGGAGAGTATGCCATGATAAAAGCTGCAGCAGAACGTGGATGGCTCGACGAAAATAAAGCTATTATTGAATGCCTTACTTCTATTAAAAGAGCCGGAGCCGACTTAATTGCCACTTATTTTGCAAAACAGGCAGTTATGTTGCTTAGCTAATCCAAAACAATAGCAATTCAGTTTGTACACTTAAAAACAACTTTATGTTTATTGTAGATATTACTTACAAAGTATCCACTAATTTAATTGATCAGCATATGGAAGCCCATATTGCTTTTCTGGAAAAATATTATCAGTCCGGCAATTTTATTGCTTCCGGCAGAAAAGAACCACGCACCGGTGGAATCATTTTGGCAAATGCAGATAGTAGAAAAACAATAGAACAGATTATGGCTGAAGATCCATTTTATGTTAACAAACTGGCAGAGTGGAATATCATAGAATTTAAGCCAACCAAATCGGTAAAAGCCTTTACAACTTTATTGGATGGAAATGAATAACAAAGCATCACTAAGGTTATCAGAAATAAATAAATTTTTATGCTAACAGAAAATAGCCGGCAATTGTTTAACCGTGCACAACAATCCATGCCCGGTGGGGTAAACTCGCCGGTTAGGGCTTTTAAAAACGTAGGTGGTACACCCTTGTTTATAAAAAAAGCAAAAGGCGCTTATTTATTTGATGAAGACAATCATCAATACATCGATTATATTGCTTCATGGGGCCCGATGATACTTGGTCACGCTTACGAGCCGGTTATTAAAGCCATACAGGAAAAAGCAGTAGATTCTACTTCATTTGGCGCTCCTACTTCCTTAGAAATTTGTATGGCCGAGTTAATTAAAAGTATGGCACCCAATGTTGATTTAATTAGAATGGTCAGCAGCGGAACAGAAGCCTGTATGAGTGCACTACGATTAGCCAGAGGATATACCGGTAAAAATAAATTCATCAAATTTGAAGGAAATTATCATGGACATGCAGATGCATTTTTGGTAAAAGCAGGCAGCGGCGTGGCCACATTTAATATACAAACCGTACCAGGTATTCCTGCAGGTGTTAGCTCCGATACGTTAACCTGCGCCTACAACGATTTAAATGCCGTAAAAAAATTAGTTGAAGCAAATCCAAATGAAATAGCCGCCATTATTGTAGAACCCGTTGCAGGCAATATGGGTTGCATCCTTCCTGAAAAAGGATTTCTGGAAGGATTACGAAAAATTTGTACCGATAATCATATCGTACTCATTTTTGATGAAGTAATGACCGGCTTTCGGTTGGCCCCCGGTGGCGCACAAGAGCGGTTAGGCATTGACGCTGATTTAATTACCTATGGAAAAGTAATTGGTGCAGGTATGCCGGTAGGCGCTTTTGGAGGTAAAAAAGAAATCATGCAACACATTGCGCCGTTGGGAAATGTATACCAGGCCGGAACATTAAGCGGCAATCCTATTGCAATGATTGCGGGTTATACATTATTAAATGAATTAAAAAATAATCCTTCCATATATCAGGAGTTAGATGACAAAACGGCTTATTTGCATCAAGGGTTGCAGGAAGTATTTACTGCTTCTAAAATACCTTTTATCATTAATCGTTTAGGTTCTATGATCAGTGTGCATTTTAGCAAGCAGCCCGTTACAAATTTTGAAACTGCCGCAGCAGCCAACAATGAATTATTTAAGCAATACTTTCACGCAATGCTTAAAAGAGGAATATATTTACCACCATCCCCTTTTGAGAGCTGGTTTTTGAATAATGCACTTACCTACCAGGATTTAGATGCAACCATTCAAGCCAGTAAAGAAAGTTTACAGGAGATGATGTAACCAAAATATGAAATAAAAAGAAGCAGTCTCAAAAGTCCGAGGCAGCCTCTTTTTATTCGGGGGGGTGGAGAAAGTTTTCATTTAAGCCATTCTCAAACGCTTCATTTTACTTTTGAGACTTCCTCTTTTTTATGAAAACAGGGGGTTATCTTTTATTTTAATAAGTCACAAGGTTTTAATCCGGTATGCTTTTTAAATGCAGCAGAAAAATGTGATATGGAAGAATAGCCCAACAAAGCCGATACATCTGTAACACTCAACCCCTTCTCGTATAAAAGGTATTTTGCATGTTCCATTCTTTGTTGCTGATAAAAATCAAAAATGGTTGTACCAAAAATTTCTTTAAATCCTTTTTTCAGGTAACATTCATTCATGGCAACTTTACGACTCAATTCTTTTATGGTAATAGGATCGCCAATGTGTTGCAATAAAAGATCTCGTGCCTGATAAATTTGTTCCTTGCTCCGTTGATCTGATAAAAATTTACAAGAAAAACCTTCTTCTTTTTCATCCACCAAACAATCTAAACTATATAACAATAATTCATGAATTTTTGCATTCACAAATATGTTCTCTAAAGCGCCGGTATAACTGTGGTTTAACAAACCGTCTAAAATATTACGTTTTTTATTGCAAACTGTAAAAATTTTGGTGAAAGCATGGGGATGTTTAAAAGCCAAAACTTCATCCTTCCGATTATTTAATTTTACATTATGCGTAAACTGATATAAAAAAGTTGCTGTAAAATGAAAAGTAAAAACATCTACCGTTTGTATTTTCCCATCACAACTTTCAGTAGGTAGCTGACTGCAAAAAGAACAACTTCTTTCTTCGCAATACCGATTACCGGTGGTACAAAAACGAAGTTCCAAATAGTTCTTATCAGGTCGGGCTTCATCATAATGATATACCATCATACCAGTATCTTCTGCCACCCAGGGATGTTGTGCATAATATCTTCTAATATCATACTGAATAGATCCAGGAATATGCTGGGCTTTCTGATACAACAAATCCATGCTTGGCTCAATCCCATTTTTATGGGCTACTTTTAAAATATCTAAAACCTGCATCATATCATTGCAAAAGTATGTATATACATTTAAAATTCAGTCACAAAACTGTAAAACAATACTTTCATAAAAACATACATAAATGCCGGTTATTTTGGGCAAAAAACCTGTTATAGAGCATTAAATTATACATCAGGTAAATATTGGATAAATACCTGTATTTTATGCCATTTTAGCCCTTAAAATCATTATCTTCGCCCACCCCCCGAAATATTCGTTTAAACACAATAGTTATTAGATATTTATGAGTGAAACACAACAATTGATTACAGATGCCCAAAATAAAAACTACGGCGCAGATAGCATACAGGTTTTAGAAGGATTAGAAGCAGTTAGAAAAAGACCAGCCATGTACATTGGCGATATTGGCGTTAAAGGTCTGCATCATCTGGTTTACGAAGTGGTAGATAACTCCATAGATGAAGCCCTGGCTGGTTACTGCAAAAACATTGAAGTTACCATACATGAAGATAATTCCATCAGTGTAAAAGATGATGGCCGTGGTATTCCTACTGCTATGCATACCAAAGAAAAAAGAAGTGCTTTAGAAGTGGTAATGACTGTTCTACATGCCGGTGGAAAATTTGATAAAAACACCTACAAAGTTTCCGGTGGATTGCATGGCGTTGGGGTTAGTTGCGTAAATGCATTAAGCTCAAAACTCATAGTTACCGTTCAAAGAGAAGGCAAAATATTTGAACAGGAATATAAAATTGGCGTGCCACAATACCCCGTTAGAGAAGTCGGCATTAGTGATAAAACCGGCACCAATGTGCATTTTTGGCCCGATTTAACCATTTTTCAGGAATCAGTTTTTAAACGGGAAATATTAGAAAGCCGTTTACGTGAATTGGCTTTTCTAAACAGAAAAATCAGCATTACCTTGAACGATTTAAGAGAAAAAAATGAAGACGGCTCCTATTACAGCAAAAATTTTTACAGTGAAGGTGGTATTGTAGAATTTGTGGAAATGCTGGATGAAATAGGAAAAAGAACACCCCTCATTTCTAAAACTTTGTTCTTTGAAGGACACGACGAAGCAACGAATGTAGCGGTTGAAGTAGCCATGACTTATAACAATGATTTTAAAGAACATATTTTTTCATACGTTAATAACATTAATACCATTGAGGGTGGTACACATGTAACAGGCTTCAGACAAGCTTTAACACGTGTGTTTAAAAGTTATGGCGATAAAGAAGGTTTGTTTGAAAAAGCCAAAGTAGAAGTAGAAGGAGATGATTTTAGAGAAGGTCTGAGTGCAATTATATCCGTAAAAGTACCTGAACCACAATTTGAGGGACAAACCAAAACAAAATTAGGCAACAGTGAAGTTTCAGGTATTGTTCAAACTACTGTAGCAAAAGCATTACAAGCCTATTTGGAGGAAAATCCCAGAGAAGCAAAAAATGTAGTTTCAAAAATTATTCTTGCTGCCCAAGCCAGAGTGGCAGCAAAAAAAGCACGTGATTTAGTGCAACGCAAAACCGTTTTAAGCGGGGGTGGCCTACCGGGCAAATTAGCAGATTGTTCTGAACGCGATCCTGAAAAATGTGAATTATACTTAGTGGAGGGAGATTCAGCCGGCGGTACTGCCAAACAGGGTCGCGACAGAAGCTATCAGGCCATTTTACCTTTACGTGGTAAAATTTTGAACGTTGAAAAAGCAATGGAACATAAAATTTACGAGAACGAAGAAATTAGAAATATGTACACGGCTTTAGGCGTAACCGTAGGAACACCCGATGATCCCAAACAATTGAACCTTACCAAACTACGTTACCATAAATTAATTATTATGACTGATGCGGACGTAGATGGTTCGCATATTGCCACATTAATTTTAACTTTTGTATACCGTTATATGAAAGAATTGGTAGAACATGGGTATGTTTACATTGCACAACCCCCATTATACCTGATTAAAAAAGGCAAAGAACAAGCCTATGCCTATAGCGAAGAACAACGAAAAGCATGGATTGAAAAATTAGGTGGGGGCAAAGAAGACAGTGTTACTATTCAACGTTACAAAGGTTTGGGTGAAATGAATGCAGAACAATTATGGGAAACCACCATGGACCCCAGCCGCCGAACACTGAAAAAAGTAACCATTGAAAGTGCCGCTGAAGCAGACAGAATATTCAGTATGCTAATGGGTGATGAAGTGGCGCCCCGTAGAGAATTTATTGAAACACATGCCCGTTATGCCCGTATTGATGCGTAAAATGCCATGTTTTATAAAATAATGCGTGTTTTACACGAGAACAAGTTTCACAAACCAAAAAATAATTGTAGTTTGTGTTAGCAGAATCAAAACTTATTTACTAATCCATTCTCATTTTTTGAGAATATTAAAACAAAAAAACAATGGATACTTCTAAAATGATTAAAGCATACTGCTTAAAAACAAAAGAAAAAAATGTTCCCATGCACGATGCCGTAATTACTAAAACCGCAAGAGGTGGTTATATGGCCAGTGGCAATGATGGAAAAGGCAATAAAATGGCAGCCATTTTGAGTGAAGCAAAAGCTTTACAAGCTATTGCAGATGGTGTTGCCAAAAAAGGATTTTAATACTTATACCTAATTACATGAAAAGGGCAGCTTTCCTTAAGAAAGCTACCCTTTTTTTGACCTTTTAAAACCAAACTAAAACGGAAATCGTTTCCCCATTTTTCGGGTAATTTTATTCATTACATCTGTGCCTGAAATATGCCAATTGGTAGGCTTTTGATATTCGGCTGACCAAAGTGTTTCTCCATTTTTTACTAAAACACAGTTGGCAAATACATCGGCGGTTTTATTGCTAATACTGCCACCAACCACCGGATCCATTTGAGTACCCAAAAAAATTATATTACGCACGGCACCAATACCCATCGATGCTAAATCGCTCATCATTCTATTACTAATAACATTCATTTTTATCACAGCATCTGCTCCTAACATTTTTGCTAAAACATCGGGGTCGGTGTTAAAAGCATCATTTGCACTTATACTCGCCGAACGTAAAAGTCCATTGGTTTTATCCGGACTTTGAATTTGTACCATATTGAATTTTTTCCGGGGTTTGGCATAGCGCTGAAAATTAGCTAATACAATTTGCTGGTAGGTGTAACCCGTTTTTAAAGCAGCACTATCTAATTGTGCCTGAGTAACATTGTGGGGAAGTTGACCTGTAAATTGTACCTGAACCGGCAATATAGCAATTGATTTTAACTGAGTAGTAGCTGCATTTTTGCTAACAAAAGATTTGTTTGTACTACAAACTTACCAGCAATACCATTAGTCCAATAATGACAATAGTAAATTTAAATTTCATACAGGGTAATTTTGGCAAAAATGAAAAGTTGCTACAAAACAATACTGAAGTAAGTGGATGAATGGATGATTGCCTACATAAATGGAGTTAAGAAAAATATAATTTGAGATAGGTAATTTTAAGAAAGTGAAACAGGCACAGTTCCCGCTTGCATTTTTTGTAAAAACCGCAACATCGCTTGCATGGAGCTAACATCTTCTACAACTAATAAAAAGTTTTTACCGGCTTGCTTTAACCTTGCTTTATTGGTGCCTGTTTGCAAATAGCTTAATATATTTTTAAATAAATCTGATTCAAAATATGGAGAGTCTGGCTTATTGATAAAATAACAACGCAAAGTATTCTCCTTTAAAGTCATTTTTTCAAATCCCAATGCAACACCTGCCCATCTGGCTCTAACGGTATCAAATAAATCAGATACCTGTGGTGGTAAATTTCCAAAGCGGTCTTCCATTTCAGTTTTAAAGGCAGTTAAATCAGCTTCATTTTCACAGTTGTCCAATCGGGTATATAAGGAAAGGCGTTCGGTAATGTTTGAAACATAGTCATCCGGAATTAATATTTCCAAATCTGTATCAATAGTGCAATCACTTACATAATCATCCTGCTGTGCAATTTCATCCTTAAATAATTCTTTAAAACTGCTACGTTTCAATTCGCGGATTGCTTCATCTAAAATTTTCTGATACATTTCAAATCCAATTTCAGCCATAAAGCCACTTTGTTCACCACCCAGCATATTACCTGCTCCACGAATATCCAAATCTCGCATGGCAATTTGAAAACCACTGCCCAAATCGCTAAACTGTTCTAAAGTTTGCAGTCGTTTTCTTGAATCGGTTGGCAATGTAGCCATGGGTGGTGCCAACAGGTAACAGAATGCTTTTTTATTACTTCGTCCTACCCTGCCGCGTAACTGGTGCAAATCACTTAATCCAAAATGATGTGCATTGTTTACAATGATGGTATTCACGTTAGGTATATCTACGCCACTTTCCACAATATTGGTACAAACTAATACATCATATTTTTTATCAATAAAATCCAGAATACGTTTTTCTAATTCATGTCCTTCTAATTGTCCATGAGCAAATCCAATACTTAAATCAGGGCATGATGTTTGAATGAGTGCAGCCATTTCAGAAAGGCCTTGCACCCGGTTGTGAATAAAGAAAACCTGGCCGCCACGTTCTGTTTCAAAATATATGGCATCACGAATAAAATCTTCATTAAACACGTGTACTTCTGTTTGAATGGGCTGGCGGTTAGGCGGGGGGGTATTAATTACACTTAAATCTCTGGCGCCCATTAGTGAAAACTGAAGCGTTCGTGGAATGGGCGTTGCCGTTAGTGTTAAGCAATCTACATTTGTTTTGAGGGCTTTTAATTTTTCTTTATGTCCAACACCAAACTTTTGCTCCTCATCAATTACCAATAATCCAAGATCTTTAAATTTTACATCTTTACTTAGAATGGCATGTGTACCAATTAATATATCTACTTTACCTTCAGCTACACGTTGAAGGGTTTCTTTTTTTTCTTTGGAAGATTTAAAGCGATTTACAAAATCAACCGTAACCGGAAAATCTTTCAAACGCTCTTTAAATGTTTTATAATGTTGAAACGCAAGTATAGTAGTAGGTACCAGAATAGCTGCCTGTTTGCCATCTACACAACTTTTAAATGCAGCTCTGATGGCTACTTCTGTTTTACCAAATCCAACATCACCACAAACCAACCTATCCATTGGGCTGGCACTTTCCATATCTTTTTTTACATCGGCTGTTACTTTACTTTGGTCGGGTGTATCTTCATAAATAAAGGATGCTTCTAATTCTGTATTCAGATAGTTATCCGGCGAATGTTGAAAACCTTGTCTGGATTTTCGTTCTGCATATAAACCAATTAAATCAAATGCCAGTTCCTTTACTTTGGTTTTTGTTTTTTCTTTTAGTTTATTCCAAACATCACTTCCCAGTTTATTAATTTTTGGAATGGTACCTTCTTTTCCGGTAAACTTAGAAATTTTATGTAGTGAATTGATATTTACATATAAAATATCGTTATCCTTATATATAATTCGTACTGCTTCCTGCCATTTACCATTTACTTCAATTTTTTGTAACCCGCTGAAAGTTCCAACGCCATGATCTATATGCGTAACATAATCGCCGGGTTGTAACTCACGTAGGGTTTTTAAAGTAAGCGCTTTGCTTTTACTATATGCCTGCTTTATTTTGTATTTATGATAACGTTGAAATATTTGGTGGTCAGTATAACAAACCACTTTTAAATCATGATCAATAAAACCCTCATGTATACTAATAGGAACAGGAACGAATTTGATTTCTGATGATAAGTCAGAAAAAATACTATGTAACCGCTCTAATTGTTTTGACTGATCAGAAAAAATATAAATAGTATATCCTGCAGTTTCAAATGAAGAGAGGTTCTTCATCAACAAATCAAATTGCCTATTAAAAGAAGGCTGCTCTTCTGTTTGAAAATGAATGGTTGTTTGTGCAAAATGTGGTGCATAGCCAAACTCAATCAGGTGTTTGTATTGAATTTGGCGGGTAATGGTAGCAGCGGGTGTAAAATCACTTAAACCAATTCCTTTTAAAATTTTAGTATCCTCTTCATCAACTTCCTGCACAAAGGCTACATCGTTATTTTTCTGAAGGAAAATACCCAGATCTTCTTCCTGAACCTCCAGTTTATTTAAAATAACATCCCAGTCTTTTAACCAAATAATGGTATTTTCACTTAGAAATTCAAGTATAGAAATTTTTTCTCCTTCATCAAATTGCGTTTCAATATTGGGAATAATGCTTACCTGCAATAGTTTTCGCTCACTAAGCTGCGTTTCAGGATCAAAAATCCGGATACTGTCTACCTCATTACCAAACAACTCAATTCTATAAGGTTTTTCATTACCATAAGAATAAATATCGAGAATGCCGCCTCTTAAAGCAAACTGTCCGGGTTCATATACAAAATCGTTGCGTACAAAACCATACATCACCAACAATTCCATTAAACTTTCCAGCTGAATGGTATCATTTGTTTTGATGGAAATGGTATTATTGTTTAAGGTATTTGGTTTTACAACCTTTTCTGCCAAAGCTTCAGGATAGGTTACCATTATTTTTTTGTTGCCTCCGGCAGATAGTCTTGTCAACATCTCAGTTCGCAACATTACATGCGAAGCATTGAGCAATCTAAAATTCTTTCTTACTTTAAATGAAGAGGGAAAATAAAAAATATCTAATGCATTGGTTAAGCTTTCTATTGTATTGAAAAAATAAGCAGCATCTTCTGCATCACTCAATACAATCAGATGGTTACAATTTTCGAGATTGGAACGCTGGTATAAAGCGCTGATGATACATTCCGGACTGCTGCCATGTAAACCGGAAAGATAAATTTTTTGTGCTTCTATAGTTGGGGCAATAACCAGTTTTTCCAACAGGTTTTTTACCTGGGGGGTATTTCTAAATTGATCCAAAAGCACTCCTATATTCATAAAAACAGAGTGCAAAGGTACGATTTTAACACACTGAATTTTCTAAAAAAAGTTAAACAATAGTTTACTTTACGCTTTTAATAGACAGCATTATTGCTAATTTGTATGGTAATTGTTGCAACAGAATCGGGCTGCACGTACACGGATTGTATATTGTTTTTTTCATCATAACTGTTGGCATAAAAATGACCATCTACCTTGGCAAATAAAGAATAACTGCCTGCGGGTAATGACACAGCAAAAGCACCTTTTGAATCAGATAAGGTAGAATCAACCAACCGAGTACGAATAGCCGTATACATGGCCGACTCGTTGATGCGCTTAACATCTTTTATATTGGTTAGCTCGTAAATATAAATGGTGGTTGATAAAGGTTGTGGTTGCGGAGCAGGTGCATTTGGGGCAGGCATTTGATTGCCTGCAACACGAAAAACATATCCCGCAATTCCCTGTTTAATTTTTTTGTTGGATGTTGCCTTCTTTTCAAACAAACAACCCATTAACAACATAATTATACCGATTAGGAGAAAAAGATTTTTATACATAAAGCATTTTGAGTGTTTAAAGTATCTAATTTAGTAAAATTAAGCTGTTCACTTAACACACTGTACTATGTTCAAAAAATTACACCTTGCTATTATTTTAATGCTCAGTGTCGGCAATATTTTGGCACAAAATATCCGTTCGCCGCAAGAATATCAAAAATTGTCTGATGCCATCCGGATTTCAGAAAACAATAATTTACAGCGCGCCCTGCAACTGGCAAAGCAGGAAGGCTGGTTTATCAAACGCGTAACGCTAACCGGAAAAGTAATTGCATTAGCAGGTGTAGATGAAAAAGGCAATCCATTATATCTAAGCACTTTTAATAATACTACTGCAGCTGCCACTACCAATACCAACCAGCTTTGGCCGGGGGGTAGTTCTAATTTAAACTTATCCGGCTCATCCAATGGTGTTGCCGGTAAATTAGCTATGTGGGATGGTGGCACTCCTTTAACCAACCATGTAGAGTTAATTGGACGCATAGTAAATCCCGATTCAGCTGCGTTGAGCGACCATGCTACGCACGTAGCCGGAACTTTAATCGCAACCGGTATTAACCCCATTGCCAAAGGAATGGCATTTAATGCGCAGAAATTAATTGCGTATGATTTTAGTAATGACCAGTCTGAAATGATGGCAGCCTCACCCAATTTATTGGTTTCAAACCACTCATATGGTTTTTTAGCCGGATGGAATTATGATGGTACAAATTGGAGTTGGTATGGCGATACAACCATTAGTACCAGCAAATCATACGGTTTTGGATATTATGATCAAAGTGCGCAAATGTTCGATTCTATTGCGTACAATGCACCCTATTATTTAATCAGCATGTCGGCAGGTAACTCCAGAAATTCAAACGGGCCGGCAGTAGGATCAAAATATTTATATAACGGAAATAGCAACAAATCTATTTACAGAACAGCATCAATTCCCAATAATCCCGATTATGGCTCTATTGCCTATACACAGGATGCCAAAAATATTTTAGCCGTAGGTGCGGTAAATGGTATTCCGCTTGGTTATAACTATCCCAGTGATGTGGTGATGAGCAGTTTCAGTGCATGGGGGCCCACCAGCGATGGCAGAATTAAACCTGATGTAGTTGCCGATGGCGTGAATGTTACTTCAAGCTGGAGTACTTCTACTACTGCTTATCAAACAGAAAGCGGCACTTCAATGGCAGCACCCAATGCCACCGGATCATTATATTTAGTTCAGGAATATTACAACAAATTGCATCCGGGCAATTTTATGCGATCTGCTACTTTAAAAGCATTGGCAATTCATACTGCTAATCAAGCTGGCACAGCACCTGGGCCTGGCTATCAGTTTGGCTGGGGGTTATTAAATGTACTGAAAGCATCATCTGTTATTACCTCTTCTTATAACCAAGTTTCAGATACCATTCTTGAAAAAACTTTGAGCAATGCAGTGCCATATACCATGAATGTTGTTGCTTCGGGTAAAGGACCATTAGTGGCCACTTTAAGCTGGTTAGACCCCCCCATTGCACCATTATCGCCTTCTAATTCGGTAAACAACACTACCCCTCGTTTGGTAAACGATTTGGACATGCGTATTAGCAATGGTAGTAATGTATACAAACCATGGGTTTTAAATCCGACTATTCCAAGTGCTCCAGCAACTAAAGGAGACAACTACTTGGATAATGTTGAAAAAATTAATGTAGATAGTGCCGTACCGGGTCAACTTTATACTATCACCATTACCAATAAGGGTAATTTGCAAAGAGGTACTCAGGCGTTTTCATTAATTGTTAGTGGTATTGGCGGAACCACCTATTGTAGCTCTGGTGCTACCAACAACACCGGCACCAGAATTGATAGTGTTGCTTTTGCCGGAATTACCAATAAAAATACTACTACCAACACTACCTATAGCAATTTTACAAACATCACCGGTAAAATTCAATTCAATCAAACACTTCCTTTCAGCATTGTATTAAAAAGTTCAGATGCTACTAATAATCCCAAAGTGGTGAAAGTGTATATTGACTATAATAGTAATGGAAGTTTTTCTGATCCTGGAGAACAAGTCGCCACCATTATAGCTTCCGGAAATGGTACTTATACCACTAACATTATTACACCCGGAAATTTACCTGTGAATAATTTAACAATAATGCGTATTGTAGCTGTTGAAACTACAGACTCTTCAACCGTACAACCTTGCGGTAATTATGGATATGGAGAAACACAGGACTACCGTATTCAATTTATTGCACCTGCCAATAATTTAACATTAGCCGGTATTGTTACACCTACAGCTGGCGCTTGCGCAGCCAATAACCAGTATTTAACAGTTCAAATTTTAAATAAAGGCACTGTAAGCGCCAGCAATTTTACACTGAATGCTACCGTTAGCAACGGTGCTACCGTTATTGCCAACTTATCTGGCCTATATCCTTTAACATTAGCAGCCGGTGGTACAGATACTTATGTATTTCAAACACCATTTAGTACAATTGCCGGCACCAGTTATACAATTCATGCAACAATTGTTTATGCAGCCGATCAGGATACAACAGATAATACCAAAACAGTAACCATTGCAATAGCCAATGCACCAGCTGCCCCTGTTGGTACAGCTACTATTTGTGGCATTAATACAGCTTATTTAAAAGCAAGCAATGCCAATAGTAACAGTACTTATTTATGGTATAGCTCCGATACCGCTACAAGCCCTATTGCAGTAGGAGCAAATACTTCAACCAGTACTGTACCTTCTAATAACACTTATTATTTACAAACCGGAAGCAAAGTTACAGTTGGTCCGGCCAATAAAACAGTATATGGCACCGGAGGATATAATGCCTTTGCCGGAAATTATGTTACATTTCATGCATATGCACCCCTCACTATAGAAACTGCCAGAATGTATATTGGGAATGCAGGTAACATACAAATAACATTAGCCAGCAATCTTACTGTAAGTGCAGATGGTTCAAGCTATACTTACAGTCCTGTTCAGGTTATCAACTTCAATGTTGCGGCTACAAATCCAACACCACCTGCTACCTTACCGGGTAGTGATAACCCGGCCGACAGCGGTGCTATTTTTAATTTAAACTTACAGGTACCTGCTGCCGGAGATTATGCATTAATTATGCAATGCAGCAATGGTGCCAGCATTTTTAGAAACAGCGGTATCAGTGGCACCATCTACCCAATGGGTGTAAATGGTTTGTTTATGATTACAGGCAACAGTGTACCTGCAGCATCAAACCCACAATCTTACTATTACTTCTTTTATAATGTAAGGGTTAGCACATCAGATTGTACCAGCCCACGCACGACTATTGTTGCAAGCAGCGTTGCTGCACCCACCGTTACACAAGTAGGCGATAGCTTAGTAAGCAGTAGCAACAACGGTAATCAATGGTATTTCAATAACAACCCAATAACAGGTGCAACTACTCGTTCCATTAAGCCATCACAATCTGGTGGCTATGCTGTAATTGTAACAGATTCATCTGGATGTCAGAGAGGTTCCAATACATTCAACTATGTATTTACAGCTATTCAAAATGTGAATCCTTCAACCATTGGTTTACAGGTTACACCTAATCCGGCCAACAGCAATTTCTCAATTCGATTTATCATGAATACGCTCGGTCCTGTAAATATTGCATTGTTTAATGAAGCAGGACAATTAATGATGAATGAACAATACAGCAACTACAGTGGAATCTTTAATAAACAATACAGCTCAGCGAGCTTTGCTCCGGGTACTTATATTTTGCAAATAAAGCAGAAAGACAAAGTGTATAATCAAAAAATATTGGTAGTTCATTAATTAACCGATACAATTTAAAAAATACCCCGAAAAAATCGGGGTATTTTTTTGTAAAAAAACTGTCTGTTTGATACTTACTACTATATTAGCAAAAACGAAAAATATGCAAGCCTGGCAAAAGGGTATTATTGTTGCAATTGAACCCGAAACCAACTTTACCAAAAAATTTTTTATTCAAATTCCGGAAGTAGAAAAATTTGATTTTGCCCCCGGTCAATTTGTAACATTAGATTTACCCATTCATGAACAAAAAAACAAAAGATGGCGCAGTTACTCTATTGCTTCAGCACCTAACGATACCAATATTATTGAATTAATTATTGTTTTTTTAGAAGGTGGCGCTGGTACCGATTATTTGTTTAATGAAGCTACAGTAGGCACTGAATTTCTTCTGAGAGGACCGCTAGGAAAATTTACTTTGCCTGAAAAGATTGAAAAAGATATATTTTTAATATGCACCGGCACGGGCATTGCTCCCTTTCGCTCAATGGTTCAATATCTTCACCAAAACAAATTACCGCATCAAAACATTCATTTAATATTTGGTTGTAGAAAACAAACAGATGGTTTGTACTTGAATGAATTAAGGAAACTCAGTAAACATGAGCCCGGTTTTCATTTTCATGCTTGTTTTTCAAGAGAAGAAAGTTTAAAAGAAGAAGGATGCTATACCGGTTATGTTCACCACGTTTACGAGCAGTTATTAGCGCATGAAAAAAAGCCTGCGGCATTTTATTTGTGTGGATGGAAAAATATGATTGATGAGGCAAAAGAAAGAATTATAGCATTAGGCTACGACCGTAAGGACATTCATTTGGAATTATATGGATAAAAAAAGGCTGTTTCATTATTCGAAACAGCCATATGCAAATTTAAAATACAATTAATGGTGGTGATGGTGCAATTTAGCAGCAAAATCTTCTGCACTAATTGCTTCTTCTGTTTTACTCACTTTTTCTGCAACTGCAGTAAACATTTTTTCTGTTGCAATTCTGTGATAGCTATCTTCCATAAATTTTTTATCCTGCATCATTCTGTTGGCGTAATCTTCTACCCATTGCTGATTTTCATCCATATTAATTTGTCCGCCTAGATATTGCAATAATTGTTGCTTAGCCAATGTACGAATATCATCCGGCAACACTTCAATTTTATGATCTACTGTAAGCTGGTTACTAATTAAAGTCCATTTTAATTGTTCTTTAAATGTTGGAAATTCTACCTCAATTTCATCAGTTGTTTTTGGCTTTTCGCCGCTTACCTGTAACCAACGCTTTAAGAAATTATCGGGAAATTGAAAATTGGCATGCTCTAATAGTTGATGATAAATTTGATCGTGTACCTGATTTAAAGCCTGAGCTTGATAATAATTTTCTATTTCAGTTTTTACTGCTTTTTTAAATTCATCGAGGGTAGCAATTGCTTTTCCGGGATAAACCGTTTCAAAAAATGCTTCATTCAACTCCGGCCTTTCCACCAACCCTACTTTTGTAATTTGCAGTTTAAAATATTTGCTCTCATCTCCTTTTTTGCCTTTTTCTAAACCAAGATCAGACAAAATAAAGTCCAACTCTTTATCGTCAAATGCTTTTTTCAATTGCAGGACAACAGAATCACCTGCTTTTTTACCCATTAAATTCTTTCTGAATTTTTCAGTAAAATATTTTACTAACAACGAGTTTTCTTTGCTAATACCCTCTTCTGGTTCATTTCCTTCTTTATCAGTTTCAACAAATTTTACATTCAGTACATTGTCTTCTCCAGTAACAGTTTCCGGTTCTGTCATTTTTCCATTGCGTACCTGTAAACGGTCTATTTCCTGCTCTACCATTTCATCGGTAACGGTTACTTTGTATTGTGTAACTTTTAATTTTGCAACGTCAATAACTACTTCGGGTTTTAAACCAATTTCGAATGAAAAAGAATAATCAACCAGATTATTCATATCTAAAGCCGGACTCCCATTTTCTAAGGGGAGAGGTTGTGCAAAAATTTCCAGCTTCTCATTTTCTAAAAAATCGAGTAAAGATTTTTCAACTTTTCGCAGTACCTCCTCACTAAAAACACTTTGCCCATACATTTTTTTGATTAAACCTGCCGGAATCATTCCTTTACGAAAGCCGGGAATATTGGCAGTTTTCGCATATTTTTTCAGGCTTTTTTCAAACCCTTCAAAATAATCCTCTTTTGAAAGAGTAACGGTGATTTTATCATTTAAAACACTCAGGTTCTCTCTGGTAACATTTGCCATAATTGCGCTGTTTATTGTTTAACCAATTTAAAAAAAATCCCCCTTAAAAAAGAGGAATGAGTACTATTAGTGCGGATGGAGGGGGTCGAACCCACATGCCTTGCGGCGCTAGATCCTAAGTCTAGTGCGTCTGCCAATTTCGCCACATCCGCAATTGGGGACGCAAAAGTAAGGTTTTTAACGAATAACCGAAAGTTTGATTTTTAAGACTGTAAAAGCCAATCAAAGGCTTTAAAAAGTAGTGTTATGGGCGCCATTTAACGGCGAATATTTAAATAAATGTTATAACCTGCATTTTTAACCATCAAGCATGTTATTTGAGGCATCTTTTATAGTCATATATATATGAACAACAAAAAATGAAGATCATGAAAAAATTATCAATAGCTGTATTTGCAATACTGTTAGTAACAGGAGCTACAGCAGCAACAGTTAGGCCACATTTTGGCGGAATGAGCGACAGGGATGATTTTGGAGGTGGAAAAGGCCGTACCACTGTTATAGTAGGCGGTGGCTATGGTGGCTATGCCCCTCTTTATAATCCTTATTTTGGTCTGGGTTTTGGTTATGGTTTCGGAATGCCTTGGTATGGTTATGGATATCCATACTATGATTACGGATATGGTTATCAGGCAAGGCCATCTAAATTAGACCGGGAAATTATGGATATTCAGCACGATTATGCGCAAAAAATAAATTCGGCCCGTGCAGATGACAGTATGACTGGAAGAGAAAGAAGGGCTACCATAAGAGAATTAAAATTAGAAAGAGATCAGGCCATTAGCAATGCCAAAAAGAATTATTATAAAGAAGGCTCAACCAGTTATAACAATCAACCCACCTATTACAATGGTTATAATGGTGGCACCAATTAAAATATGAAACCAAACCGGCTGTTAATGCAGGAATGTAATTGATGATAAAGATTAGGCCGGTTTTTAAAGACATGAATTCTATGATTACCTTACGGGCATTGTTTCAACAGAAGCAATGCCTTTTTTTATTCATTGAGGTAAACTCTTTTTACGCGCTGACTAATACCGGTTAAAATTTCGTAAGGAATGGTGGCGCACCATTTCGCTACTTCTTCTACGCCAATATGTAAACCAAAAATTTCAACACTATCGCCCTCTTCAACATTTGGAATATTGGTAATATTCACCATGGTCATATCCATACAAACACTGCCAATAACAGGGGCACGATAGCCATTAATATACACAAATCCAACACCGTTACTTAACCTTTTACTGAAACCGTCTGCATAGCCAATACGAATGGTAGCAATAACTGTTGGCGTATCTACAATAGCCGATCGGTTATAACCCACACTATCGCCGGGCCTTAAATGTTTAATTTGTGCAATGGTTGTTTTTAAAACAGCAACTGTTTGCAAAAACACACCCTGTGTATTTGAACTGTTTACACCATATAAACCAATACCCAGACGAACCATTTCATGATGCATGCCGGGATGCCGGATAATAGCAGCAGAATTGGCAATATGGCGAATAAATTTATATTTCAAAATATTTTCAATCGTATTACTGAAATACAGAAATTGCTGGTGTTGCCATTGCGAAAAAGCATCATGTGCAGGGTTTTCAGCAGAAGCCAAATGTGTAAAAACAGACTTTACCCACATGGTATTGGTTGTTAAAAGCAGGTGTCCTAATTTTTCTGCTTCAGATACTTCAAATCCAAGCCTGTGCATACCCGTATCAACCTTAATATGAACAGGAAATTTTTCAATACCCTGCTCTAATAAAAAACGATGGAAGCTATTGTACAATTGAAAAGAAAAAATTTCCGGTTCTAAACCATGCTCAATCATGGCATTGAAGCCATTCTCCTCAACATTCATCACCATAATGGGTAAAGCAATCCCCGCTTTACGTAAAGTAACGCCTTCGTCTATATACGCAACGGCCAAATAATCGGTACCATAAAACTGCAAAACTTTTGCAACTTCTACACTTCCACTTCCATAACCAAAGGCTTTTACCATGGCCATGGTTTTGGTATTGGGTGCCAGCAATTGCTGATATGCTCTTAAATTATGCGCAAGTGCTGTAAGATTCACTTCTAATATGGTTTGATGTACCTGCTGTTCTAATAATACTGCAATTTGTTCAAAAGCATATTTACGAGCTCCCTTTAACAAAATAAATTCAGCATGAAATGAAAATCGAAACCATTCATTCAGGAATTGGTAAGTATCGAAAAAGAAAAAAGTTTCCGGCGCTGCCTGTTCTAAAATTTTTCTGTTTGCCATACCATTTTCACCAATGGCAATGCATCTATTTATTTTCTTTTGTTGTAGTAAATGAACAACCTTTTGATACAAAGTTTCAGTTGGCAAACCAGTCTGCAAAAAATCAGACAATATTACCGTTGTTTTACTGCCTGCTGCCTGTTGTTGCAAATAGTCTAATGCTATGGCTAAAGAATCTATATCATTGCTATAACTATCATTAATAATGGTACAATCCTGTATCCCCTTTTTTAATTGCATCCGCATTTCAATAGGCTGTAACTGCAAAATGCGTTCCTGGATAATGGCAACATTAAATTTAAAGTATAACATGCAGCAAAAACAGGTAATCACATTATAAACAGAAGCCTTATCAGAAAAAGGAACAACTAACTTACCCTCGCTGCCGTTGTATACATAATCAACAAGTGTTTGTTTTGTTTGGAAAGAAAGATGAACAATTTTAAGGGTTGCATTACTATCATTTCCCCATGAAAAAAGCGGAACCTTTGGTAAAATTGTACCCTCAGGTAAATCATCTACACAATAAATGAAACATTCAACCTGCTGAAATAAAATTAATTTTTCCTTTACTTTTTCTTGTATGGATGCAAATCCTTCATTATGTGCATCGCCAATTGATGTAAGTATCCCAATTGTGGGCGCAATAATGGGCTGTAAATGTTGCATTTCGCCCGGCAATGATATACCCGCCTCGAATATGCCTAACTGATGTTGCGGCGCCATGTGCCACACACTTAATGGAACGCCAATTTGTGAGTTATAACTTCTTGGGCTGCGAACAATATTGAAATTATTTTGCAGTAATTGATTGAGCCATTCTTTTACAATAGTTTTACCATTGCTGCCGGTAATGCCAATAACGGGATAATGAAATTTTCTGCGATGGAAAGCAGCCAGTTGCTGTAAAGCCAATAAGGTATTACTTACTTTTAAAAAATTGGCATCAGCATAAGGCGATGCATCGAATTGTTGAGACACTACAAAATTTCTTATTCCCGATTTATAAGCTGCTGCAATAAATTGGTGCCCATTTCTTCTGGGGTTATTGCCCAAAGCAAAAAACAATGAAGCTTCTGCATCAATCATTAGCCGGGTATCAGTTAACAAATAACGAATAGTAGCCGTAGTATGAATAGAAGCTGCAGCGTTAATTATTTTTGCAATTTGATCAATCGGGTAACTCACAAGGTTTTGTTTTTTTTCAGTTGTTTGTTTGAATAGAAGATAGAATACAACACAGAACCGCCAATACAAACTATAATTAACAACAAAGAAATAAACACCTGCTCGTTTTTGGTTAAAAAGGTATCAATCCACTTTTCGCCAATCATTTTGCTGCCAATCAATATAAGCACAATGGATATGCCTTGCTGTAGATAAGCAAATTTGTTTACAGCACCACGTAACAGAAAAAATAAACTACGTAAACCAAGTATGGCAAAAATATTAGAAGTGTAAATAATAATACGATCCTGAGAGATGCCCATTACGGCAGGAATAGAATCGAGTGCAAATACCAGATCTACAGAAGCAAGCATTACAACTGTAACAAATAAAATGGTGTATTGTGGTTTATTGTTTATGCGAATAATAAAACGCCCATTCCCATCAGAAGGTGTGAGGGGCAAAAATTTCTGTAGAAAGTGATATATTTTATTTTCTTTCGGATTGAATTCCTTTTCATCATCTTCAGTGAACATTTTAATGCCGGTATATACTAAAAACGCACCAAAAACATATAAAATCCAATGAAAGCGTTCTACCAGTTCAACCCCAACCGTAATAAAAATAACCCGAAGCACAATGGCCATTAAAATGCCAATTAACAGCACTCTTGAATAAAATACTTCCTTTATTTTAAAAGCATTGAAAATGAGTATAAACACAAAAATATTATCAATACTCAGACTCCATTCCATAAAATATGCACTGATGTATTCAATTGCTTTTTTGTGGCCTTCTTCCATCCACATAAAAACAAAAAATGCAAATGCCAGCAATACCCAAAATAGGGTTAAATAAACAGCTGACTGAATGGTAACTGCTTTATTTTTTTTACTCAACAATCCCAAATCTGCCACTAAAGCTATGGCCAGTACAATTCCAAAAACTAAGTATACAATTTCGTTAGGAGACATTGAATTAAATATTAGTATATGTTTTTTTTCTATACCACTGCATTACTGCACTCAGTAACATAATGCATAAAATGGGTATTACAATATTGATGAGTTGCCAAAATGTTTTATTTGCTTTTACTTTATTTTTATCTAACAATCGTAAAGTAAACTCCTTATTCCTGGTTTCTAAAATACCTCTGTTTCCTACCAGATAATCTAAACAATTTAATAAAAACTCACGATTGGCAAATTGATAATTTTCAAATTGTTGTGTGCCCATTGGAAGTGGGCCATTAGATTGTGTAACTACATTGGTTACAATATCTGCATCGCTGGCCACAATTTGCCGGGCTTCTTTTATGCCTTTTGGCATAAATGGTACCCCCGTAAGTTTTTCAACCGAGTCTTGCATGACTTTAGTAAATCTGTTGGCGTACAGCGATTTAAATTTCCCTTCCAATAAAACAACAACGGGTACTTTACTATCGGTAAAAGTTTGCAAATCGCCTTCAGAACGAATACTTCGTAAACTTACAATTGCCGGTGTTCCTAATTTTCGGCTATTGGTATCACTGGCCAATAAAACAGTTTTTTTAATACCATTTGCTTCAACCGTATCAATGGAAGAAGGAAATACACTTAACACCTGATCTAAATTTCGTGAAATGGGATGATTTTCAGGTGCGCTTAACAATGGATAATAAGGAAAGGGTATGCGTTGTATTTGTGGCTGGCCACCCATATTACCCACTACCAATGGCTGTTTGGCCGAATTTAAATCCTGTAACAAATCAGGATTAATACGCACACCATATTTAAATAACTGATCATCGATATTCAATCCTTTATCATAAGCAACAAAATCGCTTTTAGCCCTTAATAAACTATCAAATTCTGCATACAACTTATCAATAAACCAAAGCACATTACCACCTTGCATGATATATTGATCAATTTTAATTTTTTCATCTTCCGTAAATGCCTGTTCCGGTTTTACAATCAGCAATGCTTTAATAGTATTGGCATCTAAAATTCCGGTTCGCAAATCAAATATTCCAAAGCGAAAATTATTGCGAATGGTGTTAAATAAATCATTCACTGTAGGATTCAACGGTTCGCCATTGCCCACTGCATAAGCTACTACCGGAAATTGTGTTGCGGTTATTTTTTGAATAGCATCATCAAATTTAAATTCAAGCAATGCCTCCGAATAATTTAAAGTGCTTTCTTCATCCATACCACTTTTTCCACTCATTAAATCAACTGGAATTATTTTGCCATTGTATTGTACAATTGCCGATGGAAATATAAGCCGTTCGGTTTGTGCATCATCATTTTCCTGTAACTGATTATTAAAAGGTTTGATGCCAATACGCACCAGACTATCATACAATTGTACTTTCATGGAATCGGGTAAACCCTCACCCGGCTTAATAAACCTAAAATGCAGATGACCATTTGAGTAAGATCGATAATTCTCTAATAATTCACCGGTTGTATTTTTTAACTTTCTGAATCCTGAACTCAGCTTTCCGGTTAGCAATACCTGTATTTCAATATCGCCCTTTAAATTGGCCAATAACTGCCTGGTAGAAGGACTTAATGAATATCTCTTTTCTTTAGTAAGATCTAAACGGACATGTATTTGCGCAGATAAAACAATAAGTATGGCAAAAAAAATAAGCAAAACTGCCCATCCATATTTTTTTTGAAGTAAAGAAGTAAGCTTCATTTTTTGTTATTTATTTCGAACAAATACTTGTGAATGAACAGACAGCAATCATTTTTGGCTATTGTACTGAATATTTATTTATTGATTACATTTTTTTGTGTAATGAACATGAAAAAACTATTCATTACAAAAAAATAAACCAAATCTCTGGTATCTATTACACCACGACTAACACTTTGATAATGAAAATTTATACCCAACATTTCTATATAATAATCAAGTGTACCTGAAAATACAGGTAACTTACTCAATGCATCAAAACCGGCATAGAGCATGAAACAAACAAATGCGCCGGCAATAAATGCTACCACTGTATTATTAGTAAAACTACTGGCAGCAATACCAATGGATACAAATACGCCACAAAGCAACAGCAGGCCTACATAACTGCCAATGGTAGCGCCCACATCTAACCCGCCACTACTGCTTAAATACTGCAATGAAAAAGCATATACCAAGGTTGGTAATAATGCGGCAAGTATAATGAGCATAGCTCCAAAAAACTTTCCCAAAACCAATCCGGAAGGTTTAACAGGCCATGTTTTTAATAACTCGAAGGTGCCGGTTTTATATTCATCAGCAAAACTACGCATGGTAATGGTGGGTATCAAGAAAAGGAGTACCCAGGGTACAAAATCGAAAAAGGGACTAAGTGTTGCATAACCAAAATTAAGCATGCTTGAATCAGGAAATACAAAAAGAAACAACCCGTTCAACAATAAAAAAATGATCAGCGCAACGTAGGCTGTAATACTGCTGAAAAATTGATTCCATTCTTTTTTACATATCATCCACATAACTATTCAAAACTAAGTGTTACTGTGTTTAGAAGAACAGAAATTTGAAAAAATTGTGTGTATATTAATAAAAAAAACTGCAACCGAAATTGATTGCAGCTTTCAAGAAAAGTATTCCAATGAAAATTATACCGCAAAACTTTCGCCACAGGCACAGCTTCTGCTGGCATTAGGATTATTAAAATGAAAACCTTTACCGTTCAATCCGTCTGAATATTCCAATACCGTATTCACTAAATATAAAAAACTTTTAATATCTGTTACAATTTTCAGGCCATTGTCTTCAAAAATCTGATCACCAGGTTTAATTTCATTATCAAAATCCATTTTATAACTTAAACCGGAACAGCCGCCCCCCACTACACCTACTCTTAAAAAATAAGAAGCATTATCTGCTTTGCCCGATTCTTTCATTAATTCATATACTTTTTCACGTGCTTTTTCACTTACATGAATTGCATTATCATTTGCTACCATTGTTGAAACCATTTAAATATTATTGCAAATTTAATTAAAGATTGTTGAATTGGTGGCGTCCATTTTTTAATAATCAGTTCCGGCCTTTAGGCAAAATTTGTGCTTTATGATTAAAGCCAACCTGTTGAACATTGATAGGCTACAGATAGTTCGTCAAGATTGATTCCTGAATCATGATCACCCCGGCTTCTATTGAGCATTTGAATTTTTTTTGAAAAGAGGTGCATTATTACAACATTTTGTTAAACCCCTCCCTATAACAACATTGCATTGATTGAATATTTCTTTACAATTAAGTCATTTCCCTAAGTTTCTGAACAGTTAAGGCAATTTGTTCAATGGCGTAATCAATTTCTTCTTCAGTTGTAAACCTGCTTAAACTAAAACGCATGGAGCTGTGTGCCAAATCATCGCTCAAACCCAATGCTTTTAAAACATAACTGGGTTCTAAAGAGGCAGAGGTACAAGCTGAACCGGAACTTATTGCCATATTTTTATTAAAACCCATGAGCAGGCCTTCTCCTTCCACATATTTGAAAGAAATATTACAAACATGGGGCAAACGATGCGTTGTATTTCCATTCACAGCAACCACTTCTAACTGCAGTAAGGCCTGTTCCAGTTTATCTCTTAACCGGCTGATTCTGGCAGCATCTTCAAACATTTCCAAACGGCACAATTCACAAGCCTTTCCAAATCCTACAATACCTGGCACATTCAGTGTGCCGCTGCGCATTCCATGCTCATGACCACCTCCATCCATTTGTGCAATTAATTTTACCCTCGGATTTTTTCTTCGAATGTATAATGCACCAACGCCTTTCGGACCGTACATTTTATGTGCACTAAACGCCATAATATCTATACCATCTTTTACAACATCCACCGGAATTTTGCCTACTGCCTGAGTAGCATCGGTAAAAAATAAAACGCCATGTTTTTTAGCAATGGCACTTATTTCTTTAATGGGTTGAATGACGCCAATTTCATTATTGGCATACATAATGGCAATAAGTATGGTAGTTGGTTTTATGGCTGCTTCTAATTCCTCTAAATTAATCAATCCATCCACTTTAACCTGTAAATACGTTACTTCAGCACCCTGTTTCTCCAAATGTTTACAGGTATCTAAAACTGCTTTGTGTTCAGTATTCAAGGTAATAATGTGGTTCCCTCTTCCGGCAAACACTTCTACGATGCCCTTTAAGGCCAAATTGTCACTTTCAGTAGCACCTGAAGTGAAGATGATTTCTTTCGGTTCAGCTCCAATTAATTTTGCTACTTGTTCTCTGGCGTACTCAACTGCCTCTGCAGCTTCCCATCCAAAAGCATGATTCCTGCTGGCTGCATTGCCGAAATGTTGGGTAAAATAGGGTAACATGGCTTCCAACACTCTTGGATCCATTGGCGTAGTAGCATTATTATCTAAATAAACAGGCAACTTCAACATACATCTAATTTTTTTACTACTTACTAACAACACAAATTTACTGCATTAGGTTCTTTAAATTTACTTTTCATAATGCAAACAGGCATTCAATTGCCATGTTTGGTAAAATGATTGGATATGCATAAAATTGAACACATTGGCATAGCAGTGCAAAATTTAGAAAATGCCATTGAAAAATATGAAATACTGCTAAATACTCCCTGCTATAAAACTGAAATGATAAACAGTGAACAAGTGAATACTGCTTTTTTTAGCGTTGGCGATTCAAAAATAGAGTTACTGGCAAGTTTAGATACAGAAGGGGTTATTCCAAAATTTATTGCCAAAAGAGGTGAAGGTTTGCATCATATTGCTTTTGAAGTAACCGATATTGAAAAAGAAATAGAACGGTTGAAACAGGCTGGTTTTTCTTTTATTAATGAAGTACCTAAAATAGGAGCAGACAATAAATTGGTTTGTTTTATACACCCTAAAACTGCCAACGGTGTTTTAATTGAACTTTGTCAGGAAATTAAAAGCTGATTATTGGTTGATTTTTCAATGTAACAGTTACTTGATTACCGGGTTGCAGTGTGGTATGTTGCTCCATTACTTTTAAATCGCCGGCCTGCGATGTATGCACAACTATCATATCATAACTTCCCAAAAACTGCACCTCTTTTACGGTTCCTGTAATCAGCCCATTTGAATGGGGATGTAATTCTATTTGATGAGGCCTTAATATAAAATTGTCTGTAGATTGGGCATTCGTGCTTTGCAGCGCTAACAACGCAGCCATCGATGCAGGTATTATATTAAAATCGCCAAATAGGCCTGCAGAATAGGTATTTACAGGATGATAATAAATTTCATGAGGTGATCCTTGCTGAATAATATGTCCATTTTCTAAAATAACGATGGTATCTACCCAAGGTAGTGTATCCATGGGATCGTGAGAGGCCATTATGAAATTCAATTCCTGATTTTGGGCAATTTCAGCTAATACTGTTTTTAATATTTGTTTGTGATCAAAATCAAGATTTGAAAATGGCTCATCTAAAATGATGAGTTGGGGTTGCATAATTAATAAACGAGCCAATGCCACTCTTTGTCTTTCACCACCGGAAACTTCATTGGTTTTACGATGCAATAGGTGTTCAATTCTGCAGATAGCAAATAATGTTTCAGCAGCCTGTTTTTCAAGTTGATTATTATAATCGAGTATTTCAGCTATGGTATAATTATTCCACAATTCAAAATGCTGCGACAGGAAGGCAATTCCCTTATGCCCCGGCAATAATTGTTCATCCGGGCCTTTTACTTTATTGCCTTTAAAGTAAACATTACCCGCATCGGGTTGTTCCCATCCTGCAATAATTTTTAGTAAAGTTGTTTTACCTGCTCCCGAAGCACCGGACAATGCAATTTTTTGATGATGTTTTTGTTCAAAATTAATATCCTGCAATATCCAATGATCATTATTCTGATTGTACCGTTTGCTAATTTTTTCTACCTGTAAAAACATTATTCAATTTTTTTAATCAGCATTGAAAACTGTATCAGATGAAAAAATAAGGAGAATAGAAGCATTAAAAATAGCCGTAATATTATTATATCAAAGGCCTAATTTTTCAATGGCCGATTGTGCTGCAATCTGGCTGGCATCTTTTTTATTGAAGCCTTTGCCTTTCGCTAAAATTTCACCATCTAATACTGCATTAATGGTAAATACCCTTCTGCCTGCTTCTAATTTTTCTTCCAACAGTTCAAAATTGAGCATTTTGCCATTTCTGTTGGCCCATCCTATTAATTTGTTTTTTAAATTAATATCTATTAATTCCAGGTCTTCAATAAACATGTGGGGAATTAAAATTTGGCGAATAACCCATTGCCGGGTTTTTTCATACCCTTTATCTAAATAAATGGCACCGGTAATAGCTTCTAAAGTATTGCCAAAAATCTGGCTGCTTTTCAGCGAACCATCAAACTTATTAAAGCGGGTAATACGCTTTAAACCCATTTTTACAGCAATATCATTGAGTTGCTGACGATTCACCATTTTACTGCGCATCTCTGTTAAAAATCCCTCACCTTTATAGGGATATCGTTTAAAGAGATAATCTGCAACTATGGCGCTTAATACCGCATCACCCAGGTATTCTAATCTTTCATTATTTTCTTCAGGGGTATCTTTTACCGAACGGTGGCTTAATGCAATTTTATATAGCGATATTTTACCGGGTTTAATACCCAGCACATTTTTTAACTCTTTTTCGAAGGCTGCTTTAGACGAACTGAAAATTTTAGGTAGCATTTGCACAGCGTTAAGCTACATATTTTTTTACAATTACACAGGCATTATGTCCGCCAAAACCAAAAGTATTGCTTAATGCCGCATTAATGGTTCTGGTTTGTGCCTTATTAAAAGTAAAATTAAGCTTAGAATCTAAGTCAGGGTCGTCAGTAAAATGATTAATGGTAGGAGGAACAATATCGTGCACCACGCTTTTTATGCAAGCAATGGCTTCTATCACACCGGCAGCGCCGAGACAATGTCCGGTCATTGATTTTGTAGCACTGATATTTAAATCATAAGCATGTTGGCCAAATACATTTACAATGGCTTTTACTTCGGCAATATCACCTAAAGGTGTAGAAGTACCATGGGTGTTGATGTAATCAATATCTTCCGGTTGCATGCCTGCATCTTCTAAAGCCACACGCATTACATTTTGTGCACCCAGTCCATCCGGATGTGGGGCTGTAATATGATAAGCATCGGCAGTAGCGCCACCACCGGCAATTTCGCAGTATATTTTTGCTCCGCGGGCCAGTGCATGTTCCAATGTTTCTAAAATTACCACACCTGAGGCTTCACCCATTACAAAACCATCACGGTATTTATCATATGGTCGGCTTGCGGTAGTGGGATCATCGTTTCTTTCGCTCATGGCCTTCATGGCATTAAATCCGCCAACACCGGCTTCGCTGATAACAGCTTCACTTCCTCCACTAACGATGATATCTGCTTTTCCTAAACGGAGTAAATTATAAGCTTCTATCATAGCATTGGTACTACTGGCACAAGCGCTAACCACAGCGAAATTGGGGCCACGCAAATTATGGCGCATAGATATTTGCCCAGCGGCAATATCTAAAATCATTTTCGGGATGAAAAAGGGATTGAAGCGAGGCGTACCATCGCCTTTGGCAAATTCCATTACTTCCTGTTGAAAAGTGATTAAACCGCCAATACCACTGGCAAATACCACACCAACCCTATCGGGATTAATATTTTCTTTATTTAAACCGGCATCGGCCATTGCCTGATCGCTGGCAACGAGTGCAAATTGTGTAAAACGGTCAATTTTCCGGGCCTCTTTTCTATCCATAAACTGAACGGGATCAAAACCTTTTACCTCGCAGGCAAATTGCGTTCTGAACTTAGAGGCATCAAACTGGGTAATAGGAGCAGCCCCGGAAACACCTTTTACAAGATTTTCCCAATAATCAGCTACAGTATTACCTAAGGGCGTAATAGCGCCCAATCCGGTTACAACAACGCGTTTTAATTGCATAGTTAAAGGACCTGTGTTTAAGTGATAATCCGCCTATCCGTGGCTAGAAGCCTAAGAAAGGCGGATTCATTATTCCATCAATGGAGTAAAAGCTTATTTGGCATGTTCTTCCAGATAAGTAATTGCCTGGCCAACGGTGGTAATGGTTTCAGCCTGCTCATCAGGAATAGAAATGTTGAATTCTTTTTCAAATTCCATGATTAATTCAACGGTATCCAAAGAATCGGCACCGAGATCGTTAGTAAATGAAGCCTCATTGGTTACTTCTGCTTCATCAACACCTAACTTGTCGACAATGATTTTCTTTACTCTTGTTGCGATGTCTGACATTGTAATAAGTTTTGTTACAGGCGCAAAAATATACTTTTTGACAAAACTCCAATGTTTTCTGTCAATTTTGTTTTAACAAGTTTTTTAAACAGTTTAATAACATTATTTTGTTTGGCACTTTTTTCGGGTATTTTAAAAATGATTTTTACCTTGTAAAAAATTATACAGAATGGCAATTAGGATAATAGATTACGGCACTGACGATTACCAGAAAATGGTAGATTTGCGTTACCAGATTTTACGCAAACCACTTGGGCTTCAATTTAACCAGGTAGAGCTGGAAGAAGAAAAAAATGATATTTTAATTGGCTGTTTTGATGAGGATAAATTAGAAGGATGTTGTATATTAACTCCTTTAGATAATAAAAAGGTTCGTTTACGCCAAATGGCCGTCATTGATGGGTTACAGGGCAAAGGTATTGGCCGTTCTTTAATGAATTATGCAGAAAATATAGCCAGAGATATGGGCTATGATGTGTTGTGCATGCATGCCCGTAAAACGGCTGTTGGGTTTTATGAAAAATTAGGCTATCAAATTGCTTCCCCTGAATTTAACGAAGTAAATATTCCGCATTATATGATGAAAAAAAATTTGAGATAAAGAAATTTGCTTTTTTTAGGAAGGAATATGTAATTTAAACAGTTCCCTTATTTGTTTTTTATTTTCATCTTCCATGCCTTCTTTGGGAATTAAAAAAAATGATTTTGCATTAAAATAAAGATGAAAAAAATGGGGACTTTCCATGTATTTTGCAAAATCAGCCCATTTCCAATGGGCTTCTCCCCATTCATTTTCTAAAAAAATCTTATCCTCGGTAAACCGGATGATGAATTGATCAGTAAACGTTTTTATACTTCTTTTATAAATGGAATAGGGCAAAATATACCAAACGGCTATCAACATTAATAACCAGATCAATGAGCCTAAAACAAAAGGTTCAGGCCGTATTTTTTTAAAAAAGAAAAGAATGGCGGCTAAAATTGCATACAAATTCACCAGAATAATCATGAATTTAATTTCCTGGCGGGCAAAAAAGTGGTAGCGTAGTGCCTGAATTACTTTTTTCTTATTATAGGAAAAGCTGTATTGCATCATAAGTTAAAATGTAAAAGTAAAAGTTTAATTGCAGCGATGCATGAACGCATAAAAAAACAACCTGTACTTTTAGGTAACAGGTTGTAATTGTAAAAAAAAGTATAATAACTGTTTTCAGATTTAACTGCACCCCATGCTGTTTCCGCAATTTAAACATTTATAGCATGTGCCGCTGCGTACAGTAATATGTCCACAGGTATTGCAGGCTGGTGCATCACTTTGCATATTTTTGGCTGCGGCATTCACCATGTCCAATCCACTGTTTACTTTTGCAGACGAACCGGCGCTTTTTTGTGTAGTGGTATGGCTTCCGGATCCTGCAGTTACTCTTATATTGCTTAATTCAGGCTTTCCCAAATAAGATAACTCAGTTTCCTGTACACCTGTATTTTCAACTTCAGGTTTATTTAAAACATGTACCAGATCAGTTCTTCCCAAATAGTCAAAAGCCAATGCACGAAATACAAAATCAACTAAAGAGGTGGTGGTTTTAATGTTGGGATGGTCTACCATTCCGGAAGGTTCAAACTTGGTAAATACAAATTTTTCTACAAACTCTTCTAATGGAACCCCGTATTGCAAGCCAACTGAAACGGCAATAGCAAAGCAGTTCATTAAACTTCTTAAAGTAGAGCCTTCTTTGGCCAAATCAATAAATATTTCGCCAAGGGTGCCATCAGTATATTCTCCGGTTCGCAAAAAGATAACCTGGCCGCCAACTTTTGCTTTTTGGGTATATCCACGCCTTTTTGCAGGCAATGATTTGCGCTCTACAATTCTTGATAAAGCTCTCTTTAATTGAGTGTCGGTAGATGCATTCATTCTTCTGGTTACTTCCTCTAACAACTCATCAACCGTTAATTGACTTAAATCGACAATAGAAGCATCAACAGGTATTTTTACTGATTCAGTAACCGCCGCTTTAGTTTGTGTTTGGCCAGCTTCGTCGGTTGTTTTTTTCTTCTTGTCTGATTTGTTGCTTAACGGTTGAGAGAGTTTAGAGCCATCCCTATATAAAGCACACGCTTTTAAACCTAATTTCCAGCTTAAATAATAAGCTTCTTCAATCTCTTCCACTTTTGCCTCATGTGGCAGATTAATGGTTTTTGAAATGGCACCACTTAAAAAGGGCTGACAAGCTGCCATCATTTTAATATGGCCATGTGCATGGATATAACGTTCCCCTTTCTTTCCGCATTTATTGGCACAATCAAATACCGGCAAATGTTCCGGCTTTAAGTGTGGTGCACCTTCAACAGTCATGGTTCCACATACATAATCGTTGGCTGCTTCAATTTCATCATCTGTAAAGCCCAATGCTTCCAGCATATTAAAATCCCAGCTACTGTATTCTTCTTCTTTAAAACCTAACCGTTGCATACAGGCATCGCCTAATGCAAAGCGATTGAAAAGAAATCCAATTTCAAAAGCTGATTTTGCAGCCTGATTAATTTTGGCAATTTCTTCTTGTATAAACCCTTTGGCAGCCAGTGTAGTATTATTAATAAAGGGTGCTCCTTCAAAACTGGCGGTTCCTACTGCATAATTTTCAATATCTTTTATTTGAGCGTCAGTATATCCTAAATTTTTCAGTGCATTGGGAACTGCCTGGTTAATAATTTTGAAATAACCCCCGCCACTTAACTTTTTAAATTTTACCAATGCAAAATCGGGTTCTACGCCGGTTGTATCACAATCCATAATTAAGCCAATGGTGCCGGTAGGGGCAATTACGGTAGTTTGAGCATTCCGGTACCCATATTTTTCGCCAAGTTGTACTGCATCATCCCAGGCTTTGGTTGCTGCTTTCAGCAAATAATCCGGGCAATATTTGGCTTTTATTCCTACCGGTTTAATTTGCAAACCGATATAAGCCTCTTCGGCATCATAAGCCGCTGCACGGTGGTTGCGCATTACCCGAAGCATATCAGCTTTATTCTCTTCAAATTTTCTGAAAGGGCCTAAAAAGGCAGCCATTTCTCCAGAGGTTTTATAGGCAGTACCTGTCATGATGGCTGTAACTGCACCGGCAATACCACGGGCATCTTCACTATCATAAGGAATGCCGCTTAACATTAATATGGTTCCTAAATTGGCAAAACCCAAACCCAGTGTTCTGTAATCGTATGATAATTGTGCCACCTCCTTGGATGGAAATTGAGCCATTAACACAGAAATTTCCAAAACAGCAGTCCATAAACGACTAATATATTCTATGCCTTCTACATCAATCGTATTATTTGCTTCATTAAAAAATTTGCGGAGATTAATGGAAGCCAGATTACAGGCAGTATTATCTAAAAACATGTATTCACTACATGGATTAGAGGCATTTATGCGCCCACCCTGTGGACAAGTATGCCACTCATTAATGGTAGTATCAAACTGGGTACCGGGATCGGCACAACGCCAGGCAGCATAAGCAATATTGTTCCAAACTTCTCTTGCCGGAATGGTTTTCATTACCCGGCCATCGGTACGGGCTTTCAGTTCCCAGTTTTCATTTTTTTCTAGTTTTTCAAAAAAGCTGTTGGGTATACGTACTGAATTATTAGAATTTTGACCTGAAACGGTTAAATAGGCTTCTCCTTCATAATTGGAATCATAACCTGCTGCTATGAGTGCCGCCACTTTATTTTCTTCTTCCACCTTCCAGTTAATAAATTTCATGATTTCCGGATGGTCTAAATCAAGACACACCATTTTTGCAGCCCTGCGGGTAGTACCGCCTGATTTAATGGCACCTGCAGCCCGATCGCCAATTTTCAAAAAACTCATCAACCCACTTGAAGTTCCTCCGCCGCTTAATTTTTCACCTTCACCACGTATTTGTGAAAAATTGGTACCTACACCGCTGCCATATTTAAAAATACGTGCTTCACGTACCCATAAATCCATAATTCCACCCTCATTCACTAAGTCATCTTTAACAGATAAAATGAAACAGGCATGAGGCTGTGGCCTTTCATATGCATTTTGCGATTTTTTTAAAGTTCCGTCTTTGGGATCAACATAATAGTGCCCTTGCGGTTTACCGGTAATACCATAACTTTCAAACAAACCGGTATTAAACCATTGTGGCGAATTGGGTACACATGACTGATTTAGGATACTGAATACTAGCTCATCATAAAACACCTGTGCATCCTGTTCAGAAACAAAATAATTGTAGCGTTGGCCCCATACTTTCCAGCAATTGGCCATACGATGCGCCACCTGCTTAACAGAAGTTTCACGACCGGTGGTTCCATCGGGTTGGGGTACGCCTGCTTTTCTAAAATATTTTTGTGCTAAAATATCGGTTGCAATTTGGCTCCATTGCTTTGGCACTTCTACATTGTTCATTTCAAAAACCACTTCGCCATTAGGATTTTTAATGATGCTGGTTCTGTAATCGTATTCAAACAAATCAAATGGACTGATACCTTCTTTGGTATAGCGGCGTTTAAATTGTAAGCCTTTGTTTTTAGATGCGGGTGCCATGAGCCTTTAGTTTAGTAATGCAGTGAATGATGTTTTTTACAGGATATCCTGTTACGGATAGCAGTTAACGAAAATATCTTTTCATAATTAAAAAACCTTATTGTAAATATTAACAGATTGTGGAAAAACCTTGTTAAAAAGTTGCAGATTCAAGGCCTGTTTGCATTTCAAAAAATATTAACACATGTAGATAATATTTTGAAAATAAATGCTTGCCGTTTCAAACAAAATTCCTATTATTAATGTGTATAAAATGATACTATTGTTTCATATGTGCGCATCCATGCAAAACATTCACACGTATATTTCACGTATATTTAAAGTGCTTACAAACATTTTCACACAATATGTCCAATTAAACAACCATTATTTATGATTGAAAAATTACATCAAAAGCAGCTAAATTCGGGTTTAAACCATCTAAATAATTGCTAATTATTTTATTGTTGTAGTTCAAAAAAAGGTAGAGAAAAGGAGCAACATAAACAATTTGCAGATTTTTTTTATCCATAAAAAACCATTATTTCATGGTTTTACACCAGATACTTATTAATTTAAGCGAATAAAACAAAAAGTTTTTGCATTTTTGCAATAAGTCAGTCACTTACAATTTTTTGCATGAAGCAAACCTTGTATCATCAGATTACGGAAAAAAAGCAGACAGGTAAAAAATCTTTTGCTGTATTAATTGATCCTGATAAGGTAAATCATTCCTCTATCGAGCAATTGGTGCAGCTATCAGTGAATGCCCATGTTGATTATTTTTTGGTGGGTGGAAGTTTGGTCATTTCAAACCATTTAGATGAATGTATTCGGCAAATTAAAGCCGCTTGTACTATTCCTGTTTTATTATTTCCGGGTTCACCTTCACAGGTTAGTAAATATGCCGATGCACTGTTGTATCTGTCGTTAATTTCGGGAAGAAATCCTGAATTATTGATTGGGCAGCATGTAGTAAGCGCTCCATTTGTGAAGAAAAGCGGATTAGAAATTATACCTACCGGTTATATGGTGATTGATGGTGGCGCACCCACTACCGTATCGTATATTTCGAATGCCACCCCCATCCCATCCGACAAAAATGATATTGCCATGTGTACGGCTATGGCCGGAGAGATGCTGGGCATGAAACTCATTTACATGGATGCCGGAAGTGGTGCCAAACGCCCAATAACCGAAACCATGATTGCATTGGTAGCACAACATATAGAAGTGCCTTTAATTATTGGAGGTGGCATTACAGATGCTGAAAAGGCCTATTTAAACTGTAAAGCCGGAGCTGACATAATTGTTGTAGGTAATGCTATTGAAAAAGATGCATCGCTTATTAAAGAATTAAGCGATGCTATTCATTCTGTTCCTATTAAAATTTAGCGCAACTGTGTTGTATCTACCCTGGTTGGGGTATCTTTTCCATTTACAATAGATTGTGCACTGAGTGCAATGGCTCTGATAATAGCCGTCATATTATTTAAGTTAAGCGTTTGCACCTCATCGCTGGGTTTATGGTAGTTGGGCTCATTATCCATTTTTGAAGTAGATATAGTGTGCGCAGGTACTCCTTTTTTAGCCAAAGTGGCATTATCGGAGCGATAAAATAAATTTTGTTCGGTATATGGGTCCGGATAAAATGTAAACGGTGTTCCTCTTAAATTGCGTTGCATGATTTGCCCCATATCGGTTTTATCATATCCGGTAATATAAGCACTATTGGTACCCCATTTACTTTCGGTTCCAATCATTTCAATATTAAACATGGCTTTCACCGCATCGGGATTGAATTGCTCTGAAAAATAAGCTGAACCATATTCACCAATTTCTTCTGCAGTAAAAGCTGCAAAAACCAAGGTTCTTGCATTATTATTTAAATGTGCATAATATTTGGCCAACATAATTACGGCTGTTGTTCCGGCAGCATCATCATTGGCACCGTTATACAACGAATCGCCATTTACAGGTTTACCAATACCTAAATGATCGTAATGGCCCGAGAAAATAACATATTCATTCGGCAATTTTTTTCCGGGTATTATACCTACAATATTGCTTAAAGGCATTTCTGTAAAAGTTTGCTGTGCCTTTAATTGGAAATGTTCCGGATGGGTTTGTGCTGTTAAAACAAAAATGGCAGAAGCTGCATTTTGTAGAAACTGACGCGAAAAATAAGATAACCTTGGAAAATATTTTGTAAATGCCGTATCAATAAAAATGATTTGATTGTGTTTGGATTGTAGCAATTCTAATAAATGCGTGAAGAAATCACTACCGGCAGGTATAGTAACTTGGGTATAGCCGGAATTTTCATTGATGTCAAGGTTTTTTTCCTGAGAACGAATGATAAATTGATTGGCAGGAATTCCCTTCCCGTCTATCTGCAAACTGGCAGTACTGTGTTCAGGTTTTAGCATCATAAAATTTTGGCGATAGGTACCACCCGCTATTAGTGGTTGCAAACCCGCTTTCTTAAATTCATCTATTATAAAACCGGCAGCTTTTTCAATACCAGGTGTAAACACCCTTCGGCCCTGCATATCATCGGCAGCCAGTATATTTTCAATACGTGTTACTTCTTTTTCGGTAATTATTTTTTCAAGAGCAGTTTGTGCGTGAACAACCAGTATTCCTGCAGTTAAAACCAACAATAAAATTGTTTTGAGAAAGCGCATATTTGTATTTGTTATGATGTTTGTATTGAAATAAGCAACTGCATAAAACAGGTTATTGGGCAATAAGCTTGTTTTGTACAAAAAATGGATGGTTGAAATAATTCCACAAATAAATTTACAGGCTCATCATTTCCTTGAACTTAACGGTTTGCCGCCTGCTCACTTCTACTTTTTCACCTCCTTTTAAATCAATTAGCAAGCCTCCGTTAAAGTAAGGTTCAATTTTTTCAATCCAGCGTAAATTAATAATGTGTTTACGATTGGCACGAAAAAACATTTTGTCATCTAACCTGTCTTCTAATGCATTGAGCGATTTTAAAATAAGTGGTTTATTGCTGCCAAAATACACTTTGGCATAGTTACCCACACTTTCAAACAAACGAATTTCGCCTAGTTTTACAAACCAGCACCGTTCCCCATCTTTTACAAAAACCTGATCATTTTCAGTGAGTGGGCCACGGTTTACCTGACCATTTAAGCCTAATTTTTCTTTAAACAATTCATCCTGCATTTTTGCAAGGGCATCGCTAAGCCGTTTGGGTTCAATGGGTTTTAAAAGATAATCTAATGCATTTACTTCAAAAGCTTTAATGGCATATTCATCATAAGCTGTGGTAAAAATTACTTTGGGTGCTTTTTCAACCTGTTCTAATAAATCAAAACCCGTTTTTCCGGGCATTTGAATATCCAGAAAAATTAATTCCGGATTGTACAATTCAATTTTTTCAATTCCTTCATCCACGTTTGCGGCCTCTTCAATTACTTCAATATCGCTGTGGTTTTGCAATAATTTTTTTAGCTCGTTACGGGCTAATCGTTCATCATCAATAATAATTGCTTTAATGGGCATATTGTATTCTATTTAAAAATATTTCTATTTAACCTGAACCGGCAAAATTACCTTTGCCTCTACCATTTCATCAAAAATGGTATTTAACTCAAACTTAGCCTCTTTCCCATATAACAAATTTAGCCGTGTTAGTGTGCTGGTAATGCCAAAACCTTCGGTATTGTTTTCCGAATTTAAAGTTCCGGAATTTTGTACTATTAATTCATGGTGATTTTCTTTGAAATTAGAGATAATTTTTATGGTGCCACCATCTCGCTGCTGGCTGATGCCGTGTTTAATGGCATTTTCTACCAATGTTTGCAGCATCATAGGCGGAATGGGCTGATCTAAAGTATCTTCATCAATATCATATTCAACTTGCAGACGTTCTTCAAAACGGATATGTTCTAAAGCCAGATAATCTTTCACAATATTCAATTCCCGCTCAAAAGGAGCCAGTTCTAATTTTTCTGACTGCATGCTGCTTCTTAAAATATTACTCAACTCGGTAATGGCCGTTCTGGCCCGTTGTGGGTTTTCATCTACCAATGCCCTGATACTATTCAAAGCATTGAAAATAAAATGCGGATTGATATGCGATTTGATGGTTTTCAATTCCAGCTCTTTCACCAAACTTTGCAGTCGTATTTTATCTAATTCATCGCGCCTGCTTTTTTGAATATAGTGATAGGTGAAATAAATAAAATTCCAGATTAAATAAAACAAAAAAGTGGTTAATAATGCCCTTGCCACCCTGTTTCCAAAACTGTATTGTTTTAATTGAGGCAGCTCCCAGTTAAATAAACCGATGAGTGAAACAAAAACCAATGAATCCAATAAAGCAAATACCAATGCTGTAATGAGTAGCAAAAAAATTTGTTTCTGCAAATCGAACCGAATGAAATCAAATCCTTTAATCACCATGCGCATCAGGTGGGTAATCACCAATCCTAAAAACGCATCGGTAAATAAACTTTGAAAAAAGAAGGGTTGCGGTTTTGAACGGATGGCAAAGTAAAAGAAGGTCCAAACAAGTGTATAGGCACTCCAACCCAAAATCTGGCACCACCAATATGTTGATATTTTGTTTCTCATGCAGTATGAAAGTAGTCTTAAAATAAAAACCGAATATAGCGAATTTGATTAAAGGCAAAATATCGGTGCTGTTTGGTTGAACACATGATTTAAAAAACTGAACCAAAGCAATTTTATACTGTTGTATACATTTAGCTTATAAATTGCTATTTTTACTTTTAAATTTTTTTGAATGGACATAAAGCCCGGCGTTTTATTGGGAAAAATTAATTCTCCTGACGATTTAAAAAAATTAGATCGTACACAATTGCACCAGGTATGTGATGAGTTACGGCAATACATCATTGATGTGGTGAGCGTGTATGGCGGGCATTTTGCTGCCAGTTTGGGCGTTGTTGAATTATCAGTTGCCTTACATTATGTGTACAATACCCCCTACGATCAATTGGTTTGGGATGTAGGCCACCAGGCTTATGGCCATAAAATTTTAACCGGCCGTAGAGATAATTTTATTACCAACAGAAAATACAAAGGATTAAGCGGATTCCCCAAACGGTCTGAAAGCGAATACGATACATTTGGCGTAGGGCATTCCTCTACTTCTATTTCTGCCGCATTGGGTATGGCTATGGCGGCTAAATACAAAGGTGAAAACAGAAAAAATATTGCAGTAATTGGCGATGGCAGTATGACTGCGGGCATGGCTTTTGAAGCCATGAACCATGCCGGTGTTGCCGATAGTGATGTGCTCATTATTTTAAATGATAATTGCATGAGCATTGACCCCAATGTAGGTGCATTGAAAGAATATTTAACTGATATTACTACCTCGCATACTTATAACAAAATGCGGGATGAAATATGGAATATTTTGGGCAAACTACCGGCCGGTAAAAACTTTAGCCGGGATATTGCCAGTAAAATGGAAGCCGGATTGAAAGGTATGGTGAGCAAAAGCAGTAACCTGTTTGAATCGCTTAAAATACGCTATTTCGGACCCATTGACGGGCACAATATCACCAAATTGGTAGATACCCTCAAAGATATGCGTGATATACCGGGCCCCAAATTACTGCATATCATTACCGTTAAAGGCAAAGGCTATGCATTGGCTGAAAAAGACCAAACCAAATGGCACGCACCCGGTTTATTTGATAAGGTAACCGGCGAAATTTATAAAAAACACTCAGACATACCCCAACCTCCAAAATATCAGGATGTATTTGGACATACCATTATTGAATTGGCGGAACAGAATGCCAGCATAATGGGTGTTACCCCTGCTATGCCCAGTGGCTCATCCTTAAAATTCATGATGGAAAAAATGCCCGACCGCGCATTTGATGTAGGCATTTGTGAACAACATGCTGCTACACTCAGTGCTGGACTTGCAACACAAGGTATGCGGGTGTATTGCAATATTTATTCATCATTCATGCAAAGGGCATACGATCAGGTGGTGCATGATATTGCCATTCAAAAACTACCGGTTGTGCTGTGTTTAGACAGAGCCGGATTAGTAGGTGAAGATGGACCAACACACCATGGGTGTTATGATATTCCCTACTTCCGTTGTATTCCCAACATGATTATCAGTGCCCCTATGAATGAACAGGAACTGCGCAACCTAATGTACACAGCCCAATTACCATCTACCCAAATGCCATTTGTAATACGATACCCCAGAGGTGAGGGTGTAATGCCTAACTGGAAAACACCGTTTGAGGCAATTACCATTGGTAAAGGAAGAAAATTAAAAGATGGAAAAACTTTGGCTATACTTTCTATTGGTCATCCGGGTAATTTTGTTCAGGCCGCTATTCGACAATTGAGAACTGAAGGCATTGATCCTGCACATTACGATTTACGTTTTGTAAAACCTATTGATGCAGATTTACTTCATGAAGTTTTTCAACGTTACCAAAAAATAGTTACAGTAGAAGATGGTGCTATAACCGGTGGCTTTGGAAGTGCTGTGTTGGAATTTATGGCCGACAATCATTACAATGCAACCGTTGTTCGCTTGGGAATACCCGACAGATTAGTTGAACATGGAACTTTAAAAGAGTTGCACAAAGAGTGTGGTTACGATGCAGAAGGTATAGCCATTGCTGCAAGAAATTTGTTGCATGAAAAAGTGTCTGTACGTGTAATGCAATAATTGCAAACCGGAATGTGCAGCATCATGCCTTTGCCTGCAATTTCGCTATTAATCGCCAAAATATTCTACATATATTCTGGCGGTTTCATACAATTTAATGCAATGCAATTGTACGGTATCCGGTAAATAAGGAGCCAATTGCTGCCAAATGGCAACAGCCAGATTTTCGGTGCTGCACATTTTTCCCTGCATAAAATCTACATCCAAATTCAAATTCTTATGATCTAATTTATCAATCACCCTAGTTTTAATTAATTGGCTTAGCTTTTTAACATCATACAAAAAACCGGTATCGGGGTCGGGCATGCCTTTAATGGTTACATATAAATCGTAGTTATGCCCATGCCAGTTTTCATTGGCACAAAGGCCAAATACTTGTTCATTCTTTTCTCTGCTCCAGTTGGGATTGTAGAGTTTATGTGCTGCATTAAAATGCTCCTGACGGGTTAAATATACCATTCTACACCATTATTTACCGGCAAAGGTAATATTTGCAAGTTTATATTTCAACCGGGTGGCGCCAACAGACTTTATTCTGTATGCTTAGTTGATTGCGGTAAATAGCAGGTATTTACCGTATTGTGTATCCCTTCAATTACTACCTTATAAAAATTGCCGTGGAGCTGTTGCAGTGCAATAGAAAAAACCTGTTGCTTATTTGGAACGTTACCTGCTAAATGATAGGTATCTACATTACCGGATTTAAAACAGTTGGTAGTTGTCCAATAAATTTTAACCGGTTCATTGGCAGAAAATGATTGCCAATGTACTACCAATGAATCATTTTGCAGCATTACAGAGGGGTGCGCAACCGAAATCGGACCCAGCATTGGCACACCATCCAATTCATATTGCATGGCAGTGGGAACAGGCACCTCCATAAAACGAGCAATGGTTGGAAAAATATCTACCACAGCAGGTTCATCTTTTTTGGCATATTCATTCAATTGCTTCGTATTCATTACCATCCAGGTCGTTCTTTCTCTTTCTGACTGCCCACCATGGTTTCGTCCGGTTTGTGCATCACGGCCATGATCGGTCGTTAAAATCAGCAACCATTTTTCATTAAAATGTTTTTCCCGATATTGAATAGCCTGCCAAATTTTACCCATTTGGGTATCTAAATATGATACGGCCTGTTTAAATATATCGCCGGTGCCATGCATATGCCCCATATCATCTGTATATTCCAGATATATCCATGAAGCATCCGGACCTGAGCTACGCACAACACTGTCTGCTTTCGCTACCACAGCTTCATCAATCAAATGCATATAATGATGGGCAGCATCATGCGGAAACTGCATTGTATCTAATTCATATCCATCAAAATGTATATCTGGTTTAAAATTGCCTGCCGCAGGCAATCCATCACCCAACAACTTTGTTCTGTTATCTAACCAACTGGAAAATATTGCTACTTTTTTTTCGGGATTGCTCTCTTTAATTAACCGCAAAATATTGAGATAATGATAATTAGGATTTTTAACGCCATTCGTAAACACATTGTGTTTGTATGCCCAGGTGCCCGTTAATAAATTATTGTAACCGGGTGCTGAAATAGTAGGCATTTGAGAATAGCTGTTTGGTATGCCGCCTGTAAACGATCTTCTATAAGTACCCACCTGAATAACTGAATTGATAGCAGGTTTAGGAACTGATTCTATCACATCGGCCGGAATACCATCCGCAATTACAAACAGTACTTTATGTTGTTGATGCTGTGCAAAAAGCACTGAATGAACTGAGCAAACAACCAACAACAAGCAACTGATTTTACATAACTTCATATAAAATATTAATGGCTAAAATTCCAGATTTAAATGGAAATTGTTTTGTTATTTAATTGTAAACAAACCTATTATACCAGATTTACAAACTTTAATTTTACATTCAATTCGATGCTTCCTTGCACGAAACAACAACAGGGAAGCGAAATTGAAGTATAAAAATCGAAAATTTTTTGCATGAAAATTTGGGTAACTGCCGCAACAGCTTTTGAAATACAAATTGCAAAGGAAACTTTACAAAAAAACAAACACCATAAAAATATTACTGCATTGCATTTTGCAACCACCGGTGTAGGCATGCTTTTATCTGCTGTACAATTAACAAAACTGGTTTTAACAGAGCATCCGGATTGCATCATCCAGGCAGGTATTGCCGGTACATTTCATCAACACTTAAAACCTGCCTCAGTAGTAGCAGTAAAAAAAGAGATGTTAGGCGATACAGGTGTAATGGAACAGCAAAATTGGAAAGATATTTTTGATTTGGGATTACAATCAAAAAACACAAAACCTTTTGAAAACGGGAGCATCACCAATCACTACTTAGAACAATGGAATATTACCGCATTGCCGGAAGTTAGTGGTATTTCTGTGAATGAAATTTCAACCAATCCGCAACGCATTGTACAACTGAACAGCAAATATGCACCCGATATAGAAACGATGGAGGGGGTTGCTTTGCATTTTGTTGCCGGTATTTTTAATATTCCTTATATACAAGTAAGAGCTATTTCGAATGTGGTAGGTGAGCGAGATAAGCAAAAATGGGCGATGGAGGAAGCATTGCAAGCTTTGAACAAAGCAATCATTCAATATGTTGAAATTTTTAATGAAATAAATTTTGAAAGTAAGAACTAAATAAAAGCGCATTACATATCATGAAATACACATTAGGATTTTCACCCTGCCCCAACGATACTTTTATTTTTGATGCATTGGTGAATCATAAAATTGATACAAAGGGAATTGAATTTGATGTAATATTAGAAGATGTAGAAACATTGAATAGATGGGCTATTGAAAAAAAATTAGACTTTTCGAAAATTAGTTATGGTGTGCTACCCGCGGTTTCGCCTTACTACTGGTTGCTGCAAAGCGGTGGTGCATTGGGAAAGGGAGTAGGACCATTGTTAATTAGTTTACCCGGTAATAATGCCATCCAAATGTATCCAGAAACAGCCACAGTAGCTATTCCCGGCGAAAACACCACTGCACATCTTTTGTTTTCATTAGCTTACCCTACTATTAGCAATAAAAAAATGATGGTTTTTCATGAAATAGAAACAGCAGTATTAACCGGCAAAGTAGATGCAGGTGTTATTATTCATGAAAACAGATTTACTTATCAGAAAAAAGGTTTAATAAAGCTAAAAGATCTGGGCGAATATTGGGAAAGCGCAACTGGAGCTCCCATCCCTTTAGGAGGTATTATTGCCAAAAGAACTTTGCCAACAGCATTGCTATTGCAGATAGATGCATTGATACAGGAAAGTGTGGCATATGCCTATCAAAAGCACCATCAAACACTGGCTGATTTTGTACAACAACATGCGCAGGAAATGCAACCAACCATTATGCGTCAGCATATTGATTTGTATGTGAACGATTACTCGTTTACATTGGGCGAAAACGGTAAAAAAGCTGTAGCAACTTTATTAAAAATATATGCAGATATGCACCATAACGCTATGCCATTGCTGCAGGATGTATGCATTGCATAATTTCATACAATTAGCTACTCCTTTTTATTTTTTAGTACCGCACCATAAACTTGCAATGCCCGTTTACGGGCCATTTCGTGCTGCACAATTGGATCCGGATATTCAAAACTATTCAGCTCCGGTATCCACTTATTGATGTACGCTAAATTTTTATCGAACTTCTCAGTTTGCAATGCAGGATTAAATATTCTGAAATAAGGCGCTGCATCGCAACCACTGCCTGCCGCCCACTGCCATCCGCCGTTATTAGCAGCAAAATCATAATCCAATAACTTTTCTGCAAAATAAGCTTCACCCCAGCGCCAGTCAATCAGCAAATGCTTGGTTAAAAAAGAAGCTACAATCATTCTAACCCGGTTGTGCATATAACCGGTGGCATTTAGTTCACGCATACCCGCATCTACAATAGGATAACCGGTTTTACCGGCACACCATTTTTCAAATGCTGCTTCATTATTGCTCCATTCAATTTGATCATAAATGGGCTTAAAAGCCTTTCCCTCCCTAACATGCGGAAAATGGTATAAAATGGAATGATAAAAATCGCGCCATATCAATTCATTTAAAAAAACTTCATTCAGTTGCTGTGCTTTTGCAGCCAACATACGAATACTGATGGTGCCAAAGCGCAAATGAATGCCCAGCCTGGAAGTGCCATTTACAGCCGGAAAATTACGTTGCTGATTATATTTTGCTATCAGGCCCTCATTGAGTTGTTGCGATGGGATGGGTATATCTGCTGCATGGAAACCCATTTCTGCTAAAGTTGGAATGGTATGTTCGGCCGACTGAAAAAAATATCTAATATCCCGGCCCGATGGGTAAGATTTTAAATGAAAAGGTTGCAATAATGCTTTCCATTTTCGGCTGTATGGAGTAAAAACAGTATAAGGCTTTCCATTTTCTTTCACCACTTCACTCCCATCAAAAATTACCTGATCTTTAAAAGAATGGAATGCAGCACCTTGCCGGAGCAGAAAATCGGCAATACCGGCATCTCTGACAATGGCATATTGTTCGTAATCTGTATTGGTATACACCGATTGTATGCTAAAATTTTCAGACAACTGTTGAAACACCTGTAACGGTGAGCCGTAGTACACCCACATGCTACTCCCATTGCGCATCAACTGCCGGTGCATGTTTGTGATTACCGAATGTATAAACTGCACTCTTGCATCATTTCTGTTGGTAAGTTTATCTAAAATATGGGTATCAAATATAAACAGAGGTATAACGGGATGGGGCTGACGAAACGCATGATATAACGCTGCATTATCTTCAAAACGCAAATCCCTTCTAAACCACATAATAGCTACTTTCTGTTTCATAATAACAATATTGAACGATTCAACAAGCAGCCATTCAAATTGTTTAAACAGCCCATAGCGGTGCTATAAATTTTTCATACAGTAATGGAGTCGTTTGTGTTTTATAGTGCATATTATTCACCTCTTTTACCCACTTTATGCCATAAATGGTATTGGTAAAAAATACTTCGGTTGCTTTTAGCACATCTTCCGGCGAAATGGTAGTTTCTTCCACAGGAATATTTTCAGCACGCAGGCATTTCAATAAATATTTTCGCATAATACCACCTACACAGCCCTCGGTAATTGCAGGTGTTTTAATAATGCCATCCTGAATAATAAATACATTGGCAATGGTTGCATCTGCAACATTGCCTTGCGCATTCAATACCAATGCATCGTTCATTTTTTTTTCCTTAGCCCAATAAGCTGCCATAGCATAGCACAGATAATTATTACTTTTTATATGTGAGTAGGCATCATTAATTTTTCTTGCATCGGTATAAATGCCGGTAACAAGTCCATTTTCATTCAGTTGATTATTGGCACTGTTCAAATCCCAGGACTGTATCACATAGTTAGGAAAATCATTTTCAGGATCATATAAACCACCCTCACCACGGGCAATGGTAATACGAATACGTGCGGCTTTTTTATGATGATTTTTTTTAACTAATTCTATAATCTGTTCATGAAAAGCATCGGTTATAAAGTAGTTGGGGCGATTAAAATGCAATTGCTGCAGCGATACAAATAATCTTTCTAAATGCATAGCCTGCAGACATATTTTACCATTCAGCATTTTTAGTGTTTCAAAGCAGCCATCGCCATATCTAAAAGACCGATTGCTTACAGAAATTACTGATTTTTCGTTTTTATACAATTTCCCATTGTAATTAAAGTAGCCGTCCGGTTGCATATCCTAAATTTAGTTTAGTTTTATTTTTCCGCTTAATTAATACTTTTTTTTATGAAAATAGGAGAAATTACACAAACGTTAGAAGATTTTGCAGCACCGGCTTATCAGGAATCTTACGACAATGCCCGATTATTGGTTGGAAATTCTGCAAAGAAGTGCACCGGTGTACTTTGCACGTTAGATGTAACCGAAGCAGTAATTCAGGAAGCACATGACCGGAAATGCAACTTAGTGGTAGCCCATCATCCCATTATTTTTAAGGGTTTACAAAAAATTACCGGCTCTAATTATGTAGAGCGAACCATTATAAAAGCCATTCAGCAAAATATTGCCATTTATGCCATACACACCAATTTAGACAATGTAATTAACGGTGTAAATGGTATACTGGCCACCAAATTGGGTTTAACAAATACTCAAATTTTATTACCCAAACCCAATACATTGAACAAATTGTACACTTTTGTACCCAAAGCCTATACTGAAAAAATAAAAAACGCCCTATTTGAAGCCGGAGCCGGCAATATTGGTGCATACAGCGAATGCAGTTTTAGTACCGGGGGAACGGGAACTTTTAAAGCAGGCACAGGAACCTCTCCATTTGTAGGCAATATTGGTGAAAGGCACTTAGAACCGGAAGAAAAAATTGAAGTAATTTTTCCGGCTGTACTACAATCCGCTATTATTGAAGCATTATGGAAAGCGCATCCTTATGAAGAAGTAGCTTATGATGTGGTTCCTTTGCTCAATCATTTTAATCAGGTAGGCAGTGGCATTATAGGCAGTTTACCTCATCCGGTTGAAGAAACTGCATTTTTAGAAAAAATAAAGCATTTATTGAAGGTGCCTGTAATAAAACATACCCGATTATTGGGGAAACCCATTCAAAAAGTGGCTATTTGTGGTGGAGCAGGCAGCTTTTTAACCCAACGGGCAATTGCCGCTGGTGCCGATATATTTATTACTGCCGATGTAAAATACCACGATTTTTTTGAAGCCAACAACACTATTATTATAGCCGATGTGGGCCATTGGGAAAGTGAGCAATTTACAATTGATTTATTAGAGGCGGTTTTACAAATCAAATTCCCTACCTTTGCCGTCCTTAAAAGTAAGGTAAGTACCAATCCCATACAATATTTTTTATAAAACGCATCGCTGCCAAGCCACCCGAACGATGAACGGAATGCGACGCAACGAAAGCAACATGGGGGTTGATACAGCCGGTACCATAAAACTATTAAACACAAAAAACACAATACAAAATATGGCAACAGCTAAAGAATTTTCTGTAGAAGAAAAACTGGTAGGCCTTATTAAGCTGCAAAAAATTGACAGCAAATTAGATGAATTTGAAATTTTGAAAGGCGAATTACCCATTGAAGTGAGTGATTTGGAAGATGAAATTGCCGGCATTTTAAGCAGAAAAAACAGGATTGAAGAAGAAATTAATGGCATTTCTGAATTTATTGAACAAAAGAAACTGGCTATCACCGAAAGTGAGGCCATGATTAAAAAATACGAGAAACAAAGCGATAATGTAAAAAACAGTCGCGAGTTTGAGGCCATCTCTAAAGAAATTGAAATGCAACAGCTTGAAATTAAGCTGTGCGAAAAAAATATTCGGGATGCCAATGAAGAGTTGGCCAATAAAGTAAAAGCTTTGGATGCTGCAAAAAAACAAATTGCTACCAAAGAAGGTATTTTAACCCACAAAAAAGGCGAACTGGAAAAAATTATTGTGGAAACAGAAAAAGAAGAAAAACATTTTAAAAAGCTGAGTGAAGAAGCCCGTAAAGAAATTGATGAACGCTTGTTATACAGCTATGATCGTATTCGCAAAAACTACCGTAATGGACTTGCTGTAGTTCCGGTTGAAAGAGATGCCTGTGGTGGTTGTTACAATGCCATACCCCCGCAACGCCAAAGCGAAATACGCATGCACAAAAAAGTAATTGTATGCGAAAACTGCGGCAGAATTTTAGTAGATGCCGACTTGAACGATTCGGTTGTAGCAAAATAAAATATCTTAACTTTTTTATATCACAAACCAGGGGCTTTACTAAAGCTCCTGTTTTATTTTGCACCATATTGGTATTTTGAATACATTGTTTTAAAAGCATTTATCACCAATGAAATTAGCAACCGCCATCCTTTTATTGTTGTTTTTCTTCAACACAAATGCACAAAAAGTATTTGATTTTTCAAGCTCCTGCCAGCAGGCATATACCGAAGTAATGCAATTGCAAATAGGAAAAGGCTTTCGCTATATTGAAGAAAGCAAACAAGCCAATCCGCAGAATTTAATTCCCGTTTATATTGAAAGTTACATCGATTTTTTTACTCTTTTTTTAAATGAAGATCCACAGGAATATGCCCAAAAAAAGGAACTGTTCGATGAAAGAATTGGCCTAATGCAAACAGGCAATAAAAACTCGCCTTTGTTTTTATATACACAAAGTGTAATTTATTTACAAAAAGCAGCAGTTGCCATAAAATTTGGAGAAACCTGGACCGCAGGCTGGGCATTTAGAAAATCGTTCCTGCTCATTAAAGAAAACAAGAAAAAATTTCCCAATTTTTTACCCAATCAACTTATTTACGGGGCATTAGAAGCCGCAGTGGGTACCATTCCCAAAAACTATAAATGGCTGGCTTCGCTGTTAGGCTTGCGCGGCTCAGTAAAAGATGGAATGTTACAGGTAAAAACTTTTGCTTTCAGCAACAATGCCTGGGCACAACTGATGCGAACGGAAGGCGCATTTATTTATGGATATTTGAATTTTTATTTAGAAAATCAAAAATCAGAAACCGTTCAATTCTTAAGATCGGGACGTTTTGATTTGGTGAACAATCATTTATTGGCCTATATGGCAGCTAATTTGGGTAAAAATGATAAACAGACAGAATTTGCCAAAAGCATTATTTTAAACCGCAGCAAAGCATCGGGCTATTTAGAAACACCGGTTTGGCATTTGGAGTTGGGATACGATTTATTGAATCACTTACAATTAAATGATGCAGTAAGGGAATTTAATTTATTCCTGCAACAGTTTAAAGGAAAATTTTATGTAAAAGATACCTACCGCCGCTTAAGCTGGTGTTATTTTTTAATGGGGAATATGCCTGCGGCAGAAAATGCCCGAAAACAAATTATGAGCAAAGGCAGCACCATGGCCGATGCAGATAAGGAAGCACAAAAAGAAGCACAAACCAAAAAATGGCCCAATGCATTGTTACTGAAAGCAAGACTATTGGATGACGGCGGCTACAGAACAGAAGCATTGCAACTGTTAAGGAATACCCATGTTAATAATTATACAGACATAACCGATCAGTTAGAATTTACCTATAGAATGGGTAGAATTTACGATGGATTGGATGACAATGCCAAAGCCATTGAATTTTACCGGAAAGCCTATCAGTTGGGCAAAGACAGAACAGAATATTATGCTGCAAGGGCTGCATTACAGGCAGGGATGATTTATGAAAGAACCGGAAATAAAAATGAAGCAGTTGCTTATTACAATCTTTGCCTGAATTTAGGAGAGCATGATTATAAAAGTTCATTGGACCAGCGTGCTAAAAGCGGCATTGCACGTTGTACCGGACAGTAAGCATGTTTTTACTCATTTTATTCTTTTAATTTGCATTCAATCGCTTTGTTATTATTTTTATTGCCAGTACCATGTTACAAAAACTATACATACAGAATTATGTAATTATTGATGAGGTATCCATTCAGTTTAGCCATAAACTCAACATTATTACCGGCGAAACAGGAGCCGGTAAAAGTATACTGATGGGTGCTTTAAACCTTATTTTGGGCGAGAGAGCCGATACAGCCGTACTGATTAACCCTGAAAAAAAATGTATTATTGAAGGTGTATTTTTAACCGAAAACAGAAAAGCAGTTACTCAATTTTTAAAAGAAAATGAACTGGATTTAGAATCATCGCTGCTCATTAGGAGAGAAATTGCGCCCAACGGAAAATCAAGAGCTTTTATTAATGATACGCCTGTTAGTTTACAGCAACTGAAAACACTGGGTAATTTGCTGGTTGATTTACATCAGCAATTTGATACATTGGATTTGGCCAAAGCCGATTTCCAACGGCAGGTAATTGACGCATTGGCACAACAAAGTGAACCATTAAAAAAATATCAGTTCATTTACAAACAATGGAAAGATACCCTGCAGGAATTAGCATCACTTCAATCCCAAAAAACAACTTTTGAAAAAGAGGCAGATTATAACCGATTTTTATTAGATGAATTAACTACCCTGCAACTGGCCCCCAATGAGCTGGAAAATTTAGATCAGGAATTGAAATTACTCAGCAATAGCGAAGGTATTAAGGCTACTTTAACCGGCATTGTATATCCACTAATAGAAAGTGAACAACCCATTGTGCAGCAATTGAAACAAATAATACAGCAGTTGCAAGGATACCATGCCATGCATCCTGATATACCCGCTTTGATTGAACGCCTGAATGCTGCACATATTGAGCTGAAAGATATTGCAACTGAAATAGATCATATTAATCAGCATATTTTATTTGATGCAGAACGTATTGCAGAAATTGAAGAGCGGCTGGCAGCCGGATATAAGTTGTTGAAAAAACACAATGTACAAAATACCGAAGCATTACTTTCCATTCAACAACAATTAAGCGAACAGTTACAACAGGTTTTATTAATTGATGATACCATTGAACAACTGGTAAAAAAAGCTGCAGCACTGCAGCAGCATGCTACTGAACTGGCAACAGCCATTTCAGGGGAAAGACACAAGCAAATTCAACCCTTTGAGCAAAAAGTAAATCGTTTATTGCTTCAGGTTGGTATGCCCAATGCACGAATAAAGGTAAATATACAAGCCACTACTTTGTGGGAATATGGCTTGGATAATATTGAGTTTTTGTTTGATGCCAACCATACCAACCGCTTTGAACCAGTAAAGAAAGTGGCCAGCGGGGGCGAGTTAAGCAGGCTGATGCTTTGCATAAAATCACTGATAGCACAATACATCGATTTACCAACGCTAATTTTTGATGAAATAGATACCGGCATTAGCGGCGAGGCAGCCAAACAAGTAGGCTTGATTATGAAAAATTTATCGGAAAACAGGCAAATTATTTGTATTACACATCAGCCACAAATGGCTGGCAAGGCCGATGCACATTTTTTTGTATATAAAGAAAACATCAATAACGCAACTCAAACAAATATACGTTTGCTGAATCAGGAAGAAAGAATTATAGCCATTGCACAAATGCTGGGCGGAGAAAAACCCGGTGCAGCCGCATTGGAAACAGCAAAAGAAATGATGCAACCTTAAAAAATTTGTCTAATTGTAAACAAACAGCAGCAGTTGCATCCATTTCTTGCATTAAATCTTTATGTTTGAGGTTTCATAAACAATTTTTTTACAGTTGAAAAAATAAATGTATGGCATACAACTTATTAAAAGGCAAAAGAGGTATTATTTCCGGAGCATTAGATGAAAATTCAATTGCCTGGAAAGTAGCGGAAAAAGCGCATGAAGAAGGTGCAACATTTGTATTAACGAATGCCCCCATTGCCATGCGTATGGGGCAAATTAATGCGCTGGCAGAAAAAACCGGCTCTCTCATTATTCCTGCAGATGCCACGAATGTTGAAGAGTTAACCCATTTATTTACGCATGGTCAGGAAGTTTTGGGCGGTAAAATAGATTTTGTTTTACATTCCATTGGTATGAGCGTGAATATCAGAAAAAATATTCCCTACACAGAATTGAATTATGATTACTTTTTAAAAGGTATAGATGTTTCTGCATTATCATTACACAAAATGCTGGCCGTTGCTAAAAAATTAGATGCCATTAACGAATGGGGAAGTGTGGTGGCTTTAACTTATGCAGCAGCACAACGCACTTATCCTTTTTATACAGATATGGCAGATATTAAAGCTATGTTAGAATCTATTGCAAGAAGTTTTGGCTACCATTATGGCGTAACAAAAAAAGTACGCATCAATACCGTTTCTCAATCTCCTACTAAAACAACTGCTGGTACCGGAATAAAAGGCTTTGGCGATTTTTTTGATTATGCCAATGCCATTGCCCCATTAGGCAATGCTACTGCCGAAGATTGTGCCAATTATTGCATTACGTTGTTTTCAGATTTAACCCGTATGGTTACCATGCAAAATCTTTTTCACGATGGCGGCTACTCCTCTACCGGTGTTAGCAATACCATTATGGAAAAAATGGGATTGGAATAAAAGTCACTTCAAAATATTGCAATTAAAAGCCGGATTTTCACCGGTTTTTTTTATTGTACAGGCACAAAAAAACCACCCATAAATGGTGGCGAATATAATGGAAGGTGGTTTCGTTAATACTCATCCTCATTAAACATAAAATCCTCCTGACTTGGGTAATCGGGCCAAATATCTTCAATACTTTCATAAACCTCCCCCTCGTCATCTAATTCCTGCAAATTTTCAACCACCTCAATGGGTGCACCACTACGGATAGAGTAATCTATTAACTCATCTTTAGTAGCGGGCCAGGGTGCTTCTTCCAGATAACTTGCCAGTTCTAATGTCCAGAACATATTTAAAAATTTTGTGCAAAAGTAACCGTATCTGCGAAACTACCAAAAATGGCTTTACAGGTATTTGTAAATTATTTTGAAAAAATAGGTAAAAAGCAGGAATCTATTGTAAGTTTACGGCCTAATACCTTTGTAAAATTTATGTTAAGTGCCCGCAATATTGTTAAAAAATACAACCGTTTAGAAGTTTTAAAAGGCGTAAATGTGCAAATTGAACAGGGCGAAATTGTATCAATTGTAGGTTCTTCCGGAGCCGGCAAAAGTACCTTACTGCATATTTTAGGTACTTTAGATGAGGCAGACGGCGGCGAAATTATGCTGAACAACCAACCCATTCATCAGTTAAAAGGTAAAAAATTAGCAAATTTTAGAAACAATCATATTGGGTTTGTATTTCAGTTTCACCATTTATTACCTGAATTTACAGCATTGGAAAATGTATGCGTACCGGGTTGGATTGCCCAAAGAGGGAAAAAAGAATTACAATTGCACGCCACTGAGCTGCTCACTCTACTGGGATTGGCCGATAAAATACATAATAAACCTCAGGAATTAAGTGGTGGAGAACAACAAAGGGTTGCGGTGGCAAGGGCGCTCATTAACCAGCCCGATATTATTTTTGCCGATGAACCCACCGGCAATTTGGATAGTGCCAATGCCAAAGATTTACACGATTTATTTTTAAGATTGCAGCAGGAATTAGGTCATACTTTTTTAATTGTTACCCATAATGAGGAACTTGCTGCATTAAGCAACCGGGTTTTACACATGAAAGACGGACTAATTGTTTCCTGAAACAACTACTGAAATTACTACTGAATACGGGGCTTCCAGGCAATTTCTGCTATTTGCAGTTTGTGTCCAATACAACGGGCTATAACAAATAAATAATCACTCAACCGGTTTAAATATTGAATTACCAAAGGATCTACAAACAAATTGTTGGCTTGAATAGCCACACACAAACGTTCGGCTCTGCGGCAAACACAACGGGTAATATGTGCGGTTGAAATGGCGGTATGCCCACCCGGTAAAATGAAATGCTTCATCACAGGCAAATCGGCCTGCATGGCATCAATATGATGTTCTAACCACTCTATGTCGGCTTTATTTAAATCGGGAATTTTCATTAAAGGTGCTTTTTCAGGATCGCAGGCTAAAGAAGATCCAATGGTAAATAACCTGTCCTGAATTTCTTTTAAATCAGCACATAATGGCTGTAAAACAGGAAATAGAGCAATTGAGTCGCTTAGCAATCCAATAAATGAATTCAATTCATCTACCGTACCATAACTTTCAATACGAATATGATTTTTTGCAACTTTTGTTCCACCAATTAAGCTGGTGTTGCCGGCATCTCCGGTTTTTGTATAGATTTTTAGGGCCATATTGTACAATATCAATCAAAAGATGTTACAAAGTTACCCGTAAAAAGGTTTATGCTATACAGTAAATAAATAAAGCAGGTTTTCTTCTATACCTCATTATTGATAAACGGTGTGCGTAGTAAAATCTTTGATATTATCACTTTCAATTACCCCATCGCGCAACCGAATAATGCGTTTGGCATAACGTGCAATATCTTCTTCGTGGGTTACCAGTACCACTGTATTGCCTGCTTCCTGAATTTTGCCAAAAATTTCCATTACTTCAACTGAAGTTTTAGAATCTAAATTTCCTGTTGGCTCATCTGCCAATAAAATGGATGGATTATTGACCAATGCTCTTGCAATAGCAACTCTTTGAATTTGGCCACCACTTAATTCATTCGATTTATGATGACTACGATCACCCAATCCAACTTTTTGCAAAGCCTCAATGGCTCTTTCCAGCCGCTCTTTTTTAGCAACACCTGCATAAATGAGGGGAAGTGCTACATTTTCTGCAGCTGTTAAACGGGGTAGTAAATTAAATTGTTGAAAAACAAAACCAATTTCTTTATTACGTACTTCAGCCAAATCATCATCGGGCATTTTACTAACATCTTTACCATTTAAAATATAACGACCACCCGTTGGCGAATCAAGGCAACCCAAAATATTCATGAGGGTGCTTTTTCCACTTCCGGAAGGTCCCATTAAGGCTACATACTCATTCCGTAATATAGAAAGACTGATCCCCTTTAATACTTTGATTACCTGGTTTCCTATAAAATAATCTTTCTCTATATGATTGAGTTCAATAAGAATATCCATACGGTTGATAATTAAACTTTATTTTTTTATAACAGTAGGTACCTGAAAAAAATCGCCATTGTGCAGCGGCGCATTCTTCAATGCTTCAGCCTGCGTAATTTGGTTATCAACTTCATCTTCCCTAAAAACATTCATGGGCTGGCCCACGTACATTAATGGTGCAACATTGGTAGTATCAACCGCCTGCAGTTCCTGTACAAAGGCTATCATATTTTCCAAATCGCTAATTAATTGGGGCATATCGGCTTCATCAACATTCAAACGGGATAAATGCGCCAATTTTTCAACCATAGCTTTATCAACCTGCATATTTAAAATTTTGTTTTAATATTCTAAAAAACAATACCGTTACTAACGAGTATGGTTATTCTTTCAAAAATAACTGAAATGTTCTAATTCATCACAGCCTTTGTATTAACGGCAAATTCGGCTGATTAATTGAAGCAGATGGATGACTATCTGCAAAACATGGTTATTTTTGGGAATTGAGCTTATCCAGCGCAGCTTGTGCAAACTTTAAAATATCTTTTGTACCCATATAACCCAATGCATACATCACCGGTTTACCTGCTGCATCTGTAAATACCAATGTAGGATAAGCATTTACACCAAAATAGCGGGATACCTGCGGGCCAATGCCTTTTTCAGCATCAATAGAAATATTAATAAAATTATTATTAAAGAAATCGCCTACTTTTTTATTTTGAAAGGTTTTGGTTTTCAATAGCATACAAGGCGGGCACCAGGTTGCATATACATCAACAAATATTAATTTGTTTTCTTGTTTAGCCATTTGCTTCGCTAAATTCCAATCCTGTTCTATAAACCGAATGGCATGTGTTACAACATTCGGTTGTTGCATCATATACTGCTTTTCGCCGGCACGATTGGTTGAAGGAATCAACCAAATAAAGAATGTAATGAACAATGTTTTCAACAGCATGCTTCCAATTGAAATGTAAAATTCTGATTTTCAAATGAGAAAATCTGTTAAATCTGATGATTGTAAATAATTTTAAGGCAATATGTAGCAATAATACTACAATAAATACAATAAATTATACGTTATATGCTTCAGCTTATATAACTTTAATATGGAGATTTGAATAACCCAACTCTTAAATAAACCTATAACCTGAGAAAGAATCTTGTCGCACTTACAATTTGATGTATTGGCGACACCCAAATACTATATCAGTCTATATAAATATTATAATAGATTATGAAAGTTTTAGTAGTAGAAAGTAATCCTATTCTGTTGAAAATATTGACCATAAGATTAAGTGAGGCCAAATATACCGTATACAGCAGTTTAGAAGGAGAACATGTGCATGAATTAATAGTGCACATTAAACCTGATATACTGATTACTAAATTAAAACTGAAGTATGCATCAGGACTTGAGTTAATTAAGTTAGCCAAATCAAAGTTTCCAAATATTTTTATAGTAGTAATAACCAAACTTACACAGGAAGAAATCATCAATGATTTAAAAAAATCAGGTGTAAATAAATACATCAAGAGACCATTTAATATTGAACAAATATTAACTGCAATTTCTGAATTCAAATCGAAACAGATTGCACAACCTGCTTTATTAAATTTACCTGAAAGCATACCATTGTATAAATACCCTGTTCAATTATATAAAGATGGAACCAATGAATTATAATATTACGAAGCAAACGCTTATATTTTACTATATACACCTCGAAACACTTCGAACAGTTGCGTTGATATTCTTTATTCTGTCTGTTACTCTGGTGATTGTAATTTATACCAATACCTACATTAAAAAAAGGTATTTTCTCCTCAAAATTATTATTCAAAAAAGAATGAGCAACTGGCTGGCTGAACAAATTGCTGCAACAAATGAACCATCAAGTGAGTTACCCGATAGAATAAAAAATATTTTAAAATCAAACTATGCTAAAAAAATAATCACGAATGAATTAATAGTATTAAAAAATAATATTCAGGGAAAAGAAGTAGGGAATATCATCCGATTGTATGAAATTTTACAACTAAAAGACAGTTCAATTAAAAAACTGTACAGTAAAAAATGGTATGTAAAAGCAAAGGGTATCCACGAATTATATACCATGGATCAACGAGATTTATTAAAGGTAATTTATAAAAATACAAATAGTACAAACGAATTGGTACGCACAGAAGCACAAACAGGCATTGTAAATATGTATGGATTTGATGGACTTCGGTTTTTAAGTGTTATATCAAATCCAATCACAGAATGGCAACAAATTAAACTATTAGCACAATTACAAAACCAACAGCCAAGTAATGTTTTTTTAAAAAAATTAAACGAATGGCTACGATCAAAAAACGATACTGTAATAACATTTTGCTTAAAAATAGCAGCTATTTATAGCATTAAAGAAGCATTGCCTATTATTCACCAAACTTGTTTAAAGCATAATAATGCCTTTGTTAGAAAAACAGCTATTGAAACATTGGTTTCATTTCCCCAACAAACAGAAACATCAGCACTAAAAGCACTTTATAAATTAGAAACAAAACAAAATAAAATAGCCATACTAACTGTACTACGAAAAATCGGAAGCAGAAACGATATTCAATTTTTAAAAGAAATAGTTCTATCTGAAGATATTGATTTAGCTAAAGAAGCTATGATTACACTATTAAAAATAGCACCGGATATGATAACGTGGAAGGAACAATTATTTGTACAAAAAAACAAAGTAACAAAATTCACTTTGCATGCACTAGATGAACTAGCTTATCAATAAATTTTGATGATACTGTTTCAACACAAAAGCTCGTGCAACTGAAATGATTTTTTTAGCCACACATCATATACTATTTGAAATTGCCTCCATCATTTGCAACATAAACATTATTTGGGAGAATGGTATGTTGTGGCTCCTGAATGCACATCAACTGACTGAAGCAATATATCATATTATTTCAGAAATAATATTCATTTACTCGGTTGCACTTATTACCACATACTTATTTATAGGATTATATTCAATTGGAGAAACAAAAAAATACCTACATAAGAACACATATACTGATTATGATTTACTTTTTACCAATAATTATGCTCCAGGCATTAGTGTACTGGCTCCTGCTTATAATGAAGCAAAAACTATTGTGGAAAATGTACATTCACTCTTATCGATTGATTATATAAATGTTGAAATTATTGTAATCAATGATGGCAGTAAAGATGATAGTTTAACCCAATTAATTACTGCATTTGAATTAGAGCAGGTAAACTTTTATACAGAAGAGAAAATTAAAACAAAACCTATAAATGGTGTTTACAGAAGTAGAAATCCGCTTTACAAAAAATTGATTATTGTAGATAAAGAAAATGGAGGAAAAGCAGATGCGCTTAATGTGGGTATCAATATTGCCTCAAAAGATTATATTGTTTGTATAGATGTTGACTGCATTTTGGAACCAGATGCATTATTAAAAGTAATGAAACCATTTTTAGAAGAGTCGGATAAAAAAGTAATTGCTACCGGTGGTGTTGTTAGAATTGCCAATTCGTGTGAAGTGGTGCGTGGGAAACTTGTAAAAGTATATTTACCTGAAAAGTATTTGCCACGCATGCAAACACTGGAGTACATCAGAGCTTTTATTTTAGGCAGAATGGCATGGAGTCGTTTAAACGGATTAATGCTAATATCCGGAGCATTTGGTGCATTCGATAAAGAAATTGTGATACAGGCTGGTGGTTATAACCACAAAACTGTAGGAGAAGATATGGAACTGGTGGTAAGAATGCGCAGGTATATGGAAGAAAGAAAACTACCATATGTAGTGAAATACATTCCCGATCCTCTGTGCTGGACAGAGGCGCCGGATAATTTTAAAATTTTAGGCCGCCAGCGTAATCGATGGCTCCGGGGAACTTATGAAACATTGTGGCTGCATAAAAAAATGTTTTTTAATCCCAAATACGGTATACTTGGCCTATTAAGTTATCCTTATTGGTTTTTCTTTGAACTATGTTCACCCATCATAGAATTTATAGGTTTTATCAGTTTTTTAATTTTTGCTTTAGCAGGAATATTGGATTGGAGTTATTTTATTTTATATTTAATCGTTATAATATTTTTCGGATATACTTATTCCATTTTTGCCATTTTAATGGAAGTACTTACATATCATCAATATAAGCGGAGAATAGATATTACTCATTTAATATTTAGCACTTTTACAGAACCTTTCTACTTTCACCCATTTGTAGTTTGGAGTGCAATGAAAGGATTTATTGATAAAATCAATAAAAAATCAAATTGGGGTGAAATGGTTCGAATAGGATTCAATAAAAAAAATATTGTTACGGAAAACAATACAACAATTGTACAGCACAAAGAGGAACATCTAAAACAAAAAAAGGATCGTAAAACATTAGAAGCATTTGGAAATTATTTTTTGAAGTTGGTTTATTTCTCAAAACTGTATGCAAAATATATCATAGTATTTGTGAGCACTATTATAACCATCAGTACACTTGAATTATTAGCTGAAATCTATAAAAATGGCGCTCCTGATCAATTACCAAAAATTTTGCAAAGCTCTATCTTTCATGATATACGATTTTTATTTTTAGTTGTCATTAGCTTGTATTTCCCATTGTATCTTGCTTATTTAATTAGCCGAAAACTTTCGAAACTCCTTATTCAATCAGTTTTTTTTAGTGTATGCATTATTCAATTAATGTTATCAGCATATTTTTACTTTACTCAGGTGCCTTTAGGAGCGGATATATTTGGTTATAGTTGGAGTGATATTGTAACAACCATTACAGCATCAAATATTTCAGTTTATGTAATCATAGCTTTTTGGGGAATTGTATTCATTATTTTTTACCTGCAAATATTTCTACCCAAAAAATTAAACCCTGGCAATATTAGCATTAGTATCTTTAGTGGTATACTGGTAATACTTTCTTTTACAGGATTTTCTTCTTTTATGAAAATTAGAGAATACAACAATTATTACTACAACAACTTATCACAAAACAAAACTGCATATTTTCTAAGCGCATCGTACCAATATCTCTTTCCAAAACACATTGAAAATATAGCACAATTAAAGCAAAAAAAATTTGTTACAAAAAATTTTAAATATATATATGAAAAAAAATATCCTTTTCTACATATAGCAGATAGCTCTGCCGAAACCCTTTCACAGTATTTTAAAACTGACAGTACCATACCCAATATTGTCATTATCATTGTAGAAGGTTTAGGAAGTGCATTTAGTAATGATGAAGCTTATTTGGGCAGTTTTACACCTTTCTTAGATTCTTTATCAAAGCATGCATTGTATTGGAGTAATTTTTTAAGTGAGGGTGGCAGAACTTTTGCTGCACTACCTTCTATTACAGGATCACTCCCATTTGCACAAAGTGGCTTTGCAGAACTTGGCAATAAAATGCCGCCGGCATTTACGCTCATGAACTTATTAAAGAAACATGGCTATCATTCTGCGTTCCTGTACGGTGGAGATGCATCATTTGATAATATGAACCTGTTTATGAAAAAAAATGGAACAGACAAAATATTTGATATGCATGATTTCAATGCCACAAAATATCAAAAAATAAATTCAGTGAATAATTTTTCATGGGGTTATGAAGATAAATCGCTGTATCAGTTTTATTTTGATCATCTCAACAATACAACACCCTACCTGAATGTTTTGCTAACTTTATCTACTCACGAGCCTTTCTCACTCAATCAGGCAGCTTTATACTATAATAAATTTGATAAACATTTAAGCCGACTTGCATTAAAAGAATCAGATAAAGAAAAAGTTGCACATTACAAACAAGAGCTAAGTACAGTTTTATATGCCGATGAAAATATAAAATATTTTTTTAATGTTTATAAACAAAGAACAGATTTTGCACATACTATTTTTATCATTACCGGTGATCACAGAATGCCTGAAATTCCTATAGAAGATAAATTAGACCGATATCATGTACCCTTGATTATCTATTCGCCATTATTGAAAAAAAGTGAAGTGTTCAGGAGTATATCAACACATTTTGATATAACGCCAACACTTATTAAGTTATTACAAAAGCAATACAGGCTTGCTTTGCCGGATACTGTTGCATGGATGGGATTAGGTTTAGATACCACAATAAGGTTCAGAAATATACATCATTATCCATTGATGCAAACAAAAACCGATTTAGTAGATTTTATCAGTAATGAGTACTTAGAAAATCAGGAAAGCCTGTTTAGAATTTATCCAAACTTATCGATTGAAGCAACAACAAAAGACTCTGTATTGGCAGAAATCAATAATAGATTTAATCAATTCAAAGTAAAAAACAATCAATTCGCAAAAGATTTAAAACTATTACCCGATAGCTTGTTTAAAAAATATACAGAATAATTAGTTGTTCCTCAAAAACGAATAGAACACAATGGGGTGAATAGTTTATGAACAAATGCGGATAAAAAA
>JABAOF010001400.1_pt1 | contig 101956 bp, 91 predicted proteins | sample 7062171 | NCBI WGS metagenome assembly JABAOF01 (sample SAMN14538628, study PRJNA623070) | marine sediment metagenome | biome: marine biome [ENVO:00000428]; feature: marine pelagic biome [ENVO:01000023]; material: deep marine sediment [ENVO:00002113] | place: India: Gulf of Khambhat ...
TAATTCCATTCCAAATTTATTGGTGCTGCTGCCGCTAATATAGTTGCGGTTAATACCCAATAACCACCCTCTTATGTTATAGTCATAAGTAAGCGATTCAATACTACTGCCCAGGGTTTTTGTTTTTAACTGCCCTAATTCATCATATTGATTATTGACTATCGTTTTTTCAGGACTGCTCACAGCAACGCCATTCACAGTGCTATTGATGGTTTTTGTAATAGTAAGTAGTCTTCCTGCCTGATCATAAATATATTTGGATAAAACTGTATGGGTTTGTGCATTATTACCACCTTTACTGTGTTGCAACAGATTGCGCAATATTTTACCGCTAAAATCATATTGATTAGTAGAAATATCTATACCGCCTGTATAGTTTTTTGTTTGGGTTTGTATAACCCGGTTATGATCATCATAAAATGTTACTGTCCAAATATATTGTGCGGGGTTACTGCCAATTACCTTTACCATAGTACCTGTCGGCAAACCGGTAGAATTGGTATAGGCTACAATAGGTTGCGCATAGGTTGGGGAACTATTATAGCCAGTAACGAAATAATTACTATTGGTAGTGTTTGAGGCATCCATAGTTGCCGGTACCGGACTGCCGTTGGCATTTACCCAATTATAATTATCATAAAAGGTTTGTGTTAATAGTTCTGTTGAGTAAGCTGCTAAAGTGGGGTAACTATTGGTGTTATAAGCATTGGTAAGATGGTAATTAAAATTATTGTAATTGGCAGGGTCGTACATTAAACCGGTGGCAATGGGCCTGTTAAGATAGTCATATTGTGTATATAACCATTTCTGTGCATTGCGGAGATTGGCATCTTGCATCATCACCAAACGTCCCAGACCATCATACACCATCCAGGTTTCTCCTGCACCGGGTACTTTTTTAATAACCATGCGGTGGCGTTGGTCATATTCATAACGAAAGCATAATTGATCGGCAATAGATGTGCTGATTAACCAGTTATTGTTAATGAGTTCAACGGCTCTGGGTGTAATAACAAAACGCAATAAATTAAAATCATCATACACATAATAGGTATTTAGCCAGCCTGTATGATCAATGCCAGGTGTATCAGATAATTGCACTTTTTTTAGAATCACTTTACCCTGCATGTCTTTATATTCAATTACCTGTTTTCCTCGTTCATCAATAGTAACAGTTTTATAAAGCAAGCCATCGGCATAATTTGCAGTTGAAACAGGTATACTTCCCCATACTGCACCAATCGTCCAGATACGAATATTTTCAGCAGCCGTATTCATCTGGTGTTGCACCGTAATTCCCCTGTTACTACCTATCCAACTTGTTCCAGGTGCATAAGTATTTTGAATCCTGTTAAGCGGCGATGCTTCATAAGCAGTTTGACTATAAGCCCAATTGAGGCCGGATGTACCTACATATGTTTCGCCTGTTTGCCCACTTAATTGATTATTGTAAAAAGCAACCTGCTGTTGTATTGGATCGAGTTTAAAATTTCCATCATTAATATTGTCGGCACTATTTGCCCTTGTGTTTGCAGCAAAAGGCAGGTATTGGTATTGTTCTCTTCCAAGTGCATCATAAATATTGGCGGTAACCATATCATTTTGTAATGGACTGGTTTGTTTATGCACTGTTTGCACCAAACGGCCCAGCCCATCGAAGTATTGGGTAGTCTGATGCACATCAGTAACAGGTCTGGTGACTAAATTGGAGGAACTTTGTTCGGGAGCCAAAGCCTCCCATGAACGCACATAATTTATTGTTGCTGCTGAACTGAATGCAGCAGGTGGCGCAATTTGTGCATCAGCAAATTGCACAGCGAAACATGTACAGAAGAGAAGCAAAGAGTTGAATAAAAATTTTGAATATACCTCTGTTCGCATAGGTTACGAATTAATTGTGATCATCCCGTTTATTTGGAATAAATATATTTTTCAAAAGATGTATAGTGTTAAACTTTGGATTTTCATAAAAAGCAGAAACCAATTCACCCTTATTGTTCAGGATATAAATTTTATACGCAGCATGATTGTATTCATTTTCAAAATGGCGGTTATCGGCGGAATTATTTAACCACCTTACCAAACTATTTTTTGTTGTATCATTCAGGTTATACTTAGAAAAAGAGGCAGAAATAGTAAAAGGGAAATGAAGCATATCCGACAAAATATGTTTCAATGCACTATCTGTTAGCATTGAGCTATTATCTTTTTCAGGCAAAAGAATAACCTGAAAAGCATGTTTAGTTTGTTGATATAATGTATCTAAAGAAAAAAATAATTGAAATGGAATATCATTAGGTGTATTAGCTAAAAAATTAACCACTACTATTTGCTGTCCTTTTAATTTTCCGATATTCATCGGGTGGTGTTCTATATCCATTTGTTGAATGGCATAAATAGTATGTTCCTGTGCATGAATGAAATGTTGATTCATGAACATTAGAAGCAGCAATATGGAAACATTTTTTTTCATAATGATTATTTATAAAAAATAAATTTAATAAATGGCTACTGTTGTTGTAGCGGTTGTTAAGGGAATATTATTGAATGTAGCAGTGGCCACACCCGATTCAGAATAAGTGTTATTAATCATCCACATATGATTGGCACTATAGTCGGATGCATGTAGCGATATATTGTAATTTCCATATGGAATCTGACCATAAATACCCGTACTAATAATTTTAAAGTTATAAATCTGTCCTGTAGCTACATTCGTTAATTGTAAATAATAAAATGCACCGGAAACAACATTGGTCACTGAAATGGATGTCATCTGAACTGTACTGGAATAAGCGGGTTTTTGGTATTGATAATCAAATAGTTTAATAACATTATTACTATTATCACGAATATCTTTTAATCTGCCAAGCCCCTCATACTCATAATAATTTAATATACCATTGGATGATGTGGAAGAAGTAATACCTAATAAAGGTGAATAAGTGTAAATACTTGCCTGACTATTGGGTAAATTTTGCGGATTTAACTTACTTAATTCAGTTCTGAGTTGTGCATCACTGGCAGGATTTTGAACAATGCTTTGGTTCAATAAATTATAAGCTGAATAAAAATCTGCCCCAGTTATCTTTGCCACAGGATATTGGTTATTATAACCCCAAATGTAACTGTTTTTAATGCCATCTTTTTTAGTAACGCTTACCAAATTACCACCATAAAATATATAATTATTTTCATCTTCATATCTGTTATCTTTTGTAATAGAGGTATTATTATATGTTACAGCGTTTGTAAAGCTGGCAGATGGACTTATTATATTTATTTTCTGTGTTTTTTGTGGCGCAACAAAACCTGCGGGATTTGTTACATAGTCATATCTAGTAAAGTCAGCGCCAACTAAACTACTGTTTTTCCAATTTGATGTTTCAATTAATGCATTATCATATTCATCCTGTAATTCCAATATCGGTTTTAATTCTGTATCAGCATTATTTTTGTCTTGAATATGATTGTTATTAAAAGTGCTGGTTGGACTTGTAAAATTGGAATAGTGATAATTAACATAGTTGATTCTTGCTTGAGCCTTACTTATACGATAATTCTCATAACTGAGCCATCTGCAGTTATTGGCATCATTGGTAGTTGGCGTACAAGAGTATATACTATTATAAAAGGTTGAAGTTGCTGTATTGTAATTGGTTAGATAATTTTGATAGCCATTATCAATGCCATCACAATTAGATAACCTGAAATCAAAGGCATAATTGTAATTTGTAATTAAGTTATCACCCAAAGAAGAATAAGTAATTTTTTGTGATGGCTGATGATGGAAAGGACTTTGATAATTAATTATGGAGGTGGTAGTTATTTGCTTACCATTAATAGGATCATAATCTGTTTCAACAGTTTTATCTTGAGCCTTAAAAAAGGAATGTAATTCATACTCGGTTCCCCAAAGTAAGTTTGAGGTAGACGAAATTGGCACATTCTTACAAATATATCCCGGGGTGCCAACAGGATCTTGAGAATAAGTCGGATAGTGCCATATTTCTTTTAATATTTGATTGCTTTGATTGAAATATGCTTCATACTTTAATTCCCCTGTAATTGAATCAAACGGAAGCGGTGCATAAGGATAGCTACTAACAGAACCATCACAACTCAAGTCATTCACATTTCTAACAACAACATCGTTACTATTTTGAAAGGCATCCCAATAATGAGCACTGTAATATCTATATACAGATTTTCCATTACCAGTCTGAGATACATCTACCTCACTATAACCAATATGGTTACCCATTGTAGTACGCATCGGCAAAACGGAACTGGGAGATATTAAATAAGCAGCTTCAAATCCGCCTCCGGTTAAAGTAGCACATCCATTTGGATTATAAGGGCCATTAGAAGTATTACCCCAAATCAGCCCATACATATCATTCCGTAATACATTAACATAAGTTGGTATGCTGTATAGTATTCCAGTTGAACTGTTTCCTCCTGCAGTGTAATTGAAATTGGTAACAATATCCTGAGCAGCCAATGGATCATGATGTATCATGGAATTAATTCGAAGCCCTCCAATAGTAATATTCGTTATATTCGTTACGGGCATTTGATATGAAATGGAAGCTGAGCAACCTCCCCAAGCTGTTGTAGTTGTAGTTCCGTATAATCTTGAAGTGTAAGTTGTGCCGGGTGTTAAAGTAATTGCCTGAGTAGTAGAAGTACCAGATTGAATAGTAGCATTAATCACCATATTGCCATTTGGATCAAAAACTTGATAGGTACCACTTACACCGGTTGTTGTACTACTTAAAGAAAGCGTATAATTCATGTATCCTGACGGGGTAGTAAAACTTAATGTCTGATAGGTACTGCCATCATATAAAACGGAAGAATTGGTAACATTGACTGTTTGATAACCGGGAACTGACTTTGTTACATTGTGGGGCTCAAAATTAAATTTGGTATATCCACCGGTAGGATAAGTAATTTGTTGTAATGCTCCACCTCTCATCGCTGGCCATTGTGCATCTCGGTTGGCGCCATTGACTGTTCTGGAATTATTGACTGTATAGGTAGGAATTAATGTATTATTACTGGTAATTCCGTTATAATAACCCCAGTGATCAATACCAAAAGCCAATAATCTGGGTACCATTTCACCATAGTAACTAAATTAATAAGGTGGTTCGATTATGCTTCCATCACAAGAGGATTCTTGTAAAGCATCTAATCTTAAACGGTAGGTATCAGATTGTATATTTGATAAATAGGTACCTAATATTCCGTTAAGTCCATTGACACCATCATGAAAATATCCATAAGTGAATTGAAATTTTTTACAAAATCCTGATGCATTACTGATAGTAATATTATCCAATGCATTTGCAGAAGTATTTGCATTATCAGCCATTGTTTGTGGCGTATATGCACTTAAATCTGTTCTTGGTGTTGCTGCGGCATTAAAGCTAATTGTATTGCCACTATAAGTAATGGAACTTAATCGAACCCCCTGTACAAACTGTTTTACTGCATCATACTCATACTGCCCAATGGTATTGGTGCTATATATTGGGAACATAGATAAAGTGTAGTAACTATAATTTTCTTGTTGATAAGAAAAATTTATGGTGAACATATTATCTTTCGAGATAATTTTGTTTAAATACCAGCTTGAAACTGCGGAGCCACTTGATAAACCGTTTTTCATAGAATATGGACTGGTAACTTCCAAAGGCATTACACTTCCAGTATTGCCGGTATTTCCAAAGAAATATTGTGTGCCATCAGGTGTTGTTATTTTAAAACCCTGAAAGCACACTCCATTCTGATAAGGGGTAGTTAAACTAGTATAATCTGGTTCAATTTTAAAATCCTGTTCAGGAACGAGCACTGGTGTTCTATCATCTCTGAAATAAAATTTACCGGTATATTTTCCGAAATTAAAAAAGTACAAGTCCGGTTCTCCATCTTTCCTGCCCTGATAAAATCCAGCATCGTCAATATTCCCATTTACTGTCCTGAGATAACTATTGTAACCAAAATCTGACCAATGCCCATTTGTAACATTTGTATTGCTGAATCCACGATCATCCGGCAAACCAACAACCGAACGTGTTATAACACCACCCGCATTTAAACTCCATCCTGCACCTACCCAACTGGCCAATTCCTGCACCTTTAAACCAGAAGCATGATAACTTAAACTAATGGGCACTTCTAATGGGCCATTTTGTACGGTATAAATGGGAATATTAATATTGGGGATGCCAGTATGATAACTTACAGGATAATCAGCATATTTTACCAACGCTGCTGCAGTTGGGGGTGTAATATTGGTTTCTGCCAACGGATTATTTTGTGCTTCTATCTGACCATTTATGGTGAAAAAACAAAAGAATAAAAACAAAATGCGTTTCATAAAAACATACATAATATTATTTTTAAAAATTATATCCAATTCTAAATTTTAAAGGTTGTGTAACGGGTATGGTACGATAGCTTAAAAAATCCCACAATAATTGTACGTTACTGGCTTTTTTGCCCACCTTCATTTTTTGGGTAACCCCAATTAATCCACTAGTTTGCCATGCGTTGTAATTCTGTAATTGTGGGATTCGGGTAAAGGCTGATTGGTAATTTTGTTCATATCCTCCTGTAACCCATATACTGCCCTTTATTTTTATATCTAAAAAACTTCTTAAGCCAACACCTTCATTGCTGATCTTTACATCATTAATACCATTACCCCAACCCAACTTATAAGCAACACCTACACCAATTGTACTTTTATCATTCAGTTTATAGCCCAATGTTGCAGCTATGTCACTGGTTACAGGCAGGTAATAATTAGTTTTTTGTGATTGTATGTTAATACCGTATTCAAATCTTTGCCAAATCGTTTTTGTTTTCTGCTGGTTAGGAGTAAAATCGGGCATGATTAATGCACTATTACCTCCGCCTAGTTGATTAATTTTATCTTTTAATGTATTAAGTTGATTTTGCGCAGACTGCATTTGTTGTTGTATAAACTGTTGTGGGTTACTGCCTGTACTTACTCCCGTCCCGCCCAACTGTTGGGTTAGTAGTTGCTGTACCTGTGCCCTACTTTGTAATCCTGCTAATGCTTGCGTGGTTCCGGTATTGGGTGATGCAGGAAATAACTGCGCCAACAGGCTATTCCGCTGCCAGAAATCCTGAAAGGCGGGTAAATTGCGTACTAAGGCCATCATTTTCTGTTCTAACTGCTTTTGATCATGAAGCATTTCTTTGTAACTATTTACCTGCTGCTGGTAATAAAAGGCTTGCTGCTGAAAATTTTTCAAGAATTTCAACATCCCTGCTTGTGTTAATAATCTGTTCAATAACTGTACTCTTTGCGCTAATTCCTGACTGGTTACAGTTGCCGCTTCTAAATTGTTTTGTAAACTATTGGTGGTATGATTGAGATTTAATAGGGCTGAAGAATTACACATTGCACCATTTTGTAACAAATAATCTGTTGCAGTATGAATACTATCTAAACCGGGAATATAAGCTGTGATACGCCTGATTTTCTGTAATGAATTATTAGATTTTTGTTGAACTTTCTGATATAAAGTACCGGGGCTTTGTAATAACTGTTTTGCATTTACGCTGTCTTTTGATAAAAGTTTTAAATAGATTTTTTTCTCCGAACGCTGTGCCTTTTGTAAATACCGTTGTGTTCTTTTCTCGAATTGCTGATTGAGTTGTGTATACTTTTTATTGAGTTTATTGAGCTGTATGATTGTACCCATGTTGATGGGAGTGGAGAGCGTGGTATCTATTTCAGCACTATGTATGGGTGCTGAAGCATGAACCCGCATGAAAAGTAACAATAAGCAAAAACAATGAATTGTTAGTATTTTATAAAGACTACCCACAAGCAATTACGTTTTGTGCGTGTAAACTTAACCGATCTGTTTTACCTGTGCAATGGGGAAAAACACCCATTGTTTATGTCAAAATATTTTTGTATAAATGCCTTTAAAATATTATCATTTTTATTACATTCACATTAATTTTATATCTATAAATATACTATTTCATTAAATTTTATATTTAAAATTAATTTTCTGATGCAAACAATTGTAATTGCTGATGACCATCCCGCACTTAGAGAGGGCATCAAAAATATTTTTGAAAAAACTGGGAAATACAAGGTTTTAGCTGAATTTGATAATGGTAAAGCCTTGATAAATTTCATTCATGGAAGTGAACAATACCCTGATTTTGTATTATTAGATGTAAGAATGCCTGTACTAGACGGTTATAAAACCAGTGAACTGCTCTTACAGCAATATCCTTCCATCAAAGTTGTTATTTTTTCTATGTACGTAGAATTAGAAAAAATTAATGATTTGCTGAAATTAGGCATTTATGGGTTTATTCAAAAAAATGTAGATCCTGAAGAAGTTTTAGAGAGTATTGAAAAAATACAACACAATCAAAAAACAATTTGCATTAATATGGGTGGGGAAGAAAATAAAGTAGTAGCGCCATTGGACAATTTTTCGGAACGGGAAAAAGAATTGTTACGCTATTGCACTACTGAATTAACTTACAAAGAAATTGCTGATAAAATGGGAATAAGCCCTAAAACAATAGATAAGTACCGGGAAGCATTATTTAAAAAACTGCAAGTACACAGTAGAACGGGTTTAGCAATTTATGCTTTTCAGATGGGTATATTTATGCTATAATGCATTGCATTTTGCAAGAAAAAAGGCAGGTTAAGGGGAAGTAAATTCAACTAATGAAAAAAGGCGGTTATTCACTGCCAATATACAGCAAAGCATTACAGCACCCAATACAAAAGACAACCTTTTACAAGATTGCCTTTTTAAAAGCTTTTGTCGGGATGACTGGATTCGAACCAGCGGCCTCTTCGTCCCGAACGAAGCGCGCTACCGGACTGCGCTACATCCCGTAACATTCCATTTGAAATTAGCGCCGCAAAAATACAAACAATACGCTATTAAAGAAAAAAAGCTGAAGTATGTTTTTAATGTGTTCAATGAATATGTATTGCTTTCAAAATTATCTTTCTCATCCCAACCTTCTTATCTTTACCCGGCCATGAAATACTATGTTATTGCAGGTGAAGCCAGTGGTGATTTACATGGCAGTAACCTGATAAAAGAAATATATCATATTAATGCCGCAGCAAATATCCGTTGCTGGGGTGGCGATTTAATGCAAAAGGCCGGCGCAACATTGGTAAAACATTATCGTGACCTGGCTTTTATGGGCTTTGCAGAAGTTATTAAAAACCTGCCTGCCATTTTTAAAAATATTGCTTTTTGCAAGCAAGATATTATTCAGTTTGAACCCGATGTGCTGGTGTTGATTGATTATCCAGGATTTAATTTACGCATTGCTCAATGGGCCAAAACAAAAAACATTAAAGTAGTTTACTACATTTCTCCGCAGGTGTGGGCATGGAAGGAAAACAGGGTAAAGCAAATGAAACGCTGTATTGATAAAATGTTGGTCATCCTTCCATTTGAAAAAGATTATTACCAACAAAAATGGAACTGGCAGGTAGAATATGTGGGCCACCCGCTGGTAGATGTGATTGAACAATACCAACAAAATGCAACCACTACTGTTACAGCAACAAAACCTATTGTGGCAGTTTTACCGGGTAGCAGAAAACAGGAAATTGAAGTTAAATTACCGGTTATGCTACAAGTAGCTACTCATTTTCCCGATTATGAATTTATAGTAGCCCAGGCACCGGGGCAGGATGAGGCTTTTTACGCTCCTTTTTTAGCACCTTATCAAAACGTTTCAATTGTAAAAAATAATACTTACGGATTGCTTTGCAGCAGCAAAGCTGCATTGGTAACCAGCGGCACAGCTACTTTAGAAACGGCCTTATTTGATGTTCCGGAAGTGGTTTGCTACAAAGGCAGCGCCGTTAGTTTTGCCATAGCGAAACGATTGGTTAAAATAAAATATATTTCGTTGGTCAATCTGATTATGGATAAACCCGTTGTAAAGGAATTGATACAACAGGATATGAATGTGACAAACATCATAACTGAGCTTACTGCAATTTTAACAGATGAACATAGATTGCAAACAATGAAAACAGATTATGCTGCCCTAAAAACATTGCTACAGGCGGGCGGGCATGCTTCCTACAAAGCCGCAAAGTGGGTTTTTGAAATGGCTCAAAAAAGCTGAATAAAAATCAAAACGTACAAGTGTGCTATGCAACGGCAGTTACATAGTGGTGCCGGAGCCGGTAACATAAACTATCTTAACCTTTATGCATCATGGGTATAATCACTAATTTAAACAGCATGATGATGAGTGCCACAATAAACATAAGCAGTGATATACGGTTCATGCCATGCATATATTTTAAATAGGTGGTACGCGGCTGATTTGGATCACGTTTTTTGATGAATAAGTATTGTAATATTTGATTCCAGATGCCCATAAGTTTTTTTTATTGAAACAAGCAGATGCCTGTTTTGTTGTTTTACTGTTTTAAAATTGGTGCTAAAACTTTTAATTGCCCGTCAATCGCATCGCTTTGATACTGCAAACCCAGCATTTTGGCAATTAATGGATAAACATGTATGTTTTCGAAGCCACGAATGGTATAATGCTTTTTAAAAGCCGATCCCCATGCATAAAATGTAGCCCTCATTTCAGGCATATCATTATCATATCCATGTTTGCCTGGAGTAATTTTTCCGGAACCTAAATTAAAAACTTTAGGATAATGTGGCACCAATAAAATATCTCCCACCCGGTTAAAATAATCGTTAGATTGGTTGTAGTGCCAGCGTTCGGGTATTTCGTTGGCCAAATACACACTAAAACCTTTCTCCTGTATTTTTAATTTTTGGTAAGTAGCTAAAATAGCTGCTCTGTTTTTAGCGTACAAATGCAATAACATATTGCTGCGGGGAATGATAAAATTATTGGTATCAATAGCAGAAGGAAGCGGCAAAGTGTTGTTTACATCCACATCGGCCATGCCATGGTCTGATAAAAAAATATAATTTACCGGCAGGTTTAAAGATGCAATAGCGGTAGTTAATTTGGCAATGGCTTCATCTACAAAATGAACAGCATCGACAGTTTGCTTGCTATTTACGCCATACGTATGCTCTGCATGGTCAACTTCCGGCAAATAGAAAGTTATAAAGTGGGGGCGCTTTTCAGGAGGTAATTGCAACCAATTTTTTACCACAGCAATGCGTTCATCAATTCCAATTTTATCATTGTAAATATAATAGTAGGTAGGTCTTACCCCTTGAATTGCTGCTTCAGAAGCTACCCAATAAAAACTGGCAGAAAGCATTTGTTGTTGCTCGGCCAATACCCACAATGGTGTGCCACCATACCATGAGCTGTCGGCCACTGCTTTTTTATTGCCCATGGTGTACAACTGGCCTTTGTTAATATCGTAAAAACTATTATCCACCAAACCGTTGTGTGCAGGATACAATCCGGTAATAATAGCATAGTGGTTGGGAAAAGTTAACGAAGGATATGAAGGCTTCATGTATTCGGCTTGCACACCGGCAGCGCGAAACTGCTGCAAATGTGTGGCATGAAAACTATCGGCCAAATCATAACGAAAACCATCGGCCGAGATGAGAATAACATAAGGTTTTTGTTGTTGTTCGGCACTGTTGAACCGTCCCGAAACCACATGTTGCAGGGTATCCTGCGCCAAAACTTGTTGTGTCGTAAACAGACACAGGAACCCAAAAAATGATTTCAGCAAATGTTTCATGCGATATATTTAAATTTATATGTAACAATAATGTAGAAATTTCTGTATGCATTTTTTTATTTGTAACATGCTTTTAAGGCAAATTTATTCTTGCATCCATTGTTGTAAATAACGGGCAATTTGTTCGGTTTCTATAATAAAGCCATCGTGACCAAATGCAGAATCAATTTCAACCAAAGTGGCATGGGGCATGTGTTGTGCCATAAATTGCTGTTCTGCAACCGGGCATAAAATATCGCTGGTAATGCCCATAATTAAGGTTGGAGTTTTGAGTTGCTGCAATACACGGATTAAATCTCCTCCCCTGCCCCTGGCTAAATGATGGCTATCCATTGCTTTGGTTAATAGCCAGTAACTATAAGCATTGAAACGATTCACCAATTTATCGCCCTGGTAATTCAAATAAGAAGATGCTTTGAAATGGTCTATTTTTTCAGGGTCAGGATCCGTTTGTTTTTGCTGAAAAGTATCATAATTGCGATAGGTAAGCATACCAATAGCTCGGGCAGCTTTTAGGCCTTTGGCACCGGCCTGGGGATGTGCTTGTTGCCAGGTGCAGTCGGCTTCAATGGCTAAGCGCTGAGCGGTATGTACTGCAACGCCCCAGGCACTTTCAGAAGGTGAAGTGGCAATCAAAAATAAACGTTGCACAACGGCAGGCTCTATTATGGCCCATTCTAAAGCCTGATATCCGCCCATGCTACCACCCATTAATAAATGGATAGAGGCAATACCCAAATGCTTGCGCAATAAGATATGTGCCTGTACCATATCGCGAATGGTAATGCCCGGAAATGTTCCGTAATAAGGTTGTTGTGTAACCGGATTAATGCTTAAAGGACCTGTTGTACCATAACAGGAGCCAATAATATTAGCCCCTACAATAAAATATTTTTCCGGATCTATATAACAGCCCTCACCTACCAAACCCTTCCACCAGGCAGCTGCATCAGCATTGGCTGTTAAAGCATGGCAAACCCATACCACATTATTTTTTGCTGCATTGAGCATACCATAAGTGGTATAAGCAATGGTTATGCCGGGCAATACAGATCCATTCTCTACTTTAAAATCATCCTGGTATTCAAAAAGTTGCGTCATATTAATTCCGGGTTTCAACAGCAAAATAAGTACATGATTAATTTACATTTGCAGAAATCTTTTACAGATGACAACAATTGAAGTGAAAAGAGCAGATAATGCTTATGCTTTTGTAGGTACAGACAGTAATGGACACACTATCAGAACAGATGGTGCAGTTGAAATTGGCGGACATAACAGCGGTTTTAGGCCCATGCAAACCCTTTTAATGGGCTTAGGGGGATGCAGTGGTGTTGATATTGTTTCTATTTTAAAAAAACAAAGGCAGGAAATTAATGATTTTACTATGACCATTCAGGCCGAACGCGAACAGGGTAAAGAACCGGCTTTATGGAAATATGTACACATTCACTTTGTTTTTAAGGGAACTGTTGATGCAGAAAAGGCCAAAAAAGCCTGTGCCCTTTCTATAGATAAATACTGCTCGGTTGCTGCCACCTTAAGAGCAGCCGGGTGCACCATTGAATGGGATGCTGAAGTAATAGCAGATTAAGGTATTGTACTATTAAAATTAGTTTTTGTTTGAAACTCATGGCTAATGGTGTTTCAGTAAACTCTGTATAACTAATGGCTGTTGAGCCAGGTTTATTGAAACCTATTCCCAGTAAGCTTTTCAGAGCTTAATAGAACAACGCATTAGCAGATTAATGTTTTTAAATTAAAAAATGTAGGTTATGCAACAAGATAAAATTACACAGGCCATTCGCATTCAAACAGAACGCACCAATGAAATGGAACATAGCACACCTCTATTTTTAACCAGCAGCTTTTGCTATGATGACGCAGAAGCCATGCGGGCTGCATTTGCCGACGAAACCAATGATAATATTTACAGCCGTTTCAGTAATCCGAATGTACAGGAATTGATTGATAAGGTTTGTGCTTTAGAAGGTGCTGAAGCCGGATACGCTACCGCTTCGGGCATGAGTGCTGTATTTGGCTCTTTCATGGCTTTATTAAAGCAGGGTGATCATTTGCTTGCCTGTAACAGCATTTTTGGCAGTACCCACACTGTTATTACAAAATACCTGAACAGATACGGTATTGAATACAGTTATATCAGCACTAATGCTTCAGCAAATGAATGGGAAGCAGCCATAAAACCCAATACCAAAATGATTTATGTGGAAACACCCACTAATCCCGGTTTGGATATTTTAGATTTATCGATGTTGGGAAGTTTGGCCAAAAAACATCAGATTATTTTAAATGTTGACAATTGCTTTGCAACGCCCATTATACAACAACCAATTGATTTTGGTGCTGATCTGGTGATACATTCTGCCACCAAATGGATGGATGGCCAGGGCCGGGTTTTGGGTGGTGTAATAGTTGGCCGAAAAGATTTGATCAAAGAAATTTATGCATTTTGCAGAAGTACCGGACCTGCACTATCGCCATTTAATGCATGGGTACTAAGTAAAAGCTTAGAAACGTTAGAAGTAAGAATGGAAAGGCATTGTGCCAATGCGCTTTTTCTGGCAAATACATTAGAAGGCCATGCTAAAATCGCTTCACTGCGTTATCCATTTTTACCTTCGCACCCTCAATATGCCATTGCACAACAACAAATGCAGAATGGTGGTGCTATTGTTTGTTTTGAATTAAAAGGTGGATTAAATAGCGGCAGAAAATTTTTAGATGCATTACAAATGTTATCATTAACTGCTAATTTAGGCGATACCAGAAGCATTGCTTCACATCCGGCCAGTACTACCCATGCCAAATTAAGTGATGCAGAACGATTAGCTGTTGGTATTACACCCGGCTTAATTCGTATTAGCGTTGGTTTAGAACACAAAGAAGATATTTTAGCCGATATTGAACAAGCCTTGCAATATTGTTAAGAATGAGGTAATAATGGTTAAGGACAGGTTGCTACAGCAATTTTTGAATCAGCTGTACCATAGTACAAGAACCATTGTTGCTTAAAATGAACGAGGCCTTCAATAAAACAAACATGGTTTACCTGTCCGTTGATTTCATAAGGCTCAGTTGGTTTCATAAAGTATTGCTGTAGGCGGTGTTGTAACTGTAATGGATTATTTTTATTGAATAAGGCCTGTCCGGCAGCATAAGTACCCTCCGGCAAAGTGGTATCGCCAATTGCAGGAATATTTCGGCCATTATACAGCAAGCGAATACCGTTAGGTGTAAGCATTGCTGCAGGACCTGATTCCACCAAATCACTATCAAATTTGCCTTTACGGGTGGGTAATGCTATTTGCAATTGCGGCATATTTTGCGCCTGCCCTCTTAATGCAATAGCAGGTTGGGTGCCTTTTGGCATTTCCACCGGTTTCCAATGAATTAAATCGTGGGAGGTAGCACACCATATGTATTGATCGCCCCAATACATCCAATATTGGCCTTTTATTTTGGTGGCAATAATGTTATTGTTGGTATAAGCAGCAACAATAGCACCTGATTTAGACCATACATTCAGGTATTTTCCGCTATACGCATTTACAAATGCAGGGCCTTGTTTTTTCCAATGCATTAAGTCGGTGGAAGTGGCCACCATTAAACGGGCTAAATGCCCATCAAAAGCGGTATAGGTTAGGTAATAAGTACCATTTTCATCCATAACAATACGAGGATCTTCACATCCGCCGGGCCATTCATATTTTTTAAATGCATCATTATCTGGAAATAGCACGGGCTTTGGTATTTTTGTAAAATGAAAACCATCGGTACTAATGGCCATGCCTATTCGTGAGGTACCGGCGCTATCTTGTGCACGGTATAACATAAACACCGAATCATTTTTTACAATCATGGCCGGATTAAACACATGTGCTGCTTCCCAAAAAACTTTGGTTTGGGTTACCGGATCAGTAAAGGCGAGTTTTCCGGGTAATAAAATAGGGTTGTACGCATTGGCTTTTGTAAAGGGCAATAATGCCCATGCATTATTATATACTGCAGTTTGCGCCAATAGTCTATTGAGAAAGGGCTGCATGATAATCCATACAATAAAACAATAGGCAGGCAAAAGTTTCTTACAAAGTTTCATTCCCCAAACTTACCAGTTTATTTTTTATGGCAAACAAAGCCAGCCCCACCCTATTTTTGATTTCTAATTTTTCTGACAATGACTGGCGATAGTTTTCTACTGTTCGTTCGGCTACACCCATGGTCTCAGCAATTTGTTTATAAGTAAGTTCCGTAGCACACAATCTTAAAAACTCTAATTCTTTTTGGTTTAAATTGTATTGTTCATACCAATCCTCTATATGGCGACCAGATTTTAAGGATTTAATTAATTTATCAGATACCAACTCATTGCTAAAAAATCCATCACGATGAATGGTAGTAATGGCTGTATATAATTCCTCAAGTGAAGATTCTTTCAGTAAATAACCTCCTGCTCCGGCTTTTAGCATCTTAATAATATCGGTACTTTCATCAAACATGCTCAAGGCCAATACTGCAGTTTGGGGATAATTGCTGATAATCCATTCCGTTGTATCAAACCCGTTTAATCCCGGCATTTTAATATCCATTAAAACAACGTGTATGGGTTGATGTTCGGGTAATAAAAACTGTAATTCCTTGCCATTCGAGGCTTCAAACACAATCATTAAATCATCAAACTCCTTCAACAAAGCAGCAATACCACTTCTAAATAGTGCATGGTCATCAACCAAAGCAATTCTAATAGGTTCCCTTTCCATTATTCACAGGGTATATTAAATATTATACAAGTGCCTTTACCCTTACGGGTAATAATATTCATGTTTCCATTCAAAAGGGCAATGCGTTGTTTCATGTTATGAATACCCATACCGGTAGACTGAAAGTTTTTCTCATCATAAACAAAGCCCTTACCGTTGTCGTTTATTTCTAACATTAAACTATTCTCTTTTATACCTAAAAATATAAAAATTTCGGTAGCATCGGCATGCCGAATAATATTACTTAAACATTCCTGCACCAAGCGATAAACAAACAAGTTTGCATAAGGATGAGAAAGATTAAAATTTTCGGGTAAATTGTTTTTGAACTCAATTTTCAAATAATCGTTCCGCTGAAACCACTGTACCTCTTGTGTAATAGCTTCTGCTATACCATTTTCAATCAATTTCTCGCCCTGATATAATTTAGCCAGTAGCCTTAATTCTTTAATGCTACGCTTAATTAAATCCTGAGCAACTTGTATTTTTGTGGCAGCTTTGGCATCTTCTTTAATATTTACAGAAGCCAGGGTAACATTAGTTAGGCTTAATAGCTGGCCAATATTATCGTGCAAATCGGCTGAAAAATTTTGTAAAGTTTGTTCCTGCACTTCTAATTTGGTTTGAATTAATTGTTGCTCAAACAATTGGCTCATTTGATTTTTTTCAGCCTCGTATTTCTTTTTTTTTCTGGCATAAGCAATTACCTGCACTACAATGTAAAAAGCCACCAGTAGAAATACAGCAGTTAGGCATAGGATGATGAAGATGATATAGTTTCCCGATACTTGCATATAAACGCATAAATCCAGGCACCATAAAAAAAGACGTTGAAAATTACCCGGAGTGTGTTAATGATTGAAATACCTAAGTTATTGCCATCTGAAAGATACAAGGCAACAATATAGGAAAAAAAGAGGTTGATAAAAAAGCTGGCAAATTGGTACACAAATAAACCGGTAACTAACCAAAAAACATAGTCGGATTTGGCGTGTACAGCAATTTCTAACTGAATAAGCCTGTAATAATATACAAAACCCAATACCATAAAATAAAAGGAAGTAAAAGTATGACTGAAAAAAACGAAGGAATGGTTAAACCCTCTATTGTAAATAATTTCACTAATATATATCAGTGAAAAAATAAAGAGTCCGGCATTGGGCCAAATACGCCATTGTAAATAGGCCGGAATATTCTTTTCCATAATTTTTACCAGTAAAAAAAATTCGATCAGTATAAATACATTATATAATAATGTATTATGAAAGCCATAATGCGCCGTGATTTTACCGGTTATTTCTGTAAAAAACGTTAAAACATACAGTATTTTTAAAAAATTCAGGCTGGGAAGACTGGAATTTTTCAGTTTAACAAAAAGGTAATACCCGCCAATTAGCAGCAGTAAAAGCTCGATATACACTAAAAATCCGGTCATTGAGGGTTATTATATGTAAAAATAAGTGATTTCACTACGTAGAAATACGTTTTTTTGGATGCACCTTTTAAAATATGTTCGCAACATAATTCTAAACCAACCACAGCTTTATATTTTTTGGTTTTTGATTGGGGATAAGAGAGCGGAGGATGTGGCCTCCCTCTTTTTTTTATACCCCGCTATTCAGTCCGGCCCGTTCGGCAATTAATTCAGCAATAAGACTGGTCCACCCGGTTTGATGGCTCGCTCCTAACCCATGCCCGGTATCACCATGAAAATATTCATAAAACTGCATCAGATGCCTGTTTTCGGGTAGTCGGTAAAACCAGTTATACTTACCATGTAAATTTCGTTCGTTTTGCTCATTTAATGTAAATAAACGGATTACCCTTTTCACTAACTCATCGGCTACCCGGCTTAGTTCTAAAAAATTACCTGAACCTGTTGGGTATTCTACTTTTAAAGAACCATCATAAAACTCACCAAATTTTTGAATACTCTTGATAATTAAGTAGTTAATGGGCATCCAAACCGGGCCACGCCAGTTACTATTGCCTCCAAAAAAATCGGAAGTTGAATCGCCGGGATCGTATTGAATAGAATACTGAATGCCATCAATGGTAACAGAATATGGATTTTTTTCATGGAATTTCGATAAAGCCCTGATGCCACCATCTGATAAAAATTCGGTTTCGTTCAGCAAATGTTTGAGCAGCCCTACTAATTTTGATTTAGGTATTAGAGATATTAATATTTTATCCTGATCTGTTTTTTCTTCATTGGGCCAGAATTTATCATTTTTTAACCGGTATTGTTTGTACCAGGAAATACGTTTATCAAAATCCTGTAATTTTTTCAACACTTTTCTATCAATCACTGAAACTGCAAATAAAGAGGTTAATCCTACGATTGATTGAATGCGTAGTTGCAATGTTTCTCCCCCGGCCAGGCCAAGTTTGTCATAAAAAAACTCATCCTCCTCATTCCACATGCCTAATTGATTCAGTGCCTCTGCAATTAAAATGAAATGTTCAAAAAATTTCGTGGCGCTATCTTCAAAAGCGTCATCCTGCATAGCTATTTCAATGGCAATATCCATTAAATTCAATGCATACATCCCCATCCAACTGGTGCCATCGGCCTGCTCTAACTTTGACTGGTTATTTAACTGAATACTACGATTGAATACACCTATGTTATCTAAGCCAAGAAATCCCCCTTCAAAAATGTTATTGCCCTGCGGGTCTTTTCGGTTAATCCACCAGGTAAAATTGATGATTAATTTATGAAATACTTTTTTTAAAAACCGGGTATCACCCTTCCCTGTTTTTGCTTTTTCAATATGATAGATTTGTAGCGCACTCCATGCTTGAACAGGAGGGTTTACATCACTGAAATGCCATTCGTATGCCGGTAGTTGCCCATCGGGTTTCATATACCATTCCCGCATAATGAGTGTTAACTGATGTTTGGCAAAATTGGTATCAACCATTGCCATAGAAACGCAATGAAATGCCAAATCCCATGCCGCATACCAGGGGTATTCCCATTTATCAGGCATTAATATAATATCCTGATTTTTTAGATGTTGCCATTCACTATTACGCCCATGGGTTCTTTGCCAGGAAAGCGCGGTAATTCCATCACCTTCCTGCAGCCATCTTTCCACATCATAATAATAAAACTGTTTACTCCATAGCAACCCGGAAAGGGCTTGCCGTTGTATATTTTTAAAATCGTCTGAAATATGTTTAGGTAATATATCATGATAAAATTCATCGGCCTCAGCCTTACGGTTTACAAATAATTGTTCAAAATTTGAACCAAAAGGATGTTGAACTACAGCTGAACTTAAGCGCAAATATGTTGTTGATGTTTGGCCAGGTTCTATTATCAATTCATATACCGGCGAAAATTTAGTACCTGATTTCTGCGCAGCTAACAGCTCTTTGTTTTTATTATGAATGATGGCATCATGAAATGCATCTTTCACCAATGGGGATGCGTTGGGTATACCAAATAGTTTTTCAGTATTGGTTTCATTTTCGGTAAATAAACAGAGATTTGTTTCGGGATAATACAAATAATAATTACCTAACCGCTCATGCATGGCTTTTACAAGGCCGGGTTTATTGGTTAATTTAATGACAGGTTTCTTATCGGTTGCTTTAGATTGCCAGCGATTAAAAAACCAAAGTGTTGGCATTAGGGTTAAAGGGGCTGCTGTGGCTGCTCTGTTCGTTATTTCAATTTTAATTCCAATATCTTTTTTATTGAGTTTGGCATAGGTTACCAAAACATCAAAATATTTATTATCATTAAAAATGCCGGTATCTAAAATTTCATACTCGGGCTCTAATTTGCTGCGCTTTTTATTTTCCTGAATCAGTTGCTCATAAGGAAATGCTTCCTGCGGATACTTATAGAGCATTTGCATATAATAATGCGTAGGCAGGTTATCCAAATAATAGTACAATTCTTTAACATCTTCTCCATGATTACCATCTGAATTACCCAAGCCAAATAATCTTTCTTTTAAAATACTGTCTTTCCCATTCCACAGCGTAAGGCCAAAACACAGGTTTCCAAAAAAATCTGAGATACCACATAACCCATCTTCTCCCCAGCGATAGGCTCTGGAAATGGAATGATGAAATGGAAAATAATTCCAGGCATCTCCGTTGGTACTATAATCTTCCCTAACGGTTCCCCACTGGCGTTCGGAAAGATACGGCCCCCATTGTTCTAAGGGCACTTTTTTTGCACTATTGTCTTTTAACCGTTTTTCTTCTGCATTCATAACAGGCTGCAAATTAGGTATGCAACGCATTCAATAACAGATTCAACTCAATTATGTGCGAAAAATGTTATCATATTTTTTGAGGCATATATTTCATTACAATTTGCAACGAGCCAGTTACTTTTCATTTGCCAATCTGATCCATACCTTCGATAACCCTATACAGAAATACAAATAAATCTGTTTTTAAAAGGAGTTTGTATATCGAATTTACAATTTACAATTTGGGTATACAAAAAGGGCATCTATTGCAACTAATATTACGATTGTTGGTCTGTTTGTTCGAATTTTCATTACATAAAAATAAATTTTAAGAAATGTCATTTTTCAAGTGAAAACAGTTCAATATTTTTGATCTAAAGTATACCAATAGACTTTTGTTAATTGAATAATAAATTTTTATTACGTATTTTTATCAATATGCACCAAATTAGACAATACACTCAAACTATTGAACAAAAAGTGTGGATTTAACTGATTTTGTAAAGCTTCAAATTTTGACTGCGTATATTCTTTTTCTAATCTGTTTACTTCAGTTTTTCTATGCTCCATGCTTCTAAAAGAATTAAAACCGGCAATCATTACATAAATAATATATGTATGTGTCATGGCCAATAAATTACGCAATCTTATTTCTAAAGCACCAGCATTGGCCTCAGGCACTACTACTAATTGTACAAACAAAAAATAAAAATACGCTTCAATGCAAATCCACCCAGGAACACTACCGGGATTTCAATGGAATACCGTTGAATGGACATGCTTTTGCAGCAAATTTTTTATTAAAAAAAATTAATAATATAATACACAAAATATATGGATGCTATCACATCAAACAATAAAAAGAAACCCTCTCCGACGATGCTTTTAATATCTAATAAAGGAGCAAGACTTCCTGTGTTAATAAAGGCCAGTGAAGCCAAAAAAAGAAAAAAGAAAACAATGCCGGTAAGAGACAGCAGAAATGAATGCTTCCTACAATTTTATTTGCAAGCTGTATTTTTAAACAATATTGCAGTAAATGGTATTTGATTCATCTTCTTCGATCATACAAATTATCAATTCTTGAAAATTCCTGATAGTTGCCCTATTGCAATTTGAAAGTTTAAATTGCCTCAATTTTGACTAACCGGCAATTAAACTATTCTGAATTGGCCAAATTACAGGAAGAATGGCAGAAAAAACAGGTTGAAAATGTGCAGGTAAAAAAAGTATGAGGTGACTTTATAAAGTTTAGTTGTGGAGAAAAAAATCCCGTTTTCACGGGATGAGTTGTGGAGAATACCGGAGTCGAACCGGTGACCTCTTGCATGCCATGCAAGCGCTCTAGCCAACTGAGCTAATTCCCCTTTTTGTTTGATGGGATTGCAAATGTATAACGTGTAGTTTGTTACACAAAATTTTTCTCATTTAAATTATTAGAACAAAAGTTCCTATAATAATCAGCGTAGCTCCAATGGCCATTTTAAGGGTAATGGTTTCTCCTAAAAAGATAACAGATAAAATAATGGCAATAGCCACACTGGCCTTATCAACCGGTGCCACCTGCGATACTTTACCAATTTGCAATGCTTTAAAATAAAATAGCCATGAGAGGCCGGTGGCCATGGCCGATAATAATAAAAACCACCAGTTTTGTTTGCTGAGAGAATGAATACTTTCCTGCATATTTCCTTTAAACAAAGCAATACTCCAGGTAAGCAATAAAATAAAAGAGGTTCGAATAGCCGTTGCCAAATCACTGTCAATATGGCTAATACCTTTCTTGGCAAAAATGGCGGTAAGGGCTGCAAAAAAGGCTGATAAAAGTGCATAAACCCACCACATAATAGTTTTTATTTAAAAGTAAGGCTAATTCTTGTTGTTGATGCATTAAGTTCCACAATAAAAAAACTGCTTGCCACGCAACGGGCAAACATGTTTACTAAAATATTTGCATCCATTATTGTTTCCCTTTCAATCAAATATTGTAATGTGTAAGAAATGGTATGATACAATATTAATCCCAAATTTCGTCTTCGCCTTTTAACCAGCGTTTTATGGCATTAGTAGTTACACTTTTCGGGCGTTCTAATGGGAAACCCAATGCCCTGTCCCAACACAAATTGGCCAATACACCCAACGCACGACTTACTGCAAATAAAACCGTATAAAATTCATATTCTACCAAACCGTAATGCACCAATAATGCGCCGCTGTGGGCGTCTACGTTGGGCCATGGGTTTTTAATTTTGCCCATTGACTGCAGGATTGGCGGAACGGTTTCATAAATTTTCCATACCGTATTTACTAATTTATCATCGGGCATATGTTTTTTGCCAAATTCCATTTGTGCAGTGAAGCGTGGATCCGTTTTACGTAAAACGGCATGACCATAACCCGGAACCACTTTCCCATCAGCAATAGTTCTCTTCACATATTCCTCAATTTGCTCTTTAGATGGATTATCGGTACCCAATTCTTTTTGCATTTCAAAAATCCACTTTATCACCTCCTGATTAGCCAAACCATGTAACGGACCAGCCAATCCATTCATACCTGCAGCATAACTTAAATAAGGATCGCTAAGGGCACTACCCACCAAATGAGTGGCATGAGCGCTTACATTACCGCCTTCATGGTCAGCATGAATGGTCATGTACAAACGCATCAGTTCTTTAAAGCTTTCATCTTCAAAACCCATCATGTGGGCTAAATTACCTGCCCAATCTAACAGTCCATCCGGCTCAATGTGCTCTTTATTTTTGTATTTGCGCCTGTATATGTATGCAGCAATACGAGGTAACCGGGCAATCAGGTCCATCACATCATCGTATACCGGATTCCAATAATCTTTTTTATTGATACCTTTTGCATATTCTCTGGCAAAATCACTTTCTGTTTGCAAGGCCATAACACCTACTACAAACATCGTCATTGGATGGGTAGACAATGGTAATGCATCAATTGCTTTGAACACGTGTGTAGGTACATGGCTGCGCCGTTGCCAAACATTGGTAACGTGCTGCACATCTTCTTCACCAGGAAGCTCACCAATTAACATCAAATAAAATAAGCCTTCAGGTAAGGGCTCTCCGTTTGGATGTACTTTGGGTAATTTTTCCTGCAATTCAGGAATAGAGTAGCCTCTAAACCGGATACCTTCCTGCGCATCTAATAAACTGGTTTCTGAAACCAATCCGGTAATACCGCGCATACCCTGATATATTTGAGAAAGGGTTACTTCTCCAATTTTTTTATTACCATGATCTTTTAAAAGATCTTTAATTTCTGCATTGGCAGATTCGGCTTTTAATCTAAACCGCTCTTTAATAATTCCCATGGTGCAACATTTTATATTCTATTAAAAATTAATTTAAAAATATTTGGCCAAGTCCTGTTTAAAAAAATGCAGCATTGTGGCTAAGCAATAATGGTTGAATTACAATTAGCAATTTACTGCTACCCTTAATATGATAATTAGCGGCTATAAAGGTAAAAGAACTTCATTGTTGTAACAAAACAAATAGCAGTAAGTTACCTGTTTATAACAAGAAATTGATAAACGGAATCACTTGGGTGCTTTGCGGTATAAATAAAACACAACAAATAAAAACAGTATATTAGGAATCCAGGAGGCAATTTCAGGGGGCAAGTTGCCCTTGGTTGAAAAAATGGTTGAAAATTTATCTGTAATAATAAATAAAGCAGCAATTACAAATCCTACGGCTAAATGCAAGCCACTGCCGCCACGCACTTTTCTGCCGGCAACGATAGCACCAATCAGGGTTAATAAAATAACGGTTATTGGCGTGGCATACCTTCTGCCTGCCTCTACTTTTAGTTCGTTTAATCCTTCGGCACCTCGTAATTCCTGCAGTTTAATAAAATGGGCCAATTGCGGCGAGGTTAATTTATCTTTTGTGTACTTATCCTGTCGAATATCAACTGGAGTAAAGTTTAAATTTTTATACAATGCAGGCAGCATTCTTACATTTTCACCCAGTGGTAATATATCACGTTCAATAACATATTCCAATTTCCATTTTTTGGTAAGGGTATCCCATGAAATGCCTTCTGCACGGGTGTTTTTAACCATTTGGTTGTTCCGAACTTCATCTAAAAAAATGGGGCCACCTCTTTTGCTAATGGTATCATAATTATAAATACCGGCATAGGTAAATGAATCTACTTTCATATAAAAATCACTACCACTGCCGTTTCTGCTTTTGGTAAGGTTTTCATAGGAAGAATTGGGATCAAGGTATTTGGCCTCAAAATTTCCTCTGATAACATTGGCTTTTGGAACGATGTATAAGTTGGAAACCAATAGAATACCCGCCAATAGAATACCCGCCATCCAATAAGGCCGCAACCAGCGATTGTAAGCAGTACCACTGGCCAAAATAGCCACTATTTCGCTTCTGCCGGCCATTTTGGAAGTAAAAAAAATAACTGCAATAAATATAAATAATGGAAAGAGTAATGCAAGAATATAGGGAACAAATCCAAAGTAATACTGGCTTACTATGGCTCTGGCACTTAACCCTGATTTGGCAAAATCATCGGCCTTTTCACTAATATCAACAACAACGGCAATTACGGTAAATAAAAAAATGGAAAAGAAGAAGGTGGACAAAAATTTTTTAATAATATACCAGTCTATCTTTTTCATACTTTTCTAATTTCCCGCACAAACAAGCACTAAAGCTTTTGCAATGGGTGTAGGTTAAAATCAACTCATTTACTGTAATTGTTTCCAATTATTGTTGAAATGATTTTGATTCATCACCAATATCAATTTATTGATGTAATACAAATAACAATGGGCACAAAGATAATGGGAGAAAATATACCAATGGGCAACAAGCTGTTAAACCCCATGGACGGCAGCAGAGAAAAAAACATCCATTAAAATGGATGTAGGGGGAAATGCATTTCACAGGTAACAGATTAGTAATGTAGTATGAAACTAATTTTATTTTGCCGGAATACAAAACAAAAGAAGAGTTGGTGGATAAGTAATGAATTAGTATTTCAATTGTTCACATTTGTTTTAAAAAATTTATATGTATAATTTCGGTTACAATTTTATGAAACCCCAATACTACATTCCATTTGGAATGATGATTTTATAAGCGTTGTTTTAGGATTGGTACCATCTCCTGCTTCCATGGATTAAAGTTACGCAGCAGTATTTGTGTACGTGCTTCAGCAACCAGCCATAAATAAAATGAAAGGTTGTGTAAACTGGCAATTTGCAAAGCTGAAATTTCATTTGCTGCAAATAAGTGGCGCAAGTATGCTTTTGAATAATAATTGCTGATGGATGCGGGTATACCATCGTCAATAACCGAAAAGTCGGTAGCCCATTTTTTATTTTTAATATTAATAATACCTTTTGAGGTAAAAAGCATCCCATTCCGGCCATTTCGGGTTGGCATTACACAGTCAAACATATCCACTCCTAAAGCAATTCCTTCCAAAATATTCCAGGGGGTTCCTACCCCCATCAGGTATCGTGGTTTTTCTGAAGGCAGAATTGAGCAACATAAAGCAGTAAAATCGTACATCATCTCTTCAGGTTCCCCTACAGATAATCCTCCAATAGCATTACCCGCAGCCTGCTTTGACGCAATGTATGCACAGGAAGCAGTTCGTAAATCTTTGAATGTACCGCCTTGAACAATGGGAAATAGATTTTGTGTATAGCCATATAAATCGGGGGTTTCGGCTAACCGGGCAATACCCCGATCCAACCAGCGATGTGTAAGCTCCATGCTATTCTTTGCATATGCATAATCAGAAGGATAAGGCGGACATTCATCAAAAGCCATAATAATATCTGCCCCGATACTGCGTTGTATATCCATTACATATTCAGGTGTAAAAAGATGCCTGCTGCCATCTATATGCGATTGAAAAGTAACACCCTCCTCCTTAATCTTTCGCTGGGTAGCCAATGAAAACACCTGATAACCACCACTATCGGTTAAGATTGGCCGGTTCCAACCCATAAATTTATGCAATCCACCGGCTTGTTGTAAAATATCGGTTCCAGGCCTTAAATACAAATGATAGGTGTTGCCCAAAATAATTTGTGCATGAATATCATCTTGCAATTGTTGCTGCGTAATGGCTTTAACAGACCCACCCGTTCCAACCGGCATAAAAATAGGAGTTTGAATACTACCATGATCAGTAATGATTGTACCGGCACGGGCAGCACAGGCAACATCTGTTTCCTGAATACTAAATTGAAGTTGCGGCATAAGTTTGCAAAAATAAGTGTATGGCCGTTTTTTAAAACAAGATTATACAGATTGCCTGTAAATAACTACAGGTTAAGCAATTGTTATCCACAAAGCGTTCAACCAACTAAAGCAAGTTATTGGGAAAGCTATTTTTGCATAATGACAATACCTTTACCCTTACCTTTCTTTATTTTTGTTGCATTCTGCACTTGCATTGCCATACAAGTTTTATATTATTTATTTTTATTTAGCAAAACTGCATTTTATAAAAACAAAGATTTTTCAGAGCAGGCAGAAAAACCCGTTTCTGTTATTGTTTGTGCCAGAGATGAAGCAGCTAATTTGGTAAAAAACCTACCTGGCATTCTGGTACAGGAATACAATGCCATACATGAGATAATTGTAGTGAATGATAATTCAACCGACGAATCAAAATATATTTTAGATGAATTAAAAGCAGCATTTCCGCATATTCATCACATAGAACTGACGCAGGAAGCAAAACTCATTGCCGGTAAAAAATTCCCATTATCGATGGGCATTAAAAGCGCCCGTTATGAATACCTTTTACTGACTGATGCAGACTGTGTTCCTGCCAGCGAATTATGGATTCAAAAAATGCAGGCTGCTTATGATGATGGAATTGAAATTGTATTGGGTTATGGAGCCTATCATAAAAAACCGGGATTACTGAATAAAATTATCCGTTTTGAAACATTTCATACCGCACTGCAATATTTTTCCTATGCTTTGGCCGGCATGCCGTATATGGGTGTTGGGCGAAATTTAAGTTATAAGCGGGATGTATTTATTAGAACCAAAGGTTTTTCGTCCATGAACCAGATACCCGGAGGAGATGATGATTTATTTATTAATAAAGTAGCCAGGAAAAACAATACCGCAGTAGTGATTGATCCGGATACTTTTACATTGAGTGAGCCAAAACAAAAATGGAGTGACTGGATGAAACAAAAAAACAGGCATTATTCTACTTCTAAATATTATAAAGCCAAACATAAATTCTGGCTGGGATTGTATACTTTTAGTTTTTTTTGGATTTATCCATTATTAGCAGCCAGTATTATTTTGTTTAACTGGTGGCTAACACTGGCTGTATTTGGATTACGTTTATTGATTCAGGGTATTATTTATTTTAATGCCATGAAAAAATTAAACGAAAAAGATTTATGGCCCATGTATTTGTTGTTTGATATCTGGATGTTTTTTTATTATATATTATTTTTCCCGGCATTATGGAAAAAGCCGAAAAAAACATGGAGCTAATTTGAATGCTCCATAATTTTATTGTATGGATAATATTTTAAAATATTTTACTGATTTTACAGCTCAACAGCAGCATCAGCTTATGGCATTGGCGCCTCTTTATAAAGAATGGAACGAAAAAATAAATGTTGTTTCCAGAAAAGATATAGACAGTATTTATTTACACCATGTATTACATTCACTAAGTATAGCTACCATTACCAATTTTGATTCGGGTATGGAAATAATAGATATTGGCTGCGGTGGCGGGTTTCCAGGAATACCTTTAGCCATATTTTTTCCCGATGTTCATTTTCATTTGGTAGACAGTATTGCTAAAAAACTTACTGTAGTACAGGCTGTTTGTGAAGGAGCCCAAATTCATAATGTAACTACACAACATACCCGTGCAGAACAAATTAAAAACAGAAAATTTGATTTTGCCATAAGCCGTGCAGTAGCACCATTGAAAGACTTATGGCAATGGAGTAAACCACTCCTTAAAAAAGGGAATACCGTTACTGCCGATAATTTGGCAAATGGCTTAATATGTCTGAAAGGCGGTGATTTGCATCAGGAAATTTCAGAAAGTTTAACCCGCCCCTCTCTATACAGCATTTATGATATTTTTCCTGAACCCTATTTTCAGGAAAAATATATAGTACATGTAAAAAAATAGGAAGCAATTTTTTATGTGCCTCCTATTCTATGCAATCCAATCAATTATTCAGGTATTACTAATTTGTTATTGCTACGGTTTACATCGGCCATACGCTGTGTAGGATCTATTTCTATACTCTTAATATCACGAATACTTTTGCTGATGGTGAAATTGTATTCAGGATGTGTCCAGCGCCATTCTTCATGTATAATTCTGGGTATTGTATCTTCAGCAGGCTTTATACCATACATCAGGCTCATGGGTATATAATGCAGCTCACTGGTTCCATCTTTATAAGTTACCAATACATCAATGGGCATGGGCATCTTGCCAATACGTTTTAAAGTTATTTGTGGTTTGCCATTCACTACATTAATATCTCCAATGCCGTAATCAATTGTTTTGGTAGTATACACCCAATATTCTTTATACCATTCCAACTCAATATTGCTAACTTTTTCAGCTACTCTTATAAAATCATTGGCATTGGGATGTTTAAACCGCCAGGTATTGTAGTATGCCAATAAAACTTTATCTCGCAAACTATCACTAATAATATATCCTAATTGTTCAAGAAAAACTGCCCCCTTACTATATGCAGCCAACGAATAGGCAAAGTTGGTATTATAATGATCGGCATGTGTACTCATGGGTTCTTCATAAGGACTTCTGGCTAAGGCAAAATACCCCATATAGCTATCATATTGATTTTTAGGCAACTTTTCAACATCTTCCATTACTCTGTTTTTAATATAATTTTTAACGGGAATGCTGGTATAAGGCGATTGTTGTGCAATATTCTGGTTATACCATGCCATCACTTCAGAGGCTGCATAAGTAGTAAAACCTTCATCCATCCAGGGATATAAACTTTCGTTGGTACCCAGCATGTGCTGATACCAACTATGCATCCATTCATGAAAAACAGTACCCAAACCAGACCCTTTTATTAAAGTAGCCATGGCATATTCCATACCCCCATCGCCACCCTGAATAAAAGAATATTGTGGATAGGCATAAGCGCCAAAACGTTTTTCAATATAAGGTAGTGCTTTTTCTGCCGACCATAGCACATTGTTCCAGGCACTGTCAGTATGAGCATCTCCTGCTTTGTAAAAAACATTTAATACCAACCCTGGTCTAACTTTTTTAGATAAATGCCTGTAATCAGGATCTGCAGCCCACACAAAGTCGTGCACGTTATTACCAATAAAATTCCAGGTAATGGTATTGCCCTTGTGCTCCGGAACTTTTATACCCGGCTTTTCATAGCCAAAACCAATTTCATCAGGATGTTGCAATATACCCGTAGCAGCCACCATATAATGTTTATCAATGGTAATTTTAACATCAAAATTGCCCCATACGCCATAAAACTCTCTGGCAATGTAAGGGTTGGCATTCCAGCCCTGATAATCATATTCTACCATTTTAGGATACCACTGGCTCATGCTGTAACGCACACCTTCAGCATTATCGCGTCCGCTACGCCTAATTTGAATGGGCACCTGCGCCTTAAACACTACCTTCATATTGGTTTTACTGTTAGGCAATATTGGAGTAGATAAAGGCACCTCTAAAATGGTTTCATGATAAATTAATTTTTGTTCTACACCATTAATAACAATACTGATTACACTATCATACCCAATTTCATTTGGTTCAAGTTTACTGATTCGATCTTTCACTCTTTCATCCCAATCAGGTATGGGGTTACCATTGCGATCCTGGCGGGTAGCAATTTTACCCAGTTCTCTACTTCTAACATCCATACTACTATTGGGTTGAAACGCATTCCAGTATAAATGAAAAAACACACGATGCAAAGTATCAGGTGAATTATTGGTGTATACAATATTTTCAGTACCGGTAAACCTGTTGGTTACCACATTCATACGTACATCAATTTGATAATAAATATGTTGCTGCCAGCGATCGGGCTGTGCATATAAAGCTTGCTGTGCAATGCCAACAATGAATAGAATGGCTAAAAATTGTTTCATCATATGCCGTAAAATTTTAAAAAATCAATGAATGTTCTAACAGAAACTCAACCTCATCTTATAAAAAATTAAAATCATTTTCAATTTATGAATGCTATTGGGCAAGGTAAAATTTTTATTACAAATAAAATTTACAGTGCCGGTATATCTTTTTGAAGTTGACCTTTCTGACTAAAATAGAGAAAGGTTTTGCGAAATGCATTTTTACGAACTTCTATCCTGTAAAGCAGTTCATTGTTTAATGAAGTTATTTTCTGTACCAATACAATTTCCCAATCGTTGAATTTGCTTTTATCAAATCCATCTTTTATGGCATCATTCAACTGGTCGTATGGCATTTTTGAAATGGTTTCTAACCATTGGCCTTTGTTATTGTATTTTACCTGCATCAACGTATCGCCATTGTTAAAATTTGCCTGAAAGTTGGTAATATTATCTTTCCAACTCAATTTGGTGGCATGTGGAAATTGTGTAGTAAAGGCTTCAGTTACCTCTGCCGGTATTTTACGAAATTGAGCCTGCACTTGAACCGAACTCAACAATACAATAACAAATAAAAAACTCATAATACGTTTCATGGATAATGTTTTAATTGAATAAAATATTGTTATCAGGATATACCTCCAATTACTATAACAATTTCGCCTTTTACAACTTGTTGCTGAAAACAATCATGCACTTGTTGTAAAGTACCTCTCACATGGGTTTCAAACATTTTAGAAATTTCTCTGCTTACTGAACATTGGCGTTCAGCGCCGAAATAGGTGATTAATTCAAGTAATGTTTTTTGCAATCGCATTGGACTTTCGTACAGTATGATGGTTCTTTCTTCCAAAGCCAACTTGGAAAGCAAAGTATGCCTTCCTTTTTTAGGTGGTAAAAAACCTTCAAATACAAACCGATTGGTTGGTAAACCACTTACCACCAATGCAGGAACAAAAGCTGTGGCTCCGGGTAAACACTCTACATGAATTTGCTGCTGCACACAGGCCCGCACCAGTAAAAAAGCCGGATCGGAAATACCTGGCGTACCCGCATCGGTAATTAATGCAAAAACTTTACCCGATAGCATTTGCGTAACCAAATGGTCTACTATTTTATGTTCATTATGCTGATGATATGGCGATACCGGTTTTTGAATGCCATAGTGCTGCAGTAAGCGGGAAGAGGTGCGCGTATCTTCACACAAAATAACATCTGCCTGTTGCAACACTTCAACGGAGCGATACGTAAAATCTTTTAAATTGCCGACGGGGGTTGGTACAAGATAGAGCCTTACTGATTGGTTGGTTCGTTGCAATTGTTGTTCAGCATCCATAGCCGGCTTATAAAAATTTTTTATTTATGCCTGAATGAATCATTTCAATTTCATAAAATTCCATTACCGGATTGGCCAATAATTTTTTACTGGCTTCCTCAGCAATACTTTTTGCAGTATTCTCAGAATCAGCTTCAATTTGCAGGGTAATATGTTTGCCCACCCTTACATCGTTTACCGCCAGTATGCCGAGATTATGCAAACCGCCTAATACGGCTTTTCCCTGTGGATCTAATAAATCTTTTAAAGGCATTACCTTAATTTGAACATGGTATATCATGATACTATCCTTTGTTTTAAAAGCAAAGATAAAACTACATAAGCGATAAAACTAACCGGCACAGCCATCCATCCTAAAAACAATGCACTCACCACTGCAACAACAACAATAATTATGAAAGGCCATATAGCAGCAAAAGAAAGTTTTTTAAATTTTAATGCCATTACAGGCATTTTTGATACCATCAAAAAACTCAATACAACTGCACAACTGTATAAAAACCATTTATTCACCATTAACTCAATCATCCAGGCAGTATTCGAAAACCAATAAATAAGCGGAAAAGAAGCAATGCAAATACCTACTGCCGGAATGGGTACGCCTTTAAAATAATGCGTTTGTGTTGTATCAATGTTAAACTTTGCTAATCTATATGCTCCGGCACAGGGTATTAAAAAAGCAGGCAATAACCAAAGAACGGAAACATCTAATCCATTGGGTTGAGCTGCGTAGGCTCTTTTTAAAAATTCAAACAATATCATGCCGGGTGCCACTCCAAAACTTACCACATCGGCTAAGGAGTCTAATTGTTTCCCCATTTCTGAACTGGCTTTCAATGCACGTGCTACCATACCATCCAAAAAATCAACCAATGCAGCCACACCAATACAAACAGAAGCCCAGTAAATTTTTTGTGGTATTTCAATAGTTTGCTGGCCGGTTTCATCTACACTTAACATTAAACCCGGTTGCAGTATTACTACAATGGCAAAACAGCCAAAAAGCAGATTCAATATTGTAAAAGCATTGGGAATTTGTTTACGCATAATGGCTGTATAAAAGCTATATAAATATTATTTTTTAATATGCATTAATTTTTCAATTTCTTCAACGGTAACAGGAATATTTTTCATTAAATCGGTATTACCGTTTTTGGTAATCCAAACATTGTTTTCAATACGAATACCCATTTTTTCTTCCTCAATATAAATACCCGGCTCAACGGTAAATACCATTCCGGCAGTAACCGGTTGGTGTTTATTGGCCAAATCGTGCACATCAATTCCTAAATGATGTGAGATGCCATGATACAGGTATTTTCGATAAGCGGGATTATTCTTATCCTCATTTTTTACATCGGCTTTGGATAGTAAGCCAATTTTTATAAACTGTTTGGTGGCTTCCGCTCCTACTTTGTTGTGATAATCTGCCAAAAGTATTCCGGGTTTTAAAATAGATTTAGCGTAATTATGAAGGTGTAAACAGGCATTATACACTTCTTTCTGACGTTTGGTAAATTTACCATTAACAGGAACTGTACGGGTTAAATCGGCACAATAGCCCCCATATTCCGCACCAAAATCCATCAATACCAAATCCCCATCTTTACATTCCTGATTATTGAAAACATAATGTAATGTTCGGGCATTATCGCCACTGGCAATGATGCTATGGTAAGCAGGGCCTTCTGCTCGGTTACTTAAAAAGCTATGATAAATTTCTGCTTCAATTTCATATTCAGTAACACCCGGTTTTATGAATTGCAATAACCTTCTAAAAGTAATTTCAGTAATGTCAATAGCTTTTTGAATTACTGCTACTTCTTCTTTTGTTTTAATACTGCGTAACTGTTTTAAAATTTTAGCAGCCCGTTTGTATTCATGTAATGGGTAGAGTGCCTTCATTTCATCAATAAACCGATATTCACTGCTGCGAATTAAGGAAGCTTTCCGATCGTTTTCATTTGAATCTAAGTAAATGGTATCTGCTGCATGAATCCAACCTTGCAATAGCGCATCAACAGTATCGGCCCACACAATAGTTTCCATTCCGGAAATTGCCCGGGCTTCTGCTTCTCTTAAACGCTTACCATCCCATTTTTCCTTTAAATCATTCGGACGTACCAAAACGAGCACTTCACGAAATTTTTTTTCAGAATTATCGGGATATAAAATAACCATTGAGTCTTCCTGCGTAATACCGCTTAACCAATACAAATCACTATTTTGTTTAAATACATGTAAGGCGTCTCCGTTAGATGGGAAAGCATCATTACTAACAAATATGGCGATACTGTTGGGTTGCATGGCCTTGATGAAGCGTTGCCGATTTTCTTCAAATAGTTTTGATGGCAAGGGTAAGTGTTTCATACAAAAAAATTTAAAGTGGAAAGATAAAGTTTTAATACCAAAAAATATTCAATCAAATAGAACGGTTACTGATTATACATCCTGCAATTCAATCAATAGTTTGTACCATCACTTACATGAATGGATGCTATAAACCGTTACACATTTTGCATACATATATTTAAAACCAAAAATATATTATGCTTTTTTTGTATTAAAAAATACATAATTGATACCTTTATGCTGAATAGTGGTTTAAAAGCCATTAAATTATACTGAAATTGTAATTCTTAACAATGAGGTATACAGGTATCCCAGTACTTTTGATTCATAATGTTAATTTTTCAAAATAATTATCGAACCTCCGATTCTTCGGGGGTTCCTCTTTTTTAGGCTTCCATTATATTTCTTTACTGGTAAATGCCAATGGCAGCAAGGCCGCTGCATTTTCAATTACAAATATTAGTCCTGTTTGTCCGCTTAAAATTAAACGCATGGTTTGCCGATACCTTGTTTGGTGTTCTACAATAGCCTGCCTGCACATACCACAGGGCGAAATAGGTTTGTTGCTACTGCCTTTGAGCGATTGATAACTAATGGCCATGGTTACCACATGCGCTTTTGGATATAATGCTGCCGCAGATGCTAATAAACTTCTTTCTGCACAAATGCCTACAGGAAAACTTGCATTTTCCTGATTGGTTCCAGTTACTATTTCTCCATTGCTTAACATGGCTGATGCCGATACAAGAAACTGTGAATAAGGTGCATAAGCCAGATTGGTATTGATTCTTGCTTTTTCTAATAAAAGTGCATCTGATTCAGAAAGTTCCTGAATGTGTTGGAATAACTGATAATTAAATTGATATTGTTGTTGCATTCCGAGATATTTTATGGTTCAAGCGGTTAAATTTATTCGATAAAAAAATCCTTGTTACTTAGGTAACAAGGACTTAAAAAAATATGAGGATAAAGATAACTATTTTATCCATTTAAAAATTCGGTTCCACCGGGGGCCATTATCCCAGCTAAACCAAATGAGTGATGCTTTTCCCACAATATTTGTTTCCGGTACAAAACCCCAGAAACGACTGTCCTGGCTATTGTGGCGGTTATCTCCCATCATCCAGTAATAATTGTATTGAAAGGTATATTGCGTTTGTGGTTTACCATCGATAATAAAAATTCCATTTTTTTCTTCAAGGCTATGATGCTCATATACATGAATCAAACGCCTGTAAATAGGAATGTTTTCGGTTGTAAGCGTAACAGTTGCACCCTTTTTAGGAATATATAATGGACCATAATTATCTACACCCCAACCACGTGATAATTGATAAGGGAATATGCTGTAGGCAGCTTCAGAAGAATCGAAAGGAATTACGAAACGCTCCACTGATAACACATCGGGTATTTTTTGTAATGCCATGGCATCGTTATGTGTTAAGGGCATATAATAGGCACCACTTTGCCGGTACATGTTTTGCAAATCATCATGTAGTTGATCTGTTTTTTCATCGTTGCGCACATCAATATTATACTGGGTTTTCAATATATCAAAATCAAGTGGTCTGCCCTTGGTTTTCACCACAAAAGTGGTTTGCGAATATTCGGGCTGAATAGCCTTTTGCCCATTTACATACAGCACACTTTCTTTTACCTGAATAGTATCGCCCGGCAAACCCACACAACGTTTAATGTAATTATCAGTTTTATCCATCGGGTGTACTAAAATGTGTTCTCCAAATTGTTGCCATACTGCATCCCTTCCTTGTCTTCTAACAAAATCATAATAAGGTTGGGCAGAACCATAACCGGGCAAATTAATAATGGTATCACCTTCAGGAAAATTGAATACTACTACATCGTTTCTTTTAATGGGCACATAACCCGGCAGGCGCATGTACTTTAATTCTATCCATTTTAAATAAGATGGGGTTGTTTCACTGAAAGGCATAATATTATGCACAAAAGGAAAAGATAAAGGCGTTTCCGGAATTCTTGGGCCATAGGCCATTTTGTTTACAAAAAGAAAATCGTGCACCATTAAGGTTTTCTCCATACTACCGGTTGGAATTACGTAGGCTTCAAATACAAAAGTTCGGATGATGGTAGCTGCCACAATAGCAAATACTGCCGCATCAATCCATTCCCGTGCAACCGATTTTTTGTATTGTTTTACTGCTTTTTCGCCAACCCAACGCACATCTTTCGCAAAACCTAAATATGGAAAATAAATAAAGGGCAGAAAAACCGCCAGCGTATGGTGTATTAAATTAAACTTATCAAAATACATGGTAAAAATAATAGTAATCCATATTGTAATGAACTGCCCGGCAATGGGAATAAGTTGTAACCAGAACCACCATTTTTTTATGTTACATTTTTCTGTAATTAACCAGGTATTGTAAAATGGGATAAATGCTTTCCAAGCTTCAATACCTGCTTTTTTAAACATACCATACATACCTACATGCCAGCCAATAATTCCAATAATAAATAATGTTATACCCATAAATATATTTTAGTTACAGTAAATCATGCATCAGTAATACATTGGTTTGTATGATGATGTGATTTGCAATATGAAGTTTACAAAGCTTAGTTTAGTTTTGTTAAACAAAATACAAACTTGCATTACATGGCCAATGCATAATTTTTTACATCATCGGCCGTAATGGTTTTACCGGATAAAATTACCAGTCGTTCAATTACATTTCGCAATTCACGAATATTGCCCGACCATTTTTTATTCTTTAATGCCAACACTGCATTTTTTTCAATTGCTTTTTTGGCTTCGCCATATTCTTCGGCAATATCTTCCAAAAATTTTTCTATTAGCAGCGGAATATCTTCAGCTCTTTCATTTAAAGAAGGTACATGTATTAATATTACGCCCAGCCGATGGTATAAATCTAACCTGAAATTTTTTGCTTCTACTTCTTCCAACAAATTTTTATTGGTAGCAGCTACCACCCGAACATCCACGTTAATTTCTTTATCACCACCTACACGGGTTATTTTACCTTCCTGTAATGCCCTTAATACCTTGGCTTGTGCCTGCAGGCTCATGTCGCCAATTTCATCTAAAAACAACGTACCACCATTGGCCTGCTCAAATTTGCCGATGCGTTGTTTGATGGCCGAAGTAAAAGAACCTTTTTCATGACCAAATAATTCGCTTTCAATCAGTTCACTTGGAATGGCAGCACAATTTACTTCAATTAATGGTGCCTTGGCTCTGTTGCTTTTTTCATGCAACCATCGGGCAACCAATTCTTTGCCACTTCCATTTTCTCCGGTAATTAATACACGAGCATCAGTAGGGGCTACTTTATCAATGGTAGCTTTAATTTTTTTGATGACATCACTTTCTCCAATAATTTCCTGAACCCGACCTATTTTTCTTTTCAATACCTTGGTTTCTTTTACCAAAGTTGTTTTATCCATTGCATTACGAATGGTAATGAGCATCCTGTTTAAGTCGGGCGGTTTGGCAATATAATCGAATGCACCTTTTTTAACAGCATCTACTGCGGTTTCAATATTACCGTGTCCGCTAATAATGATAATGGGCACTTCCGGTTTTTCTTCCAAAGCTTTCGTTAAAAATTCAATGCCATCCATTTTGGGCATTTTAATATCGCATAATACCACATCATAATTGGCTGCGATAAATTTCTTCCAACCATCTTCACCATCGATAGCTTCCTCTACCTTATATCCTTCATTGCTTAAAATATCTTTCAGAACGCTTCTAATGGCACGTTCATCATCAATTACGAGAATTTGAAACATAATTTTTGGTAAGTTTTTGCTAAGATAAGTGTTAGTTACTGTTTGCACATAACAGATACGGAATAAAGCTACCAGCTAAAATTTATTCCTGCATAATAATTCCGACTGGGTGCCGGATTATAATATCTCCCTCCAAATGCATTGATATCATTACCTAAACTATAATTTTGATTCAACAGGTTATCAATACCACAAAAAATATTGAGTTTAGCCTGTTTCCAATGGATATACCTGCCCATTTTTAATTGTAAGTTTTGATAGACATTTGCGTAGTTTGTATTGCCATCATTTAAAGGAATAGCAGCAGTAGCATTGAGCAGCAAATGCAGATAATATTTATTTTTTGTGGCCATATCAATGCCCGCATTGGTAATATGTTTGGGAACACCTGTTACCGCATTGCCGGTATAATTGTTATTGCCCTGTTTATAATCTGAAAAATAATAAGGCTGATAGCTAAAACTGCCCCATATATTGAACTGACTGATAAAAGCTGAAGCCTTTTGCCATAAACGATATTTGCCCGTTACTTCAATACCTTTTTCGAGCGCACCGCCGGAGTTTACAAAATACTGTGCCCCCTGAGCATTTACCCGCATTACAATGGCATTTTGTAATTGAAAATGATAAGCTGCTACATCAAATTGTAAACTATTGTTCCACGCACTGCCTTTAATACCGGATTCAATATTCCAGCCATATTCTGCTTTTAGTTTACTGTGAAAAATTCTATCCTGTGGGAAAAATTCTGCCAGTGTTGGGGGTGAAAATCCTTTGGCTGCAATGGCATACCACGAAACAGATGACGTTAATTGATAACCCAATGAAAAACGAGGCGTGAATACCTGTTGATTTTGGGTACTTAAATCATGTAACATGGTGCTGTCAGTAAGACGTCGATACTGCAATTGCTGATTATTGAAACTTACGCCTGCATTGAGTGTAATTTTTTTCCAGCTAAGCTGTAATTGAGAAAAAACATACCATTGACTGGCAAACAAATTATCTTTAAACTGTACATTGCCTTGTACCCCTCCATTGTTTACATAATCATCTATTCTGGAATGATTGTATAACCATTCTCCCCCGTTTACCCATTGTAAAGCAGCATTTCCAATTTTGTGTTGATAAATGAGTTTAGACGATATGCCGGTATTGGTTTCATCACGGTTTTCGTATTTGGTTAAAAAGGGATTGGTAATAACATTATCGTTCACCAAAACTACTGATACTGCCGAAAGAGATGAATTAATTTGTATAGAATGATGTATTCCTGCAAAAGCAGTTTTATCGAAAATAGCTGATTTTTGTTCTACCGCACCCGGCGTTGTTCCTGTTGCAGGTCTTGCCGCAGTGGGATTTTTTAACATTTCTGCCAATGTTAGTCCGCCCGGTGTTTGATAATACATATTGGTATAAAATGCCAGCACATCAAATATTTGTGAACCGGTTTGCCATTTGGCTATCCAATTATATGTATCTCTTCTAACGGCCGACTGTTGACGATAGCTATTGGATTGCAAATGGCTTTGTTGTAACAAAGAAGTAAACTGTTTATTTTGATAAGTATATCCTGCATTTTGTACAAATAATCCATATGAACCACCGGTAATACCCACATTAAAATGGCTTTGATTTTTTGATGTGAAAGAGGGTACTGAATTGAGCAGCAAAACACCCCCGGTACCTGCACCATATACGCTGGAAGAAGGCCCTTTGATGACTTCTGCATTGTTGATCTGGCGCACATCTACCAGATTTAAATAGGTATTGCCACCACCATCGGTTAATGGAATATCATTCCAATATACTTTCACATTCCGAACACCAAAAGGTGAGCGAAGGGTACTTCCCCTAATAGAAAGACGATAACTGCCTGGAGAACGTTCCTCCATCCTAACACCTGCAACAGCATTAAGCACCGGTAATAAACTGGTGGGGGCACTTCGTTGAATATCGGCCTGACTGATGAGTGCCACAGCAACAGGCGCATCTTTCCATTTTTTATTCAGCATAAAGGCATGCACCGTTACATCTTGTAGTGTATCATTTCCAAAGGTAGGCAATGCTTCGTTTTGTGCAGTTGCTTTTTGTACAATTACGAGCACTATAAAATAGAAATATTTTTTCATGCAAATTAAACCAATATGCTTTTTAATTGATTAGCAACCTAAAGTTAACCCACAGCATTATACCTAACCCAATACGTAATATGATTGATATCAAAAAAAATCCCGAAAGGTGAGTTTCGGGATTAAATAGTATAACCATTAACACAATTATTTCTTTATTTTTTCATATACATCACTTCTTTAGCCAGTTTTACAGTTCTTTCCACATCGGGAATAGCTAAAGCTGCTAAATTAGGTGCATAGTGCATGGGTGCATCGGCACTGGTAATGCGGCGAATGGGTGCATCTAAATAATCAAATCCTTCTTTTTGTATACGATACGTAATTTCAGAACTTACTGATGCAAAGGGCCATTGTTCTTCTACAATCAATAACCGATTGGTTTTTTTAACACTTTCTAAAATAGTATGCCAGTCTAAGGGGCGTATGGTTCTTAAATCAATCACTTCAGCGTTTATCCCTTCTTTTTCCAATTCTGCGGCTGCGCCCAATGCAACTTTCATCATTTTGTTGAAAGAAACAATGGTAATATCGCTTCCTGCTTTTTTTATGTCTGCCTTTCCTAATGGAATATAATATTCTTCATCAGGCACTTCAGATTTATCTCCATACATTACTTCACTTTCCATAAACATAACCGGATCTTCTTCGTAACGAATGGCTTGTTTCAGTAACCCTTTAGCATCATAGCCATTTGAGGGAGATACCACTTTAATACCCGGTATATTGGCATATAAACTTTCAAAAGCGGTGGAGTGTTGCGCTCCTAATTGTCCGGCACTGCCATTAGGCCCTCTGAAAACGATGGGGCAGGCAATTTGTCCACCACTCATAGCCAGCATTTTAGAAGCAGTATTTAAAATTTGGTCTAATGGTAACACTGCAAAATTCCAAGTCATGAATTCAACAATCGGCCTTAAACCGTTCTGTGCAGCACCAACTGCTACACCGGCAAAACCTAATTCGGAAATCGGCGTATCAATGACACGCTTAGCGCCAAATTCAGCCAGCATACCCTGACTAACTTTATAAGCACCATTGTATTCAGCAACTTCTTCACCCATTAAAAAAACCCTTTCATCTCTTCTCATTTCTTCCTGCATGGCCTCTCTGAGTGCCTCTCTAAAAGCAATTGATCGCATAATTTATATCGATTAGTAAATTGAGCAGCAAAAATAGAAGATTATCATGTATAAAACCAAAAACAGCGGTTCTGTAATAAAAAAAGCTCTTCGGAAGCAACCGAAGAGCTTTAAAAACAGGGTTGTAATTTTTAAAACACATTATACCCATAACTTACATAATACAAACCACCAATCTGTGCATTACCAAAGCCATTGGTATAGTAATGGTTTAATAAATTGGTACCACCAATTTTAATCATTGACTTGGTAGCAGGCAATTTAAAGGTAATTACGCCATCAATGGTTGCAAAAGAAGGTACATTACCGGTTCCAAAAGTTCCTTCATAATAAAAACTATCCTGATAACGATACATTAAACTAAAGCCCAAACGATTATCTAATAAAAATCCTGAATTACTGAAACCGATATTGGTTCTGATTTTAGGCGTATTGAAATAAGAAACAAAACCTGAAGGCAGACTGCCTATTTGGTCAGAGTATACATTGGCATTCAATGCAAAATTTCTGGGTAATAAATATTGAACAGAGGCACCCCATCCGTTGGTATTTACATTACCCGGTGTATTTACTGAAATGCTGTAAATGGTTCTTGTAGCAGCCGCATTGCCGGATGAACCATTTGGATTTAAGCCCAACAAGCCCAAGGGCGAACCATTTTGCGATTGAACAACAGTAACGCCACCCAAAAAGTCTTTATAATTTGCCCAGTAAGCATATACATCAATCAACAATTTTTGGGCAATCAGACCTTTATAACCCACTTCGAATGAGTTGGAAGACTCAGGTTTAAATTTGCCGAAGTTTTGCACTTGCAACAAACCGGGATTAGGACTGCCATTGAGTACCGATGCTCCAAATGCCTGCACACTGGCCAAAGTGTAAGAAGGATTATTATTAAAATTGTAGTAATTACGTAATTGTGGCAAGCCGCCCATTAAACGAATTCCGCCACTCACCAATAAGTTAATCCATTGATTTTGTGTAGAAGGGAAACGATAGGCGGTTTGATAAGAAAAACGCAGGTTATGGTTTTTAGCTAATTTTACCACTGCTGAAAAACGAGGGGTAAACTTTCCATCAAAATTTGAATTTTTATCGTACCTGCCGGAAGCGGTTAATTTTAAAACATCATTAAATAATTGCTGCGAAAGTTGAGCATAGGCTCCCACTTCATTTATATAAATTTTACCTGCAGTATCTGCAAACAAAGTTCCCTGTGAGTTTAATGCATATTGTTTCCAATTGCCGCCTATCAATAAATCGGTTTTAGTTTTTTCTAACCCCAATGCAGGGGATAAATTGTATTGACCTTCTATCATATACAATGCAGTTTTATCTACGAAAAGTGCACCACCTTTAGAAATGGGGGTTTGTACAATTTTTTGAAACAATGGGCTATTATAAATAGCGCCGTTCGGCCTTCCTGAAGCAGCGTCGGTAGCAGAACGGGCATACACTTCAGCAGCAGCATCGCTTAAACCGGCGCCACCTAATGAAGCAGGTAAACGCGATTTAATATAATTCTGCGTATACTGGGAAAACCAGCCGGTGGCACCACCGCTGGGTAATAAAGCCTCATTAAACAAACGGGCAGCAATGGTTGAATTGTAAGAATCACCGGCATTTTCCTGCGTAGTATAAGCTCTTAAAAACCAGTTTTTGTTTTTCAATTCAATTTTATACTGACCCATTTTTAAATTTTTCAGTGCATAACGGTCAGAACCCGTATACACAGTACTACCTGTGCCCCAGTTGCCATCAAAAATTAAATCAGTTCGGCTACTGATTTTATAAACCGCTTCACCTGAAATTTTAAAGTTGTAGGTAGTAGGTGCAATCACATATTTTTCATCAAATCCGGTTCTGGATATATTCTGATTGGCCGGAATAGTTGAAACAATACCATTAATGATTGAACTGGGAACACCCTGAGCAATAAATCCCTGCCCTACCTGTTGCGCCAGCGAATTAAAAGTAATACCGCCAGCACTTACTAAGTTTGTTTCATCACCATATACATTTACACCATCATAAGCAGGGTCAGAATCTCTGGTACCCGGTATTACTTGCCCATTGGGCGTTCCGGTAGTACGAGAATAATCTCTTTTATCATTGGCCAGCCAGTCTTGTGCCTGTACATATTGTGAAGCTATTTTAAAAGCAAACTTGTCTGATACTTTTTTGGCCCAACGTACACTCCAGTCATAAAATGGAGCAGCATTGCGTTGGTAATTATCTACATGGTTTACACCCTGTTTAATTTGAAAACTTAATCCTTGATATTTGAATGGATCTTTACTATTAATTAAAACGGTTCCATTCATACCACCGGGGCCATACAATGCAGAAGAAGCACCTGGCAACAGTTCTATACTTTCTACATCTAATTCAGTTAATCCAATTACACCACCTACCGGAAAATTTAAGCCAGGGGCCTGGTTATCCATACCATCCACAATTTGATTCAATCTTAAATTTCCATTAACATTGAATCCACGGGTACCTACCGATTTAAATGTTAAACTGGAAGCTACCACATCTACCCCATTTAAAGTTCCGATAATATCATAATAGTTAGAAGAAGGAGCAGAACGAATGGTAGCAGCACTTACCCTTTCAATAGTTACCGGCGATTCAATAATTTTTTCAGGAACACGAGAGGCAGCTACTACCACTTCATCACCTAAAATATAGTGTGGCTGAAGGCTCACTTCAATAGGTGTTCCGTTAAATGTTACTTCTTTATTAGAGAAACCAACAGAAGAGATAACCAATGTAAATGGCGGTTTTTGTGCGGTAGTAAATTTAAAATAACCTTTTTCATCGGTATAGGCACCAGTTGAACCTCCCTTAATAGTTACTGAAACAGATGATACAGTTTCATTGTTACTTGCATTTTTAATAACGCCACTAACAGTGGTAGCTTCTTGTGCATGGGCTGTTACATAAAACAATGAAACAGTAATGCAAAAAGAAACCATTAACATTAATTTTCTCATACGGCAGTTTTTGTTTAACAGCAATTTAGAAAATAGTTGGCTGAATAAAAAAAATATTAAAAAATACTTGAAAAATACTTTTATGTAATCGTTCAAAAAAATTATCCGAAAGAAAAAAAACGAAAAAAGCGCCTGTATATTATTTTGCAAGAGTATTTTTGATGCATGGCAATGTATCAATTTCCCCAACAAACCAATTTTTACAAGGGTAAAGTAAGAGATGTATATAGTATTGGCCAAGATATACTGGTAATGGTGGCCAGTAACCGAATTTCGGCTTTTGATGTAATACTACCCAAGCCCATTCCATTTAAAGGTCAGGTACTGAATCAGATTGCTGCTTATATGTTGCAGGCTACCCAAGATATTTGCAAAAACTGGTTATTAAGTGTACCTGCGCCTAATGTAAGTATTGGAAAAAAATGCGAACCGTTTAAAATAGAAATGGTGATAAGGGGTAATTTAACCGGACATGCCTGGCGTACCTATCAATCGGGCAAAAGAACATTATGCGGTGTGGCATTACCCGAGGGGATGCAGGAAAATGATTTTTTTCCGTCACCCATTATAACACCCTCTACCAAAGCTGCAGAAGGGCATGATGAAGATATTGCAAAAGAAGCCATAATTGCAGGCGGACTGGCCAGTGAAAAAGATTGGGCACAATTAGAAACATGCGCATTAGCGCTTTTTGAAAGGGGAAAACAACTGGCTGCACAACGGGGGCTGATTTTAGTAGATACCAAATATGAGTTTGGGAAAATTGGAGATGAAATTTATTTAATGGATGAAATTCATACACCAGATAGTTCAAGATATTTTTATGCAGAAGGATTTGAGGAGCGCCAGCAAAAAGGCGAAAAACAAAAACAATTGAGTAAAGAATTTGTAAGAGAATGGTTAATTGCCCATCATTTCATGGGAAAAGCAGGAGAAGTTGTTCCGGAAATGACGGATGAATGGATTCAAACCATATCAAACCGATATATTGAATTATACGAAAAACTGATTGGAGAAAAATTTGTTCCACAATCTCTTTCTGATGAAATTACTTTTGAAAAAACAATGGAAGCATTAAAAACATTAGGCGTTTATCACTAAACGCCATTTATTTCATTCAATCTGGGCCTTAAACGGGCTTTAGATTTGTGGAATATATTTTGACCTTTATCTATTCCCTTTCTAATTTGCTTTTGCCTTTCAACAGGTAAATGAATGGTTTCTGCGCAGGCCTCACTGCAACAACCATTGTATTTTGTGGCACATTCATCGCACTGTATAAACAAAAGGTGGCAACCATCATTTTTACAGTTGGTATGGGTATCGCAGGGGTTTCCGCATTGGTGGCAATGCGCAATTACATCGGGTGTAATTCTTTCACCCAGCCTGTTATCGAACACAAAGTTTTTACCTTTAAAATAACTTTCTAACCCCAATTGTTGGGTCTGGCGGGCATAATTAATAATTCCACCTTCCAAATGATATACATTTTTAAAGCCCTTATGCAACATATATGCACTGGCTTTTTCACAACGAATACCACCTGTACAATACATGATGATGTTTTTGTCTTCATTACCTTTCATCATTTCCACTGCCATGGGCAATTGTTCGCGAAAAGTATCTGAAGGCACTTCTAATGCTTTTACAAAATGGCCCACTTCATATTCGTAATGGTTACGCATATCAATTACAATGGTATTGGGGTCAGCCAGTAACCGGTTCATGGTAATGGCGTCTACATACTTCCCTTTTTGATACATATTAAAATCGGGATCATTAATACCGTCTGCTACTATTTTTTCACGCACCTTAACTTTTAATACCCAAAAACTTTTCCCATCATCATCCACGGCAATATTAATTCGTAAGCCATTTAAAGGTTCAATACTATATAAAAATGTTTTGAATGCTTCAAAATTAGATTCGGGCACACTGGCTTGTGCATTAATACCTTCTTTGGCAATATAAATTCTGCCAAACACTTTCAGCGCATGCAAATGCTTATACAGGTAATCTCGAAAAGCCAGTGGATTGGATACTTCAAAATACTGATAGAAACTTACAGTAATGCGGGGTTCTTTTTCTTCCATGAGGCGCTTTTTCAACTCCTCATTATTAATACGATTGTGTAACAATGCCATAAAGAAATTACATTTCAGACTTTTTACGCAAAGGCAAAAGTTCCATGATTAAATATGGACCCACTTGCAGGGTGGGCAAAATATCGGTGCGAAAATACTTATTTTATGATTGTAACAAAAAAGGCCTTTCTTTTTAAACCAATCAATTTGACCTTTTTCTGATTAAACTGCCGGTTAATGCAGCCATTCCAGCTACCAATCCGCCTATGAATGCAGTTAGCAATATAATTGCCATGGAAGAACCTTCCAATGGTAATATCTGGGCTACTTTTTGCGAAAGAATATGGTGATTGGCATTGTCCATCAATAATGCCATGATTCCCCACAATAAAAATAAAGCAATAAATCCCGACAAAAATGCTTTATATGGTTTTTGATGTATGGCCAATGCAACTGCCAATGCACAGATAGCAAAACTATACCAGGGGAATGCTGCATATAACCCAAATGAGTAACTTAAAAAAGCAGTGATGATAACAGATATTACAAACTTCATATTTTTAATTTTATAAATGTTTTTTTTAGCAATTGAATAATGCAAAGTTTTCCTCCAACAGATGTTTTATCCATTTTTCACTTCCAAATGCCATTTCATATCAGAACTTGTTGCAGCCATACTTTTCGTTAAAAACAATAGCGGATAATATTTACCGGCTGCCCATGTATCAATAAAATTATCATAATATTTACTGCCCGGATTACCACTTTGCCCGCCAGGATAAACTCCATAAGCTTCTGTTTTATCCGTTAATTGTACAATCATTCGCCAACTGGGCCCATGATTGGATGTGGTGGCATTAATAATGTTTGTTCCACCTCCTATTGGCACATGCAACCTGCTCAGTGCAGGAATTTTTAATAAATGACCAATGTAGGTGTCCTTATATTTTCCCCAGTTTAACTTACCCATTTTTTCTAAATTTTCTAATGCTGCACAGGCCTGTTTACATGCATTTTGTACAATGGTGCGCATATTTTCTTTCACATCTTTTGTTCTAATATCATCAGCAAACAGGTAATTCGTGTCTTTAATCATTGCCTCCACTAAGGTTGCTTGCTCCGGCCACATGTACGGCAAGCCGGTACTGTTCAATTCATCAGCATAAATATCTACAAAAACACTATCCCAAAAACATTCAAAAATAGTAGGAGCTGTTGCATTATAATCACTCACCAAATTCCATTCTTTCAATTTATCCATATAACGCATTTCTGTTGGGCTTAATGCGGTTTCATCTAAATATTTAAACAATGCGGGTCTGGCCATTTCGGCAAATACATTGTAATTATTGGTTTGCATTTTCATCATATCTTCGGGTGTAATATTATTATTCATACCTGCTAAAAGCCGATTGATGATGAGCCCTCTGTAAATAGGGAAATTTCCAGATCTGCCTAAATAATATGGATAAGTTGTATCTACAACCATTTGATTGGCGCTGCTTACAAAACCACGTGCCGGGTTATACATCAGCGGGTTTTCTTTATTGGGTATAATTCCCTGCCACATATAAGCGCTATCTGTACCCGGCATCACAAACTCGCCCTGGTGTTTCCATTTGGCTACAAAAGCTCCCTGCTGCTTAATGGCAATATCTCCATTTTTACAGGCAAATACAAAATTTTGCCCTGGACATTCAAAATAATTAACGGCATTGCTGTAATCGGTATAGTTTTTAGCTCTGTTTAAATAATAAAAAGTAGCCAATTCATTACTACCATCATGCGCTTTCCAACGTACGGCATAGTAACGGCCATCTTTATTTTTACTCTGATAATTTTTATCATACATTACCGGTCCAAATACAGTCATGGCTAATGTTTCCACATCATCGGGACCATCTTTTACTTTAATCACCTCTTTCCGTATCTCAGCTTTTTCCCATGCGTTATTGAACCAATACTCTTGCATGGTGCTGTCTTTAAACTGCATTTCATAAAAATCTTTCACATCTCTGCCTGCATTGGTTACCCCCCAGGCACAACTGTCATTAAACCCTATAATTACACAAGGTGCACCAGGAAATGTTGCACCATACGTATTTTGTGTTGGGGTGCTAATTTGCACTTCATACCAAAGAGAAGGAAGATTTAAACCCAAATGTGGGTCGTTACACAAAATAGGCCTTCCGCTTTTTGTTTTACTGCCACTAACTGCCCAGTTATTGCTGCCATTATTTTTATTGGGCATAACAGGTGGAATGGCTGTGGAGGTGCCCCCGGAAATTCCGTAGTATACAGAATCTACATTCACAGGTATTTTGGGTACAATAGAAGGTTTTTCAAAAGTGGTACCAATAGGTAAAATAGGATCTAATGAATCGGCCCTGTCGGGAAATAATTTTTGAAACATATTGTATCCTAACAGGTTTTTGGTATTGGTCATTAATAAATCATCGTCGCCCTGCCCGGTTAAATCATACGACATAAATTTTAAAAACAATGCCGAACGCAAATTGGTCCAGGGTTCAGGTGTAGCATTTAACAATTTAAATTCTAAAGGAATTTGATTGGGTTTTAAATGAGCTATATAGGCATTTACACCTGCTGTATAAGCATCCATGGCTGATTTTACTACCGGGTCTGCTTCCATAACTTTTAACGAATTTTCGGCAGCATATACCATCCCTAATCTCCTGAAATATTTATCAATTGCCAGCCCGTCTTTTCCAATTAATTCGCTTAATCTTCCTCCAGCCACGTTGGTCTCAAACTCCATTTGAAACAAACGAAACTTCGCATGCAAATAGCCTTGCAAAAAATATGCATCTGCATCATTGTCGGCATAAATATGAGGTACTAAACGATTGTCAAAATAAACATCTGCTTTGCCTTTTAATCCACTTAAAACAATTTCTCCACCAAAATCAGTATTATCAGATTCTGCATTTTGCCAAAATCCTTGTTGAGGAGATAAAAAATAACCTAGCCTTGGTGTTTTTGAATTACCAACCGGCAACTGAATATTGAGTACTACAATTAAAGCAATGGTGAGCAGTGCAGCTAAGCCCGTGTAAACATATTTCATAGACAAGTTTTATAAAAGTTCAGGGTATTGGCAGTGTTCAAACCTATTGTTTTCAGCAATACTTGTACAACAAAAAAATCATTGAAAACAATTTCAGGTTTTATTCAGCATTGAAAATAATAATTTTTTGCATACATTCATTTTTTTTATTTCAATAATTGTTGATTTTATGTGGAAGCGAGCAGGTATAATAAATTTTGCAGTTCGTTTTTGGTATTGAAAGCATGCAAAATAATGCGCAGCCTTTCTGCATTTTTGGGCACTGTTGGATAAAGAATAGGCCGTACTGCAAACCCATTATTTTGTAAGGTTGTAGCTATCTGAATTACATTTTCATTGCCAGGTATTATCAAACCCTGAATAGGTGTATCTGAAATCAACTTTTGAAATGGAAGTTTTGCCTGTTGAAACTGTTGAATATGCTGCTGTAATACCTGCCGTTCAGTGTGCATTTCAGGAAATATTTGATAGGACTTGATTACTGCTTTAATGGCCAATGGCGGAAGTGCTGTTGTGTAAATAAAGGGTCTGGAAAAATTAACTAAATATGCTTTCAATCGTTCAGAACCCAATACTGCTGCACCCTGACAGCCCACCGCTTTTCCAAAAGTATGGATACGGGCAAAAATAGCTTCCTGTAATTGATCGTGTTGGGTAAGTCCTGCTCCATTTTTCCCAATTATTCCTGTGGCATGTGCTTCATCTACAATAAGGTGTGCACCATATTTTTGGGCAAGTAAAACCAAATCAGGCAATGGACACCTGTCTCCATCCATACTAAAAACCGTTTCGGTTACAATAAAAATATGACCCTTTGCCAGTTTTAACTTTTCTTCCAAATGCATAAGGTCATTATGCCGGAATGAAAAACTTTGTGCAAAAGATAAACGAAGGCCTTCCCGTATAGAGGCGTGTGATAAAGCATCGTATAAAATGGTATCGCCTTTTTGAGGTATGGCAGAAAGCAAACCTACATTGGCGTCATAACCCGAATTGAAAATGAGCGCAGCAGGTGTTTGGTGAAATGTTGCTAAGGTGCTTTCTGCCGCTTCAATCAATGCATAATTGCCCGACAATAATCTGGAACCTGTTGCACCTGCGGCATAAATATGCACATCTTCGGATGTAAGCAGCCGTTGTTGGGCTATTCCCAAATAATCGTTTGAAAAAAAATCTATTTTATTGTCCGATGGTTGTAAAGAGCGATAGCTTCTTTGCAATTTTCGGTCGTTCAATTTATCGTCAAGAAATTCATCGTGGTACATGTTTCAAAACTACATAAATACAATTGTATTGTGCAGCCTGCAACTTAAACAGCAGCAATTGATATTTTTGCAGTGCTTAAGTGTTTTTATGAATTTATCTGCAGATGTAAAATCAATTTTAAACTTACCTTTAGCCACAGATCCACGCTGGGTAAATCTGGCAGCAATCAGCATCGGTGGTATTTTAACCGATCATGCTTATTGCGAGCAAAAAGCAGCCATTTCCTGTATTTCACTCATTCAGCATTATTCTTCAAAAAAAGAAATTGTATACCGTTTATCGCCCATAGTAACCGAAGAATGGGGACATTTCAGATTAGTTTTACAAGAATTAGAACGAAGAAATTTACCGTTAGGCAACCAACGGAAAGACGTTTATGTAAATCAATTATTAGCCTTTCAACAAAAAGGAGGCCATGAAGATAGCCGTTTATTAGACAAGCTGTTAACCATGGCATTGATTGAAGCACGCAGTTGCGAACGTTTTAAAAGATTAAGTGAAGGCTTGGAAGATGCAGGCCTGCGTAATTTTTACCGTCGTTTTATGGCAAGTGAGGCAGGTCATTATACACTGTTTTTAGATTTAGCCAAACAATATACCACACCCGAAAAAGTGGAAAAACGTTGGCAACAATGGCTTGAACATGAAATGCTCGTTATGCAAAGCACTGCATTAAGAGGCGACAGAATACATTAAAAAATGAGTGCCCACAGTTTTAATTTTTACTGCCCTGCTGAAAATATTGCAATGTTTCTGCTAAAGGAAGAAATGGAAACTCGTTTAGTAACGATTGTGTAAGGGCGGCATATTTTTTTAAAAACGCCTGATGCTGCACCGATGAAGGATTGAATGGTGTATGCCTGCGTGCAATATTAATTTCATCAATCTTGTGTATCAACGCAATGGTATCTGCATCCATACATGCATTCATCAATTTAGCCCATACATATTCTGTTGCTGTATGGTTGGGGTGTACCAAATCTTCCGCATAAAACCGATAATCACGCAAATCATCTATTACAAGTTCATAGGCAGGAAAATAATACAATTTGGGGAGTTGTTCTGTTAAGTAATGCACTGCACTGATTAAAGCTGCTTTGCTGCGATTATTATTAACAGCACCTTCGCGTAAATGGCGCACCGGACTGATGGTGAAAATAATTTTTATATTTGGATTAAAAATGCCCAATCTATCCAGCATAGTACCCAACACGGTAATAATTTGTGTGGTATCCATTAATTTTTTTTGAAACCAACCGGCCGGTGCTTTATGATTATTGGCGGCAACGGTACCGGGTTTGCCATTGGCAGCCTGTTCCGTTAATGTGTACACCCAGGCAGAACCTAATGTAATTATAAGATAATCGGCATGCTTTAAAAAGGTATGCCCTGTTTGAATAGATGTATTTATTTTTTGAACAGCATCTTCCGGAGTAATGCCGGAATATCGGCTATGAAACTGCCAGCTATGCCATGTTTCATTAAAACAAAACAAATCGGATGTTGTATAAATTTTGTGTTGAATAATGTTTATAATGGCTTCCGCCACACTTACCGGATTAAACAGAATTCCATTTGGGTTTTGCAGCACTGAAAAGCCACTATTACTTAATTTTTCACCTATTTTTTCAGTAAAACAAGAACCTATCAGCATTATTTTATGCCGATGATGAATGGGTTCATCTATTTTTTTAATATCGAATTCGGCGTGGAACTTCATGTTCAGATTTTTAATATGCAATAAAAACGCATCAAAAGCACATTAGCTGAATATTTCACCCGCTAATAATACACTATTTTCTAACGCATTTGCATTGAAATGAAACGACAATCCTTCCTTACTGAAGTAATCTATGATAGATAAGCTATCCATATTCCCGACCAGTTCATTTTGCGCCATGGGGCATCCGCCATACCCACGTAAAGCGCCATCAAAACGCATACAGCCTGCATGATAGGCGGCTGCTAATTTGGCGATACGATTATCGGGGCTTGCATGTAAATGTGCACCAAAAATAATGTGTGGATAAGCAGGAATTAATGCCTGAAATACTTCGCTAATTTGTATAGGCGCTGCCAGTCCAACCGTATCGGCCAGTGAGATGATGGTAATGTCTTTTTGTATCATTGCATCGGCCCATTGCAGTAATATTTCACTGTTATATACATCACCATAGGGATTGCCGAAACCCATGCTTAAATACACCACCAACTGTTTGTTGTTTTTGATACACAGTTCCTGAATGGTTTCAATGGTTTGCACACTTTCTTCCTGTGTACTGTTGGTATTGCGCATTTGGAATGTTGGCGAAACCGAAAAAGGAAAACCCAGATAAGTAATTTCATCAAACAAAACCGCTGCTTCAGCACCTCTTACATTGGCTACAATGGCCAATAGTTTTGTAATGCTATTGTTGAAATGAAGCCCCTTCAATACCTGAACCGTATCTGCCATTTGTGGGATGGCTTTGGGTGAAACAAAGCTGCCAAAATCAATGGTATGAAAGCCAACCTGCAAAAGTTGGTTGATATAGTTAATTTTTTTTTCGGTAGGTATGGGATGTGGCCAGCCCTGCATTGCATCTCGCGGACATTCAATCAATTGTATGGTTTTAACAGCAGATGGCATGGTAAACACATTCTAAAGTGAAAAAATAATGATTGTATATTATGAAAACTGTCGCTGTTTGAGTGCTTCATACAAAATAATACCTGTAGCTACTGAAACATTAAATGAATTAAAATTGCCGGCCATAGGTATTTTAAAAAAATAATCAGCAGCTTTTGCAAGATAAGCCTGCACCCCCTTTCCTTCTGCACCCATTATAACGCAGGTGGGTAAGGTAAAATTTAATTCAAATACATTTTTATCGGCACGCATTTCTGAAGTAAACACCTGAATACCATTTAAATGCAGTGTATCAATAGCTTTCAGCAAACTGTTTACTCTGCATACCTGTATCTGCTCTAATGCACCGGCACTGCTTTTTAAAGCTTCTTCATTGAGGGCGCCTACTCCTTTATCGGGTAGAATCAAAGCCTGCGCACCACAACACAATGCACTTCTTGCTATGGCGCCAATATTTCTTACATCGGTAATACCATCTAACATTACAAATAAAGGCACCGTTCCCTGTTGCACCACAAAGTTAATTACTTCCTGTAAATCCATATAAGGCACCAAAGCTGCAAAAGCAATTACGCCCTGATGATTGGCTTTGGATAAATAATTTAATTTTTCAACCGGAACCAGTTGAATGGGTATTTGATGTTGTTTGGATAGTTGCCGAATGGCAGCCACAGTTTCGCCGGATGCATTTTTTTGTAATAGTATTTTATCAATTGTCCTACCCTGTTCAATAGCTGCAATTAATGGTTGCCGCCCAATGATTAAGGTTGATGATGATTTACCCATGTTGCAAAATTATTGGTTTCCATTTTCCCTGCATCCACAATAATTGCAGTTTCTGCAAAGCCAGTACCGATAATGCATCAGTAATAGTTCCGTTTTCAACCATTTCAAATGCCTGTTGAAGTGCTACTTTTTTTACTGCCAGCTGTTCTGTTTCTTCGGGAGCAGATTTATATTTTGATAATCCGGTTGCTACAAAAAATTCACTCGCTTCATCGGTTACCGAATTGGAAAGAAATGCTGCTCCTAAATATTCCCATTTTTCTGCCTGTAACCCTGTTTCTTCCATCAATTCGCGCTTAGCAGCACTTAAAGCTGTTTCATTTTCAGGGCAACCACCTTCCGGAATTTCCCAACTATATTGTTGAATGGTGAACCTATATTGGCCTACCAGATATGTATGCAGCGTTTCATCTATTGGAATAACGCCAACAGCTTTATTTTTAAAATGTACTTTTCCATATATCCCCTCTTTACCGGATGGGTTGATTACCTTGTAATGATTGAGCTGTATCCAGGCATTTTGATATACTTCCTGTTCATCTAAAATTATCCACGGATTGACTTCCCTGTTTGCAGACATACAAATTATTTTGGTTAAAACTACTGCATTGAACAGAAAAAAGGCCATCTTTTCAGACAGCCCTTTTTTGTTCAATAAAAAATTAACTTACAGCTATTTAATGTCAAAAGCTTTTTTCACTTTTGGAACATAATCTAATTTTTCCCAGGTAAACAATTCAACTTTTACTTTTTTTACTTTACCATCGGGTGTTTTAAACTCTTTAGTTACCACTTCATTTTTGCGGCCCATGTGTCCATATGCTGCCGTTTCACTATAAATTGGATTACGCAATTTTAAACGTTGTTCAATAAAATAAGGACGCATATCAAAAATTTCAGTAACAATTTTACTGATTTCAGCATCACTCATGTTCACTTTAGCTGTGCCGTATGTATTTACATAAATGGAGGTGGGTTGTGCAACACCAATGGCATAAGAAACCTGTACCAGAATTTCATCGGCAACACCTGCAGCTACTAAATTTTTTGCAATATGACGGGTAGCATAGGCGGCTGACCGGTCTACTTTAGAAGGATCTTTTCCGCTAAATGCACCGCCACCATGTGCGCCTTTACCGCCATAAGTATCTACAATAATTTTTCTTCCGGTTAAACCGGTATCGCCATGAGGGCCGCCAATTACAAATTTTCCGGTGGGATTAATATGGTATGTTACCTGGTTGTTGAATAATTTGGCATACTTCTTATATTTCGATTTTACTCTCGGAATTAATATTTCAATAATATCTTTCCTGATTTTAGCCTGCATTTTTTCTTCTGTATCAAAATCATCGTGTTGTGTAGAAACTACAATGGTATCAATTCTAACAGGTTTATTATTGTCATCATACTCTAATGTTACCTGACTTTTTGCATCGGGACGCAGGTATTTAATTTGTTTGTTTTCTCTACGCAAGGCAGCCAGCTCAATCAATATTTTTTGTGCCAAATCTAATGTAAGTGGCATGTAATCATCCGTTTCATTGGTAGCATACCCGAACATCATGCCCTGATCGCCGGCACCCTGTTCTTCTTTTTTCTTACGGTCAACACCCTGATTAATATCAGGTGATTGTTCGTGAATGGCAGATAAAACACCACAAGAGTGTGCTTCAAACATATATTCACTTTTGGTATATCCAATTTTGCGAATTACACCACGTGCAATTTCCTGAACATCTAAATAAGCTTTCGAACGAACTTCACCTGCCAATACTACCTGACCTGTAGTTACCAAAGTTTCGCAAGCTACTTTTGATTGTGGATCAAATGCAAGAAAATTATCGATTAATGCATCAGAAATCTGGTCGGCAACTTTATCAGGATGGCCTTCAGAAACACTTTCGGAGGTAAATAAATAAGACATGAATATTTGTTTTTATTGAAATGTAAGCAAAGATAATAGTATTGTTATAATGATAAATGGGTTGCTAAGACAACTGTATAATTTTTGATCAACGGTTATTTAGACAATTCCTGATAGAGTTCTATATACTCAGTTAAATCAGAATCCCATCCTTTAAAAGGAACAATGGTTTTGCCTTTCAGTTTTGTGATATCGTCCATTAGTTTTTTCTCTAATTGATCATCACCAATTGTAACGGCATCTGCAAAATGCGCACCACCTTTGAAAAGAGAAGTGTTGGTAGCGTCTTTAAAAAGTTCTAAATCTTTCTCTTTAATATTGGCATTAATCACTGCTTTCTTCACAAAATCGGCACTTAATTTTTCCTGAAATGTATTTTGCCCTACGGTAAAAACAACCTTACTGTTACTAAACACAGCCTCACGTTTGTAGGCAGTTTTAATATAGGCAGGCACCAAACCAGTCATCCAGCCGCTGCAATGAATAATATCGGGAGGCCAGCCAAATTTTTTTACCGTTTCAAGTGCTCCTTTACAAAAAAAGATACTTCTTAAGCCATTATCATCAAACCAGTTTTCTTCATCATCATGAAAAATTTGTTTGCGTTTAAAGAAATCTTCATTTTCTAAAAAATAAACCTGTAAGCGGGCATTCGGTAAAGAAGCTACCTTAATTTGAAGCGGATAATCATCATCATCAATCGAAACATTAATTCCCGATAAACGCACTACTTCATGTAATCGATGCCGACGTTCATTAATAACACCAAAACGGGGCATAATACAACGCACTTCTAAACCACTGTCATTGCTCTTTATTGCAAGTTTGTTTACAATTTCTGCAAACTCTGTCAACTCTAAATAAGGCGACATTTCGGTTGCAATAAATAAAATTCTTTTCTTTGACATCTACTAAGCCAATTTAAGTGAGGCGAAAAATAAGGGTGCAAAGTTAATTAAAATACACCAAATAGGTGATAAAAGCATATTTATAGAAAATAATATCGGCAAAATATGGTCATTTGTAAAAGTATTATAGCACTGCAGGAGATGATTCAATCTCAGAAAAAGGCCAATGCCTCAATTGGGTTTGTGCCCACTATGGGGGCTTTGCATAAGGGCCATATTGCGCTGGTTGAAGCAGCCAAACAAGCCAACAATTTTACTATTTGCAGCATTTTTGTAAACCCAACGCAATTCAATAATCCGGAAGATTTTGAAAAATACCCCATTTCAATTGAAGCCGATATTGCTTTATTAATAACCCACCAGTGTGATGTTTTGTTTTTGCCTTCAGTTTCAGAAATGTACCCCAATGGGCCAAAGCTGATTACCCCATACCCTTTAGGAACCTTAGAAACCATTTTAGAAGGCAAGTACCGTCCAGGCCATTTTCAGGGCGTTTGTCAAATAGTTGACCGGTTATTAACCATTATTCAGCCGCATCAACTGTACATGGGAAGTAAAGATTACCAACAATGCATAGTAATAAATCGTTTATTACAATTAAACCCGGCATTTTTGAAAATACAATTGCACCTGCAACCCACTATTCGTGAACAAAGCGGACTGGCCATGAGTTCCAGAAACAGGCGGCTTTCGGCAGAAAATTTGATAAAAGCAGCTGCTCTGTACCAAAGCCTTGTATTTATTCAGTCTAATATACAACAATTTACAATAGCTGAATTAGTGGAACAGGCAACCCAAATGCTGTTGAAAGCTGGGTTTGAAAAAGTTGATTACATTAGCATAGCAGATGCTACTACACTTGCCCCAATATCAACCACGAAACCTGCCAACCGAACCATTGTACTGGCAGCCGCATATATACAAGACGTTCGGTTAATTGACAATTTGATGATTAACTAAATAAAAGGAAACTTGTTATAATCCTATCATCTTTTACATTTGCGCCCATTATGCTGATAGAAATATTAAAATCAAAAGTTCACCGTGCGGTAATTACCGAGGCAAATTTGAATTATGTTGGCAGTTTAACCTTAGATGAAGATTTAATGGATGCTGCCAATATGATTGAAAATGAGAAAATACAGGTGGTGAACGTAAATAATGGTGAACGTTTAGAAACCTATTTAATTAAAGGGCAACGAGGTTCAGGCGTGGTCTGTTTAAACGGGCCGGCTGCTAGAAAAGCTGCTGTTGGAGATATTATTGTAATCATGTCATATGCACACATGGATTTTGACGCTGCCAAAACTTTTAAACCAATTGTAGTTTTTCCAAAACCGGGAAATAAATTATAATTAACACAGGCTTCTGTAAATTGCAGTAGAATTTTCCTGCATGAAAAGAAAACTGAAAGTATTTGTAAAATATCTTTTTTTCCTGGGGCTGGGTATATTTTTGGTTTGGTGGAGTCTTCATCAAATACCTGCTAATCAGTGGGGAGAGTTTACTGGCGCTTTAACCCATGCAAAATATATACTATTCATTCCGGTATTTTTCATACTTACATTAAGCCATATTCTCAGAGCGCTGCGCTGGAAAATATTGATGCAACCCATGGGCTATAAACCATCTGTCATCAATACTTATTTTGCTGTAATGATAGGTTATCTGGCAAATTTGGCCGTACCCCGACTGGGCGAAGTATTAAAGTGTACATTGCTGGCACGCTATGAAAAAGTACCCGCCGAAAAATTAGTTGGCACTATTGTAGCCGAAAGGGCGTTTGATGTACTATCGCTTGGAATTGTTTTCCTGCTGGCGCTGCTAACCCAATATGAAATTATAGGCGACTATGCCATCCAGTTATTCAAAGAAACCTTTCAATCAAAATCGGGAGGAATTTCGGTGCGGAAAATGGCCATTGCAATGGGTATTTTGCTGATTATCATTGTAATCATCAGGCATTGGTTTAACCGTTTTGCGCATTTAAAACTGGTAATTCAATTAAAAAAAATTATTCGTGGCATTTGGGAAGGATTAAGCAGTATTAAAGATATTGAGCAAAAAGGCTTATTCATTTTTTATTCTTTTGGCATTTGGTTATTATACTTGTTGGGCACCTGGGTTGGTTTTTATGCTACCGTTGGTACCAACGGTTTAGCCATTCCTGTAGCTTTTTCTGCATTAGCTTTTGCAAGTATTGGTATGATTGTAACACCCGGCGGCATTGGAGCCTATGCTTATTTAATGGCAATGGTTTTAGAAAAAAACGGAATAGCTTTTGGAATTGGTTATGCCAATGGAACATTACAATGGTTTGCACAATTTATTATTATATTAATTTGGGGATTTGTTTGTTTGGGATTATTACCCTGGTATAATAAAAAAAGAATGGTGCCAACATCACAGGCTTCATAACAAATTGAATGAATTTTTATATAGGAAATGTATGCGGTACACACAAGCTATTCAACAAAAAATAATGCCTTTAGCAACCCTTAAAGCCATTAGAACAGGCTGGAAAATGCGCAATAAAACGGTTGCTTTTACCAATGGCTGTTTTGATATTTTACATGAAGGGCATATTGCCTCACTATCGAAAGCTGCTGAAGAAGCAGATTTTTTGATAGTGGGTGTAAATAGTGATGCCAGTACCAAACGCTTAAAAGGTGCAGAGCGCCCAATTAACCATGAACATAGCCGTGCACTATTACTTGCCTCTTTATTAATGGTGGATGCTGTAGTTATTTTTGAGGAAGATACCCCGTTAGAATTAATTAAATCACTGGAACCGGATGTATTGGTAAAGGGTGGAGATTATACAATTGAAACTATTGTAGGCGCAAAAGAAGTTTTAGCCAATCATGGTCGTGTAGTCATTAATCCGATAATTGAAGGTTTTTCTACCACTGGCATTCTTCAAAAAATAAGGCAACTTGGTTAGTCGAAAATATTTTCACCAAACTTCCTTATAACTCAACTCTGTATTGAATTACAGACGATTTTACCAACTATTTTTCAGTATTATACCTATAAAACCAAAGCCCCTTTCGGGGCTTTTGAGTTTATTGAAATGCTTCTTTTACTCTTTCAAAAAATGATTTATCATTTTTACCGGGCTGCGGTTTAAAATTGGGGCTATGGCTTAATTTTTCCAAAATTTCCTTTTCTTCCGCCGAAACTGTTTGAGGTGTCCAGATATTAACATGAATCAATTGATCACCTTTAGCATAACCCTGTACTTCGGGGAAGCCTTTCCCTTTTAAACGAAATATTTTCCCGCTTTGTGTACCGGGCGGTATCTTAATTTTAGCTTTTCCATCAATAGTAGGTACTTCTACCTGTGTACCAAAAACGGCTTCCGGAATAGAAATATGCAAATCGAATGCTACATTTAACCCATCACGTTGTAAATCGGAATGAGCTTCTTCTTCAATCTGAATGAGTAAATCGCCAGGCATACCTCCTCGTTCTCCTGCATTGCCCTTTCCACTCATGCTCAATTGCATACCTTCCTGCACGCCGGCAGGTACATCAATTGAAATGGTTTCTTCGCCATATACTCTTCCCTCACCTTTACAGGCAGTACACTTATTGGTGACAGCACTACCCTCACCATTACAGGTAGGGCAGGTGGTTACTGTTTGCATTTGTCCTAAAAAAGTATTGGTAACCTTCCGCACCTGTCCGGAGCCACCACAAGTACCACAGGTTTGTATGCTGTTTTTATCTTTTGCACCATTGCCTCCACAGGTAGAACAAACAATGTATTTTTTTACTTTTACCTGTTTATTAACTCCTTTGGCAATTTCTTCAAAAGTTAGTTTAATTTTTATCCGAAGATTACTACCTCTTTGTCCGGTTGGTCTTCTGCCACTGTTACCGCGTCTGGAACCTCCGCCGCCAAAAAAACTGCCAAATACATCATCTCCAAATATATCGCCAAAATGGCTAAAGATATCTTCCATATTTTGGGCACCACCAAAACCACTGCTTCCCGGGCCAAAAGCCTGATGGCCATAACGGTCGTAGCGGGCACGTTTATCCGGATCACTTAACACTTCATAGGCTTCTGCTGCTTCTTTAAACTTTTCTTCCGCCGCTTTATCGCCAGGATTTCTGTCCGGATGGTATTGCATTGCTACTTTGCGGTACGACTTTTTTATTTCTTCAGCAGTAGCAGTTTTAGAAACACTTAGGATTTCGTAATAATCTCTTTTTGGCATATAGAATTTTTCTTGTGATTGTGGTTAGTAGACACTACATATTATTTTCCAACAATTACTTTCGCAAAACGTATCAGTTTATCATTCAAATAATAACCTTTTTGTACCTCATCTAATACTTTACCTTTTAAACTTTCATTCGGAGCAGGAATTTCGGTAATAGCCTCATGTTTTTCAATATCAAAATCAGTTTGCATGCTGTCCATTACTTTTAACCCCTTGTTTTGCAGCACATTTCTTAGTTTATTAAAAACTAATTGAATACCTTCTTTTTGCAGGGCAATATCATCTGTGCTGTTCAATTGTTTCTCGGCCCTGTCACAATCATCCAATACATCCAATAAAGATACAATCACTTCTTTTCCGGCTGTTTGTTGCAATTCCAAACGTTCTTTCGCTGTTCTACGCTTAAAATTTTCGAATTCAGCCAATAAACGTAAATATTTATCCTTTTGTTCCTGTATTTCGGCTTCTAATTTTTCTATTTCCCCCTGTTCTGCCACGGGTTCTTTTAAATGGGCAGACCCGGCTGCATTTTCGTCAGTATTTAATGATAAATCACTCTCAGTAAGGTGTTTTTGGTGTTTGTCTTTTCCTTGCATAGTTTATATTTGAAGTGATTAAAGAAAGGCAATTTTTTTGCCAATAAGCCTGAATCAGTAAAATTGGCAGGTGTTGCGCTTATTTTTGCAAAATGACAAAGGTTTTTTTAAACAAAAAAATGAATCCCCGAATTGCCGGTGGCCATCCATGGATATTTGGGAATGAATTACAACCTATTCCCGAACACATTACACCAGGCGATTTGGTTGAAGTATACAGCAATGATAAAAAATTGATTGGAATTGGCTATTACAATCCAAAATCGCAGATCACGGTTCGGCTGTTAACAAGAAAAAAGGAAAAAATAGATGAAGACTTTTTTTACAATAGAATAATGTTGGCCTGGCAATACCGGCAAAAATTAGGCTACCGGGAAAATTGCCGGTTGGTTTTTGGTGAGGCCGATGGTTTGCCCGCTCTGATTATTGATAAGTTTAATGCTTATTTTGTTATTCAAACATTGGCATTGGGTATTGACCGATGGAAACCTGCCATTATAGCTGCGTTGGAACAAATATTTCATCCTAAAGGAATTTATGAACGCAATGACGTGCCAGTAAGGGAACTGGAGGGTTTACCACAGCAAAAAGGGTTTTTATCGGCTGCATTTCCCACCAATATTCTATTGAATGAAAACGGGTTACAATTTTATGTGGATATAGAAAACGGACAAAAAACCGGTTATTTTTTAGACCAGCAACACAACCGGAATGCAATTGAACCCATTGTAAAAAATGCAAATGTTTTAGGCGCTTTTACTTATATCGGCACATTCGAAATTCATGCTGCACATTTTGGTGCCAAAAAAGTAAAAGGAATTGATAGTAGCGAACAGGCAGTGCAGCAAGCCAATAAAAATGCGGCTTTAAACGGATTAGAAAACATTTGCCGGTTTGAAGTAGCCAATGCATTTGATGTGCTGAAACAATGGGCCAAAGAAGAACAGAAATATGATGTAGTAATGTTAGACCCGCCTGCATTTACCAAAAGCAGGAGCAATATTCAAAATGCATTAAACGGATACAAGGAAATTAATTTACGCGGCATAAAATTAGTAGAAAACGGCGGTTTTTTGGTTACCTCCAGTTGTACCAATTTAATAACACCACAGCAATTCTTAACCACCATTGAAATGGCTGCAAAGGATGCAAGAAAAAGAATACGACAGGTTTTGTTTCAAACACAATCCAATGACCATCCAATCATCCGGGGATTAGACAATACGGAATACCTGAAATTTTTAATTGTAGAAGTTCAAGACCAATAGCGCAATATTATTTTACTACCTGAAAGCGCCCGGATTGAACAATGATGCCGTTTTGATTGCGTAACTGATACACATACATGCCGCGGTAATAATCATCCAGCGGAACAGTAATTTTGGTACCATCCACCAAATAATCATTCATTTTTTTGCCAATAAAGCTGAATATATATAAAGTATAATTTTTATAATTCTGATTTCCTTCAAATTCAAAATTAATGAATGAAGTAGCAGGATTGGGGTAGACAGTTACCAATTTTACCTGATCAAAATTATCAGGGAAAACAGGTTTTTCAGGATGTGCATTGCCCGCAAAACATGTAAAAAACAATAAAATTGTAAAGCAAAGTTTTGTCATCAATCAACACTTAATTGCTTAGCTAAGTTACTGCATACCGGTGAACAAGAGAACCATTTTGGTAATTACTACAACAACTGTACAATTATATGAAGCAGGTTTGTAGAAAAAATAAGGGATTGTTAACGAAACAATCCCTTTTTAAAATGGCTACATTTATGCTGCCAGTATGTGTTGAATGGCTTCAAAATTAGGCAAATCGCCGGCATTTTCTAAAACTTCTGCATATTGAATAGTGCTATTGGCATCAATTAAAAATGCTGCTCTTTTACTAACACCTTTCATCCATCCAATAAATGAGTCATATATTGCACCATAAGCCGTTGAAACTTCTTTATTGAAATCGCTCAACAATTGAAAATTCAGGCCTTCTGCTTCTTTAAATTTTGCTAAAGTAAAAGGAGAATCTACTGAAATGCCCAATACTACTGCATCTGAATTATTATAAACTGCCATACCATCTCTAACTGCACATAATTCTTTGGTACAAACACCGGTAAAAGCCATTGGAAAAAATAACAAGATTACTTTTTTGCCTTTCAATGAACTTAATGTTACCTGATTTCTATCAGTATCATAAAGCGCAAAATCAGGTGCCTGCATTCCTTTTTGTAATTGCATAAAATTTATATTTTTTAATGTTTAGAATGAACTGAAGTTATAACAAGAAAATTTTGAAATTGTTCCATAACATATAAATATTATGGCAATATGCATATTATTGTTGCATAGCTTTCATTGCAGTTAAACAACTTTGTAAACTCTGCCGCCAGTTAGTCTGTTGCAGATGAAACACATACAATATTTTTTTTATGTTCAATACACTATACATTGGCCGCTTTGCCGCAGTTGGATACGCAGATGATGGAATGGGATGTAAAGTACAGGGCAATTGGGTTAATTGCTGTATAGCCTGTGCAAATTGAAACCATGAAATAGCACCTTCATTGGCATAATGATAAATTCCGGATGGGAAATAATTGAAAGATGCATTGCTTAATGGTTGCAAAATATCCAATACAGCTTTTGCAAGATCCGCAGCATAGGTTGGGCAGCCATATTGATCGTTTACCACGTTAATTTCAGTTCGTTCTTTCATTAAACGCAACATAGTTTTTACAAAATTATTGCCATACCTGCTATAAACCCACGATGTTCGAATAATGATTGATTTTTCACAATTTTTAAGCGCCAGTTGTTCACCCATGTATTTTGAATAACCATAATAGTTAACAGGTTGCGTAGCATCATCCGGCTTATAGGGTTTATTTTGTGTGCCATCGAAAACATAATCAGTTGAAAAACTAATGAAACCAGCATTCGTTGCAGCGCAGGCTTTGGCTAATGTATTCACAGCTTCTGCATTAATGGCATAGGCCTGCTGTTGTTCAGTTTCTGCTTTATCTACAGCTGTATAGGCGGCGCAGTTAATGCAAAACTGAGGTCTGTGTTGCTCAAAAAAATGGTAAACGACATCAGGATTGGTAATATCCAGTGTAGATTTATCTGTAAAAATAAACTGAAACCGCGCTTTATACTGAACAGCAAGCTGTTGCAGTTCACTGCCTAACTGACCATTTTTTCCGGTAACAAGTACAACTGGTAAATACATGAACGTAAATTAAAGTGACCAATATTTTCTGGAATAAATTTTATTTGAATAAATTCCTTTGATATCTACAATCAAGGCATGTGGTTGTGTAATAGAAGTAAAATACGCATCGGTTAATATTAAATATTCTTTATGCGGCACAGCCACAATAACCACATCATAATCTTTCTCAACCGATGTTGTTAATCCAAATCCATATTCCTGCATCAGGGCATTGTGACTGGCTCTGGGGTCTGTTACATGCACCTGTATATTCAATTGCTGTAATGCAAATACCACATCAGCAATTTTGGCATTTCTGATATCTGATACATTTTCTTTAAAAGTAGCACCCATCACCAACACCTTCGCACTTTTCACCACATCAACAGCTACAATTAAGTGTTGTATAATTTTATCGGCAACATATTTTCCCATTCCATCATTAATCATTCTTGCAGCAGTAATAATTCTGGAATTATAGCCTAATCTGGCTGCTTTATAAGTAAGGTAATAGGGATCAACGCCAATACAATGACCGCCCACTAACCCCGGTGAAAATGGCATAAAATTCCATTTTGTGGCTGCAGCAGCCAGTACGGCTTTGGTATCTAACTGCATTTTATCAAAAATCATCGACAATTCATTCATCAATCCAATATTCAAATCGCGTTGGGTATTCTCTATTATTTTGGCGGCTTCTGCGGTTTGAATATTCGGTGCAATATGAATACCTGCCTGCACTACTTCTCCATATAATGCAGCAACTTTTGAAGTGGCGTATTCATTACACCCTGCTACTACTTTTATCACTTGCTCCAGTGTATGTTGCGCATCACCTGGATTAATTCGTTCGGGAGAGTATCCATAAAAAAAATCAGTACCCGCTTTTAAGCCACTTACCTGTTCAATCAAAGGAATACAATCTTCCTCGGTACAACCGGGATAAACGGTGGATTCGAAAATAACAATATTACCGGGAGTAATAACGGTTCCCACACTTTTACAGGCATTGAGCAATGCTGTTAAATTAGGAATCCGTTCTCCATTTACAGGAGTAGGTACCGCAACAATATAATAATCAGCACCGGCAATATCTTTTAGCTGATCTGTAAATTGAATATCAATATCATTGAAAGCATCTGCATCAAATTCCTGATTTGGATCAATCTTATTTTGTAGCAATTGAATTTTATCAGGATTAATATCAAAACCTATTACTCCTCTTTTTTGGGCAAATGCCAATGCAAGAGAAAGCCCCACATAGCCTAAGCCAATAATAGCTACTTTCTCTTTTTGTTGCATAATTTTTTTGTTGAATACAATTTAATGCTGCACAAATTCTTTTGGCTGCTTAAATAATTCTTCCTGTGGTAAAGATTTAAAATAATTGTAAGTGCGCTTCAAGCCTTCTGCCCTGTCAATAGTGGGTTGCCATCCTAAAATTTCTTTTGCTTTTGTAATATCGGGTTGCCTTTGCTTTGGATCATCTACAGGTAAGGGTTTGTACACTATTTTTACAGCGGCGCCGGTTAATTTCAATACTTCTTCTGCAAAATCTTTTAAACTGATTTCATTGGGATTGCCAATGTTTACCGGATAAGGATAATCACTTAACAACAATCTGTAAATTCCTTCAATTAAATCATCTACATAACAAAAAGAGCGAGTCTGGCTTCCATCACCAAATACGGTTAAATCTTCCCCACGCAAAGCCTGACCAATGAAAGCGGGTAATGCCCGGCCATCATTTAAACGCATACGAGGGCCATACGTATTGAAAATACGAACAATACGGGTTTCTAATCCATGATAGGTATGGTATGCCATGGTAATGGCTTCCTGAAATCTTTTGGCTTCATCATATACACCACGAGGACCGATTGGATTCACATTTCCCCAGTACGATTCATTTTGAGGGTGCACCAATGGGTCGCCGTATACTTCTGAAGTAGAAGCAATGAGCATTCTTGCTTTCTTTTCCTTTGCTAAGCCTAAACAATTATGCGTACCCAACGAGCCGACTTTTAAAGTTTGAATGGGTATTTTCAAATAATCGATGGGGCTAGCCGGAGAGGCAAAGTGAAGAATATAATCCAGCTTACCGGGTACATGTATAAATTTAGATACATCGTGATGATAAAATTCAAATTCGGGCAGTTTAAACAGGTGCTCAATATTGCGCAGATCACCTGTAATCAGGTTATCCATACCAATAACATCATAGCTTTCTTTTATAAATCTGTCGCATAAATGCGAGCCTAAAAATCCGGCTGCTCCGGTAATGAGAATGCGTTTTTTTTCCATGTAATTGTTTTTATGGACGGCCAATACTTTCGTAATAAAAACCTTTATCCTGCATGGTTTTTACTTCAAATAAATTTCTGCCATCAAATATAGTTTTCTGATTCATTCTTTTTACCATTTCGTCAAAATCGGGTGTTCTGAATTCATTCCACTCAGTAGCAATAATTAATGCATCTGCATTTTGCAGGGCTTCATACTGATCTTTTGCATAGTGAATACGATCGCCAATTTGCTGTTGCACATTGTGCATTGCTTCCGGATCAAAAGCTGTAATGGTAGCACCTTCGGCTAATAATGCCTGAATGATATACAAAGCAGGTGCTTCACGAATATCATCTGTATTCGGTTTAAAAGCTAAACCCCACAATGCAAAATGCTTACCTGTCAGTTTGCCTGAAAAATAATTTTTTATTTTAGGAAGTAGGTGCAATTTTTGGTTTTCATTTACTATTTCAACTGCTTTTAAAATTTTAAAATCGTATTGCACTTGTTCGGCAGATTTAATTAAGGCCTGCACATCTTTTGGAAAGCAACTGCCACCATAACCAATACCGGGGAATAAAAATCTTTTTCCAATCCGTTCGTCGCTACCTATGCCTCTGCGCACCATATCCACATCTGCTCCTAACTTTTCGCAGAGTTGTGCAATTTCATTCATGAATGATATTTTGGTTGCCAAAAACGAATTAGCAGCATATTTTGTAAGCTCAGCACTTTTTTCATCCATGAATATAACGGGGTTACCTTGCCGTACATACGGCGCATACAATTCACCCATTATTTTTCTGGCTCTTTCCGAGTTGGTGCCAATTACAACTCTGTCGGGCTTCATAAAATCATCTACTGCAACACCTTCCCTTAAAAATTCAGGATTACTTACCACATCAAATTCGCCTTTATAGTTGGCGGCAATTGCAGCTTTTACTTTTTCGGCGGTACCAACGGGTACAGTACTTTTATCTACAATTACTTTATAACCGGTCATTATTTTTCCTAACTGATCTGCAACTCCTAAAATATATTTTAAATCTGCCGACCCGTCTTCACCCGGTGGTGTGGGCAATGCCAGAAAAATAATTTGTGCATCTTTTATGCCATCGGCAAGTTGGGTAGTAAAATCTAAACGTTTTTCATTTAAGTTTCTGATGAATATTTTTTCTAAACCCGGCTCATAAATGGTAATAGTGCCGGAAGATAATTTTTGTACCTTTTGGGTATCAATATCAATACAGGTAACATGATTACCGGTTTCAGCAAAACAGGTTCCGGAAACCAATCCAACATATCCGGTACCAACAACTGCTATTTTCATATATTTATTATTTATTTAAAAAATTTAAAACATGCGTGGTGATGTATCCTAATTGTTCTGTATCTAATTCTGTATGCATGGGCAGTGAAATTACCCGTTCGGTAAGCCAGTCAGTAACAGGCAACTGCACTTCCGGCAAACCAAATGTGCTGAACATTTTTTGTTTATGGCCGGGTACAGGGTAATAGATCATGGAAGGAATTTTTTGTTCAGCCAAATAGGCATTCAAAGCATCTCTGTCAGCATTATTCAGTACCAGCGTATATTGATGATAAACATGGTTTGAATACGATGCAATACCCGGCACAGTAATATTTGCATGGTTGGCAAATGCCTGGTTATAAAAAGCAGCAGCCTGATTACGTGCGGCAATATATTCATCCAGGTGTTTTAATTTAACATCTAAAATAGCGGCCTGTATAGCATCTAATCTGGAATTACATCCTACTACATCATGGTAATACCTTACCTTTTGACCATGATTGGCAATTATTTTTAGTTTGTCCGCCAATGTGTCATCGTTGGTAAATATAGCACCCCCATCACCATAAGCACCTAAATTTTTACTGGGATAAAAAGAGGTACATCCAATATGACCAATGGTTCCTGTTTTTACTGTTGTACCATTTGAGAAGGTATAGTTACAACCAATGGCCTGCGCATTATCTTCCACAACAAATAAATGGTGTGCTTCTGCAATGGCCATAATTGCTTCCATATTCGCCGCCTGTCCGTATAAATGCACCGGCACAATTGCTTTGGTTTTTGGAGTAATGGATTTTTCAATAACATTGTGGTCAATACAAAATGTAACAGGATCCACATCAACAAACACCGGCTTTAAACGCAATAAAGCCACCACTTCCGTAGTTGCAATATAGGTAAAGGATGGAGTAATTATTTCATCGCCGGGTTGCAAACCCAATGCCATTAAAGCAATTTGTAACGCATCGGTACCATTGGCGCAAGGAATGGTGTGTTTGGACCCCATATAGGTATTTAAAGAATGGGTAAACCTTTGAACAGCAGGCCCATTAATATATGCAGCACTCTCTAATACCTCCTGAATTCCTTCTTGTATAGCATCTTTAATTTTAAGATACTGGGTTTTGGTATCCACCATTTGAATTGGTTTCATGAGCTCAATTTAAGTGCGGCAAAAGTAAAACAAAATTATAATTGAAAACAGTTTTACATATTTCATGCCATAACTTGTACATTAAATGGTTTAAAAGCGTTTATTTGTACCAACAATTATGTGGCAACTTTTTTTTTATAACCTTTTTTTAAAATTGTATGTGGTTATTGCCAGGCTCATTCAACGTGGCAATAAAAAGGCTGCTTTGTGGTTAACCGGCAGAAAAAATATTTTTGATCAGGTTTCAGCTGCTTTACAAAACAATGCTCCACCCAATGTTTGGTTTCATTGCGCCTCATTAGGCGAATTTGAACAGGGAAGGCCATTAATGGAACAGATAAAAACCCAATTTCCTGCTTATAAAATTCTGGTTACTTTTTTTTCTCCTTCGGGTTATGAAGCAAAAAAGAATGATGCCATTGCTGATTGGATATTTTATTTACCAATGGATAGTGCTGCCCATGCTGAGCAATGGCTGACCATAACAATGCCTGCTTTGGTGGTATTTGTTAAATATGAATTTTGGTATTATTATTTAACTGCCATCAAAAATAAAAATATCCCTGCCATTTTGGTATCGGGCATTTTTAGAGGCAACCAGCCATTTTTTAAATGGTATGGAGGCCTGCATCGAAACATGCTACATTGCTTTCAACATCTGTTTGTTCAAAATCAGGATTCAAAAAAACTACTCGCTTCTATTGGATTGGACAATAAAACCACTGTTGCCGGAGATACCAGATTTGACCGTGTTACTAATATTGCCCTTGAGCCTTATCAAAATGCATTGATTGAACAATTTATTCAAAACAGGCAGGTAATTGTTGCCGGCAGTACATGGACAGAAGATGATGAAGCCTTAGATCATTTTGCCAATACACACCCGGAATTGTGTTTTATTATAGCCCCACATGAAATTGATGAAGATAGAATTGCCGAATGCAAAGCACTATATAAAAATAATATTTGTTACTCCGGTTTACATGCAGGTATCGATTTTTCAGGATGCAACGTTTTAATCATTGATAATATTGGTATGTTAAGCCGATTGTACCGATACGCCACTATATGCTATGTAGGAGGTGGATTTGGGGAAGATGGGGTACATAATATTTTAGAAGCCGCCGTTTATGGCAAACCTGTTGTTTTTGGCCCCGTTTACGATAAGTTTTTTGAAGCAACAGCCTTGGTTGAATTAGGTGGAGCCTTTAGCATAGATGATGCTTTGATGCTTGAACAAGAATTTAAAAAATTATTGAATGAAGCGGAGCTATATTCAAATGCCTGTAAAATTTCCGGAAATTATGTACAACAGCATGCTGGTTCAACCAGAGGTATTGTAAAATATATTCAGGAAAATCTTCTTTTAATCAATTGATAAAAAGTGGCAATTGTTTCATTCTCATCCTGCCAGCCTAATTTCAGTTTTAGTTCTTTTTCCATCCAAAATGAAGCTTCCGGAAAAGATGCAAAACCATTAATGGTTTTAATACTCCTTTCAAACATGGTTTCATCTCCATGAAACAATTCATTCACAAAAAGATAGCGATCGTTAATGCCAATGGCTTTGCGTAAATCTTTTATGGGTGCTTCCTGTAAGGTGGCTGCTAATTCTTTCTTTTCTGTTTTTAATTTTTCGTTCAGGCTTTTATCGCCTTCCATTCCTTCCATAAATTCGGAGGCGGGTTTGTTAGGATGCGGAATGAATGTTGGCTTTTGGAATAGATTTGCTATGTAGGGATTCGATGTATCCTTATTATCCTCTAAAATTTTCTTTTCCGGAATGGGCATAGCTTGTTCTGAAGCAGGAAAATGAAATGGCATCACCACCGATACATGATTACCCACAGGCGCATGATGATGATCCTGCTGCAAGGCTGCCAGCAACAATTGAACAGTGGCTAATAAAGCAGCCGATGACTCTTTTTTTGCCCATTGCTCATTTAATTTGTTGATAAGAGTATCCACTCTTTCCATAGGATGTAATACATTTGATGTTTGAAAATACGGTTAAAGTTAATAAGCTTTTACCAATTAACCCTTTTTAAAAAATGTTTATAGAACCACACATTAAAGGCGATAAAATTGGTTGGATTGAAGTGATATGCGGCAGTATGTTTAGCGGAAAAACAGAAGAACTGATTAGAAGATTGAAAAGAGCCAAAATTGCTAATTTGAAAGTTGAAATTTTTAAACCTGCAATTGATATAAGATACGATGATAATGATGTGGTAAGTCATGATGCCAATGCCATTGCATCTACACCCATAGAAAATTCGCAAACCATATTGCTTTTGGCTCAGGATGTTGACGTAGTGGGAGTTGACGAAGCACAATTTTTTGATGATGAAATTGGAGATGTATGTGAAAAATTGGCTTTAAGGGGTATACGCGTTATTGTTGCAGGATTAGATATGGATTATTTAGGCAACCCATTTGGACAAATGCCCAATTTGTTAGCACGAGCAGATTACATTACCAAACTACATGCCATTTGTGTAGTATGTGGCAATATCGCGAACATATCGCATAGAAAAACAGAACAGTCTGGCCAGGTTTTATTGGGCGAAAAAGATATTTATGAACCCAGATGCAGGAAATGCCATCAAATTAAACCCTGATGAACAAGCAGCACATTATTGCCCTAATTAAAAAAGATATATTGCTCGAAACCCGACAGCAATATACCTTCTACGGTATTTTACTGTATGTGGCTTCTACTATTTTTGTAGTGTATTTAAGTATGGGGCAACCGGAAGATCGGGTTTGGAATGCTTTATTTTGGGTGGTGCAATTATTTATATGCATTAATGCTGTAGCCAAAAGTTTTTTAGCTGAAAGCAGGGGTAGAATGTTGTATTTTTATTCAATTGCAGGTGCCGGCGATTTTATGATCGCAAAACTGGTGTTTAATGCCATACTCATGTTATTGATGAGCCTTGTTAGTTTGGCTGTATTTACCTTGCTATTGGGTAATCCGCTTGAAAATATGATAGCCTTTGTGGGCATTAGTATGTTAGGCGGGCTTAGCCTTAGTTTGGTATTTACATTTTTAGCAGCCATTGCCGCCAAAGCAGAGCAACAGGCTGCATTAATGGCCATCATGGGGTTTCCGCTCATTATACCGCAATTGTTGCTACTCGTTAAAATTGCAGCCATTGGCTTTTCCTCTGTTGTTCAGGGTGGCCTCTGGCAAATGGTAGGTTTAATGATTGGCCTCGATGCAATGGTGGCAATTCTGGCATTTATTTTATTTCCTTTTTTATGGAAAGATTAAAAACGCAAGTGCCTTACCGTTAATCCGTTATTTTTAAGCTGCAACAATGAATCAATTCCAATTTTTAGATGTCGGTCTACAAATTTGCTGGTAACTTTTTTATCGCTTGCTTCTGTTTTTACTCCTTCAGGAATCATAGGAGAATCGCTTACCAACAATAATGCACCTGTAGGTATATGGTTATAAAAACCAACAGTAAATATAGTTGCTGTTTCCATATCAATAGCATAAGCACGAACCTTGGTAAGGTAGGCTTTAAACTCATCGTCATGTTCCCAAACCCTTCTGTTGGTAGTGTAAACAGTTCCTGTCCAATAATCAACTTTATTATCACGAATGGTGGTTGAAATAGCTTTTTGCAAAGCAAATGCCGGCAGTGCAGGCACTTCAGGTGGAAAATAATCGTTAGAAGTACCTTCCCCGCGAAGGGCAGCAATGGGTAAAATTAAATCACCAATTTTATTACGTTTTTTTAAGCCACCGCATTTTCCTAAAAACAATACTGCTTTGGGTTCAATGGCTGAAAGTAAATCCATAATCGTGGCTGCACCCGGGCTCCCCATCCCAAAATTAATAATCGTAATATCATTCGCTGTTGCACATTGAAAAGAACGATCTTTTCCTACTACATTTACTCTATTCCATTCTGCAAATTTTTCAACATAGTTATTGAAATTGGTTAGCAAAATGTACTCCCCAAAGTTTTCTAATTTTTCTCCTGTATAACGGGGTAACCAGTTTTTTACAATTTCAGATTTTGTTTTCATAATTTCTTAATATATATTATTTAAATACACAATCGTTACATCATTCCAATTTCAAAAACCGCGGGTAAATGATTTCATTTCAAAAATTTCCGATAGTTTAACTGGTAAATGTAGCTTTTTTTGCTAAAAATTTGCACCCATTCATTAAAAAAATATCACAACGTATATTTACAAACTATTTCAAAAAAATTGAGCTGGCAAAAACCAGCTTCAAATCATGATTCAAATACAGTACCCTCAACCGGATTTTAGTATTAAAGAACAAGGTGATAAAGCTTTTATTTTTGATACCATCAGAAAAATTTGGGTAACACTTACACCTGAAGAGTGGGTAAGGCAAAATTTTTTAAACTATCTGGTAAAAGAAAAAAAATATCCTGCATCGCTCATTGCAATAGAACAGGAAATATGGTTAACCGATAAAAAGAAAAGATTTGATATTGCTATTTATAAAAACAATGTACCCTGGATGCTGATAGAATGTAAGGAGATGAAGGTATCCTTATCCACTTCAATTATTGACCAGATTTTATCATACCAACAAATATTAAAAACCGATTATCTGGTAATAACAAATGGGAACCAAAGTTTTTGTTGGGATACCATGAATGGAAAAGCCCTGGATGATTTACCCGAATATCATTCATGACGGCTGTTGATACTAACCATAATCCGACCATTTTTATCTATCCGGAATGGCAAAGAACGGATCAGCAGCTCCCCCCCATTTTGCAACGCACTAAAATCTGAAATTGTTTTATCAGTGAAATGCAAACTTCCACCGGTTTTATAGGCAATGGTTACATAATCAGGATGCACGCCAATTGTACCACCGCAAATCATAATGTTTACTGGCTTTTTTATTTCTTGTACCAGTTCAATATCTCTTACAGGCGCCCAGTTATCAGCTATTAAAATAACTTCTTTACAATCTGCACAACGCGCTATAGATTGAATGAGCGCCTCACAAACATTTTCGGGTGTATCGCCTCCTGAACCCTTTTGCATGGCAGTTTCCATCAATGCAGCAGCATTTTTAATATTGCTATACGGTTGCATATAAATACCGCCGGTATGCCCCATTACTTTTCGCGCTGTAGGCATATCATCTCCATCATTAAAACAGGAAAACTGTTTAATGGAATGCATCGTATCTGTTTGTTGTAACCAATGCAACAGTTGTATCGTATACAACGACATACTGGCCGTAACATCTACCACCAATAATGCCTGTTTGAATGATTGTTGCCGCAGGTTATGCAATAATGTTGTGTCTGGTAACGGTAATGACTTGGCGATTACAACTGATTGATGCAGCTGATCATCCGGCCATTCACGGGGTGGACCTAATAAACAATACAATTGTGTTGCTTTTTGAAACTTTTGTTGTTGTTGCCGGGTAAGCATTCTTTTTTGCATGGCAGCCTCGAAAGGCATTTGCACAATTGAATCGGATGGTACAATTGAAGTAAAAACAGTATCAGCAATTTGCAATACCGGCCTGTTTTTGATATAGAATACAGATGCGGTGGATGCTGATGAACCATAAATTACATCCCAATACCTGATTTTTTTAGTCGGTTCAGGTGCATTGGAAGCAGTTTGCAGAACCGGATGATATGATAATTGCCGGAGTGCAGTTGCTGTTTGTTTTACCAGGGTTAATTCTTTTTGAACCGAGGCAAGTGTAGGAAAGGAACGATAATGAATTACGAATCCGTGCATCAATTGTTCTGAAGTGATGGCATCCTTTCCATTGGTTTGGCGAATCATTCTCCATTGTGTAAAAGATTGATCATGAATAAAGGGAATAAGTTGTAGCAATGATTTGAACCGAGCACCATTGAGTGATGTTAATGTATTGGCTGCAGGATAATCAGTAAATACCAAATCAACCGATAAAATATCTGCATGTTGTAAATAAAAGGCACCGGCAGTATCAACAAAATCAGATTTGGCAAAAGGCATGGGTAAATACAAAACAGAAGTACTGACTGTATCTATCTGATAAACGGGAATTTTAATCACCTCACTACTTAAAATATTATTGATCCATTTGGGCGGTTGTGCTTCAATGCAAACAGGAATGAGCAGGAATATAGCAATAAGGTTTCTCATATCATCAATGAATCAACAGTTAAATTAATGAATTCATTTGGTATCATCAATTTTTGTACACCGAAAAAAAGCCGTTGCAAAAGCAACGGCAATATTATTCAGCATAGTACGTGAAGCAGATTATGGGAAAATTCCCAGTTCATTATATGAAATGGCTACTTTATTAATAGCACAAACATATGCTGCAGTACGCATATCAGGAATTTCAGGATTTTTATCCCAAATCTCAATAATTTCCTGTGTAGCAGTAATCATGGTTTCTTCCAATCCGCTATGCACTAAATCAACCTCTTCGGCACCATGCATAATAAATTTTCTTTCTGCATCAGAAACAGTTTTTCCGGTTAATGATTCCATTTGTGTTAAAATATGGCTATTCATATTTTCAGTAAACCTTTTTTCCAAACGGCCATAACGCACATGTGAAAGGTTTTTAAGCCATTCAAAATAAGACACCGTTACACCACCGGCATTTAAGTACATATCAGGCACAATTAAAGTGCCTTTTTTGTTTAAAATAGCATCGGCCTCAGGTGTTAATGGACCGTTGGCAGCTTCTCCAATAATTTTTGCTTTGATGCGGTCTGCATTATTGCCATTAATTACATTCTCCAATGCTGCAGGTATCAAAATATCACATTCTAATTCCAATGCATCAGTACTTTTTACAATATTTGTTGCACCGGGGAAATTTAAAATTGAACCGGTTGATTTTCGATGCTGAAATACTGCTTCCTCATTCAAACCGTTGGGGTTAAATATAGCACCTTCATATTCAGCAATGGCAATAACGATTGAACCATGCTCTCTGAAAAATTTTGCAGAGTGATAACCCACATTACCCAAACCCTGCACTACTACTCTCTTTCCTTCAACACCGGGAGTAAGGCCTAATTTTTTCATTCTGTCGGCCATATTGCATACTTCGCGAACACCATAAAATACACCCAATCCGGTGGCTTCTTTTCTGCCCCGAACCCCACCCTGCGATACGGGTTTTCCGGTAACACAACCGGCAGCATCAATTTCGCCGGGCTTTAATGAAGCATAGGTATCTACAATCCAGGCCATCTCTCTTTCTCCTGTTCCATAATCGGGTGCCGGAACATCTATGCCGGGGCCAATAAAATTTTTCTTTACCAATTCACTGGTATAACGGCGGGTAATTTTTTCTAACTCATACGTGCTGTAATTTCTGGGATTAATTTTAATTCCGCCTTTGGCTCCACCAAAAGGCACATTTACAATGGCGCATTTATAAGTCATTAAACTGGCCAAAGCCATTACCTCGTCCTGATCAACTGCTTCACTGAAGCGAATACCCCCTTTACATGGTGATTTATGCTGACTGTGTTGTACCCGATAGGCTTCAATTACTTCTATCCTGCCGTCATCCATTTTAACGGGAAAACGCATTCTATATACACTGTTACAGGCTTTGATTTGTTCTAACAAACCTTTATCCCATTTGGTAAATTCTGCTGCTTTATCAAAACTGCGTTCTACGTTATGAAAAAAGCTGTACTGTTCATTTGACATAATCAATCGTTTTTAAATGTTATGTATCGTAGTAAATCGTTTATGCTAGTGAAGATAAAATTGTGTGTATTTTTAATAATGAAGTGGGAGAAATAGGATGTTCTACTTTTTTTCAATGCGCCTGATTTGACGATCTAATGCAATCAGGTAAATGAATAAGCCCAGCACAATTACCACTACCACTGCCATTACTACATAAATTTTTCCATTACTTTTCATGATGCTGCCTTCATCTGGCGTATTGGTTTGTGCCATCAGTACATTATTCAATAAGAATAAGCATACTGCCATCATCCAAAATTTTATTTTTTTTATCATTATGCTATGGCTTTTTCTTTAATAAATTGTAACCGAATACGCAAGGTGGTTATCCAAACACCTAAAAGTGACCAGCCAATAACAGCGGGCCAAAACACCAAACGCATGGAAGCGTCTAAATCATTCCCATTCAATGCCGGGTTACCATCACTACCCAATCCACCCGGATGCAAACTTTCTACTAATCTGGGTAATATCCAGATAGAGGGATATAGCATAAAAAATGCAAATATATTATAAACACCACCTACTCTGGCTTTTTTCTCATCATCATTCAACGAACCTCTTAAAACAAAATAAGCCAAATAAATGAGTAAAGCAATAGCAGCCCCATTTTGTTTGGCATCGCCACTCCAGGCAGCACCCCATTGGTATTTGGCCCAAATGGCACCTGTAATTAAGCCCAGAATGCCAAAAACTATTCCGGTACGGGCATATTCTAATGAATAGGTATCATACTTTTTAAGCGGATTACGTAAATATTTTATGGCATATATAAAGGATACCAAGAATAAAATATTCATCCCAAACCACATGGGCACATGAAAAAATAAATTACGGATGCTTTGTTGTAAAGGAACACCGGGTGGTGTAGGCACTCTTACTAAAAACCCCATAAAACAGGTGTACATTAATAACAAGAAACTCAATATCTTCCACCAGGCTGATTTTATCATAACAAAAATGGGCTGTGCCAAAACTTTAGTTTCGCAAAATTAGGGCATTGTATGCCATGAAATGCATACATGTTATAAAATTTACGCAAAGATTAACCAGTGATGCAATTGTTAAACAACATTTAAACAATGTTTGAAATTATTAGAGATTCTATGCAGAAAAATGGTTTAATTAGCACTATGTCTAAACCTTTGTTAGAAATCAATCAACTATCAGTTGATTTTGTTCAAAATAAAAACATTACTACTGCTATTGAAAACATTCAGTTCACAATATCGCGGGGCGAATGGGTGGCCATTGTGGGAGAAAGCGGTAGTGGCAAATCTGTTACCGCCCTGTCAGTACTACGTTTAATTGCAAGCCCTCCTGCTTTTTACAAAAACGGGAGTATTGTATAAAATACCAAGGAAGAAACGATTGATTTGCTTGCTACCGGTATGCAACAAATACGCAACATCAGAGGTCAAAAAATTGCCATGATTTTTCAAGAACCCATGTCATCGCTGAATCCCATCATGACTTGTGGCAAGCAGGTAACAGAAGCTATAAAAGCTCATTTGTCAATGGGGAAAAAAGCATCTAAACAAAAAGCGCTGGCCTTATTTCAACAGGTACAATTACCCGATCCGGAACGTTTAGTTTATAAATACCCACATGAACTAAGTGGCGGCCAAAAACAAAGAGTGATGATTGCCATGGCCATGAGTTGCCAGCCCGACCTGTTGATCTGCGATGAACCTATCACAGCTCTGGATGCTACCGTTCAAAAAATTTTGCTCAATTTATTACAGCAACTACAAAGAACCCATCAAATGGCACTCCTGTTCATTAGCCACGATTTAGGGGTAGTGAAAAAATATGCACAAAAAGTATTGGTGATGTATAAAGGAAAAATTGTTGAAAGCAATACCAACGATGTTATTTTTAGTCATCCTGCGCATCCTTATACAAAAGCCTTGTTAACCTGCCGCCCATCCATGTACCATCATGGGCAACATTTACCGCTGGTTCAGGATTTAATGGAAAAATTAATAGACGGGAGTATCATTGCAAAAACATATCATCCACCGGCTTTAAAATATTCATCAACAATTGCACCTATCAGTAAAACCCCAATTTTGCAGGTACAACAGCTGAATATTCGTTTTCCTATTAAAAGAAATATGGCAGGCACCCCAATTGCCTTCCAAAACATATTGCACAATATTCATTTTGAAGTGTATACAGGTGAAATTTTGGGTGTGGCAGGTGAAAGTGGATGTGGCAAAAGCACATTGGCAAAAGCCATCATGCAAATTATACCTGTTGAATTTGGTTCCATTCACTTTAATGGAATGAATTTATCTGCCTTATCTTCTACAAATAAGCACTGGCGCAAAGAAATACAAATGGTTTTTCAGGACCCTTATACCTCATTAAACAGCCGCCAAACCATTGGAGAAACTATTGCCGAACCAATGAAAGTACACGGGTTGTTTGCAACGCCATCTGAAAAGAAAGAACATGTGTTGGCTTTGCTGGAGAAAGTAAAACTCAATCCCAATTATCATAGCCGTTATCCTAAAGAACTCAGTGGTGGTCAAAGACAAAGAGTGGTGATTGCACGAGCTTTGGCAGTACATCCAAGCCTCATTATTTTCGATGAGAGTGTAGCAGCATTGGATGTAAGTGTGCAGGCACATATTTTAAATTTAATCAATGATTTAAAAAATGAATTCAATTATACAGGTATCTTTATTTCGCACGATATGGGTGTTGTAAAATATATCAGCGACAGAATAATGGTAATGAATAAAGGCAGAATAGAAGAAATAGGTACTACAGAACAAATTTTCCATCATCCGGCAAGCGCTTATACCCAAACCCTAATCAATGCCATGCTGTAATATATTTGCATGATTTACTTTGTAAGTATAGCGAATAAGCTTAACTTTGCACCCTTCAAAAAAATTCATGCCGTAACATGAAGCGAGTCGCCCCGTAAGGCGGCGGCAAACTGAATGTGGCTATCATTTCAAAAAAAAGATTAGACACATGAAACTATCTCAATTTCGATTCGATTTACCTTTAAACCTCATTGCCCAAAATCCCACAAAAAGAAGAGAAGACAGCCGAATGATGGTGGTTGACCGTAAAACCGGCAACATGGAAAACAAACATTTTAGGGATATATTGGAATATTTCGACGACAAAGATGTATTTGTTGTCAATAACACCAAGGTTTTTCCGGCAAGAATGTATGGTAGAAAAGAAAAAACAGGTGCCAAAATTGAAGTTTTCCTTTTAAGAGAACTCAATAAACCCAACCGTTTATGGGATGTTATTGTAGACCCGGCCCGCAAAATAAGAGTAGGTAATAAATTATATTTTGGTGATAATGAAGAATTGGTGGCAGAAGTAATTGATAACACCACCAGCCGTGGCCGTACCATTCGTTTTTTGTGGGAAGGAGATGACGCCAGTTTTAAAGAAATGCTGGAAACACTCGGTGAAACACCCTTACCCAAATACATTAAACGCAAACCCGATGAAGAAGATAAAGAGCGCTACCAAACCGTTTATGCAAAATATGAAGGTGCTGTAGCAGCCCCCACTGCAGGTCTGCATTTTAGTAAAGAGTTAATTAAACGCTGCGAAATTCAAGGTATCCGTTTTGCGGAGGTTACACTGCATACCGGCTTAGGTACTTTTAGGCCCATTGAAGTAGAAGATTTAAGTAAACACAAAATGGATGCAGAATATTATCAAATTACAGAAGAAGCCTGCCGCATTGTGAATACGGCCAAACAAACCGGCCATCGCATCTGCTCAATTGGTACCACTACCATGCGTGCTATGGAAAGTAGTTTTACTGCACAAAAACTATTAAAGCCCAGTGAAGGTTGGACCAATCATTTTATACATCCTCCCTATGAATTTAGTGTGGCAGACAGTTTGGTAACCAATTTTCATTTACCCAAAACTAGTTTGTTAATTATGACTTGTGCATTTGCGGGTTATGACTTAACCATGGAGGCTTATAAAAAAGCAATAAAAGATAAATATCGTTTCTTCAGCTATGGTGATGCTTTACTGATTATTTAAGCATCACAACAAAATCTAAAACTAAAAAAGACTGCAGCTTGAAAAAATTGCAGTCTTTATATATGTTTATATGTAATTATTCCAGGCCAAATAAACCCTTGTTCAATAATTGAAGGGTTTCTTTTTTATAGGCAGAAGGTACCAGAAGCGAAATATTGTGCGGACTACCACCATAACTTACCATCCGTACAGGGATATCATGTATGGCATCAAACAACTTCATCAGCACTTCTTTGGTTTCGGCAATCTGATTACCTACAATGGAAATAATGGTTTGTTCTGTATCGGTTTCAACAACACCAAATGGTTCTAATTCACGGATGATTTCATTTAAAAAAACAGGATTATCAATTGTAACAGAAACAGCCACTTCAGAAGTGGTAATCATATCAATAGAAGTTTTGTACTTTTCAAACACCTCAAATACTTTACGTAAAAAACCATAAGCCAGTAACATGCGGCTGCTTCGAATTTTTATGGCAAAAATACCATCTTTTGCTGCAATGGCTTTTACCCCAACACTGCCCGCTTCATGCATAATGGTAGTGCCTTTTGCAGTGGGTTCCATGGTATTCAGTAACTTAACCGGAACATTTTGCTGTTGTGCAGGCCAAATACAGGTAGGATGCAAAATTTTTGCACCAAAGTAGGCCAGCTCAGCTGCTTCATCGAAACTTAATTGCTCAATAGCAATGGTTTTATTTACAACACGGGGGTCATTATTGTGCATACCGTCAATATCTGTCCATATTTCACAAACACTGGCATTCACTGCTGCTGCAATCAGTGATGCAGTATAATCGCTTCCACCTCTTTTCAAATTATCTACCTCGCCACGAGCATTTCTACAAATATACCCCTGGGTAATAAATAATTTTTTATCGGAATTTTGTTTCAGTAAAGCCTCTATCCTGGTTTTAATTACAGGTAAATTGGGTTCTTCATTAGCATCTATCCGCATAAACTCTAATGCAGGTAATAATACATGATCAATATCTTGTTCTTCCAAATACACTGAAAACAACCGTGTACTCATCAATTCACCTTGTGCTAAAATATCTTTATTTAATGCCTCACTAAATGATATCCGTGTAATGATATTCAGAAATTCAAAATGCTCAGCTACAATTGCCTTGGCTTTTGCTAAAAATTCGGGTTGTTTTAAAAGTGAAAGAATGAATGATTGATAATGCGCTTCTAATTTTTGAATACATACACGTGCCTCATCTTTGTTACTTTCTGCCAAATGGTTACTAATTTCAACTAAGGCATTAGTAGTGCCACTGAGTGCACTCAGTACTATAATTACCGGTTCATTGTCTTTTGTAATCAGTTGGGCTACCTGATGCATTCTTTCCGGTTTTCCTACACTGGTGCCTCCGAATTTCATTACTTTCATATATGCCTATCAAATTTTAACTGTATGAAATATTTTATTTTAAATGAATTAAAGCATTAAAGTGTTTCATCACTTTTCACTAAATTGTTTGCAAAAGTAATAGCCGTAACTGATATACTACTATTCTTTTTTAAGAACAAACGTTTGTAGGTTTTATTATAATTATACACAAAAATCCTGAAGCAGATGCAAGCCAATTTCAATACAGTTTCACTTTGGTCAATGACAGTACTATATGTGGCTGCGGGCATCAATCATTTTCTCCAGCCTAGAATATATATCAAAATAATGCCATTTTATTTTCCTGCTAAAAAATTCTTGAATATCGCGGCTGGTATTGCAGAAATTACACTGGGCATAGCATTATATTTTGATGAAACGCGTTATTGGGCTGCATGGATTATTATGGCTATGCTTACTAGTTTTTTCCCGGTACACATTCACATGCAACAACTGGCTCCTTTTAAAATGGGAAAATTTACCATCACCAAACAACTGGCATTTATTAGAACTTTGTTGCAGTTTGTATTGATTTACTGGGCGTATACTTTTACCCGATAGGTTAATTTATACTGTTGAATGGCTTTTGTTCTATACAACTGCTATCTGTCCCCGTACTTACTTTAAAATAATTACAAAAATACTGATAGTATCCTACACGGCTATAAGTGCCATCGGGTTTGCCGGTACCGCATTCTATACCTCCGTTAATGATGTTGACAACAGCACCAAAACCCGGCAAAATATTGCGTACACTATCATAACCATTGGGCTTCCAGCTGCCAGCCATAATTGCATGGCAGGAAGGTTTGGGCTTTTGCGCATGCATCCAAAACCATAATGCAGAAGCAAATGAAACCAATGAATTCTCAGCCACTATTTCAGGATGTAGTAACAAACTATCTTTATTGCCGTAAAAAAATTGACTGAATTGTCCGTAATTATAATTCCAGCTGAGTTGTAAAGGACCCCGGCCATGGTAAGACTTGTCGACTACCGGCATCCAGTCTTTTTTAGAAGTATCGGTATACTGTGGGCATCCTTTTGTACAACCCTGTTCTTCCACAAAATGTAGTCCCCATTTAAAATATCCATCTGGGGAATCGGGCCATCCCCCACCTGTTTCATAAGCCATATTGGCTAAAAATGCAGCCAGTTCTCGTTTTTGTAATACTTTATCTTTTACATCTAAAAATTCGGGGAAAAATTTTACGGCATTCAAAAAAGCATCAAATGAATAAAAATCAGATAAACCATTTTTTGAATTTGCCGACTGAATGCCATACCGATGCGGGAACAATTCATTCCACTTTTGTTGATTTAAATACGATAATACTCTTTTTTGTACGGCCAAACTATCTGTTACAATTGGGCCGGGCAACTTTGATTGACTGCGGGAAGATATCCATGACATAAATGAAAAAGTCATGATTATCGTTAGCAATATCATCCAAATTTTGTTCAGCTTTATCTTCATACAATAATATTTCAACACAGTTGTAACTGCCATACAAATTCGCTGCCATGTTTGTGTTAGAAAGAAAATTTCACTTTTTACCTCTACCAAACCAGTTCAAATTTTTCTGCAATCATTTTTAAATCGTTCACAACAGGTGCCAATAATGGTATGCCTGTTTCCATCCTTATTTTTTCCATTTCCCGTTCCGGATCGCCGGGAATTAAAACTTTATCCTGTCCATTTACGGTTTTAGCATTGCGAAAACGTTCAATCCAATGATCCATGTGCTGTTTAAATTCATTGACTGGTCTAAATGCATCAATACGCATTGCTCCTAAAAAATGCCCCAGGCCTTTTCCCGGCATATCTTCAGGCATGGGTACATAGGCAGGAAATGGGGGCACCCATGGACCATAAGCCGCACCACTTAAAACTGCTGAAAAAATATCTACTATACTTCCCAAAGCATAACCTTTGTGGCTGCCATGTTCCCTATCACTGCCCAATGGCAGCATGGCACCACCTTTTTTTAAAATGGCGGCATCCTGAGTAGGCATTCCTGTTTCATTTTGCACCCATCCTAACGGTGCAGCTTCATTTTTCCGTTGCAAAATTTCCAATTTCCCATTCGATGCGGTTGTAGTGGCAAAATCAGCCACAAAGGGTGGCTGTTGCCCGGCCGGTATGGCCACTGCTATTGGGTTAGTACCTATCATTTTTTCAACAGAAAATGTAGGTGCTACCAACGCACTGGCGTTGGTCATGGCAATACCAATCATATCTTGCTGTAAAGCCATCATGGCATGATAACCGGCAATACCGAAGTGGTTACTATTTTGTACACTTACCCAACCGGTGCCACATTGTTGGGCCTTTTGTATGGCAATATTCATGGCAAAAGGAGCAACTATCAGGCCCAATCCGGCATCACCATCTACCACTGCCGTTGAAGGAGTTTCATGTATTATTTTAATATGGGGTTTTGTATTGATACGGCCTGCTTCCCATAAACGCACATAACCACTTAGGCGGGCAACACCATGACTGTCAATACCCCTTACATCGGCTGAAAGCAAAACAGTAGTAGCAGTTTGTGCATCTGTTTCAGAGCAGCCCATTTGTAAGAATGTGTTTTTGGTAAATTTAAAAAGTGTAGAATAGGAGTACAACATAGCGATAAATAAGGATGAAAAAGTTGCAATTTATTAAAACCATTCAGTAATAATTGTTAGCAATACGGTAATATGTTTTAAAATAGTATGCATACCGCATTTAAAAGCGATATGAAAAAGCCGGGCATTGAGGTACCCGGCTGAAACAAAAATTATATTGTATTTTAGAATGGCAAATCATCACCGGTATCCGGAGCATCAGAGGCTTGCTCTACAGATGTATGAGTTGACTGATAAGCACCACCCGATGCATTCCCGGAAGGATTATTTCCACCCGTACCACCTTCCTGCCTGCTGCCCAATAACTGAACACTGGCAATACGCAGCGATAAAGAAGCACCCTGTCTGCCATCTTGTGTTGCATAAGTTCTAACATCGGGCTGGCCTTCCACATACACCTGGGTGCCTTTTTTTAAATAAGGGGCAATAGCTGTCCTGTCGGTCCAATAAGCACACTCTACCCAGGTTGTTCGTTCTTTCTGGGCGCCTTGTGCATCTTTATAACGCTCGGTATGTGCCACTGAAAAATTAATGACATTACGGCCATTTACATTGTTTACTACGGCATCTTTACCAAGATTTCCAATCACCTGAAGTTTAATCATATCTCTAAATTTTGGGCATTGAATAAAATAAAAGCGTAAAATGGAAAATTAGTAAAAAAAACAAAGCCAAAAACAGTTCTTTTAAAAATTTGTGTAGGGAATTTTCAAAAAAAGATAAACAAAAAACACATATGGTGATTTCGAATAAATTAGTAGCTTTTGGTTATAAAACATCCCAATGCAGCAACAACAATTTATTATAGAAGAACTAAATGAAAACGGGCCCATTATTTTGGCAGAAATTCATACAAATGAGCATACATTCTTATATAATAAAAACAAACAACATCCTTCATTGTACAAAAAAGCCAGATTGTTGATTGATACAGGAGCCAGTATTTCGGGATTAGATAAAAATTTAATCAATTACTGCAACTACCCGAATACACAGCATTAGCGCAGGTAGAAGGAGCCGGTGGCTTAGTGCAATTAAAGAAATACCGATGTGTGCTTTATCTGCCTATTTTTTTACAAAAGGGGCTTCCCTTAGATATTGTAGAAGGCAATTTTCAACAAACGCCGTACCAGGGTATTTTAGGCAGAGATGTGCTTCAATTTTGCCATTTTGAATACAGTGGCCCTTCGGGTAAATACATTTTAAAAGCTATCAACTTTTAATAAAACAGGCTATTCCCGGATTTAAACAAAAAAAGGGTATTACATGTCTGTTGAAATAAAAAACAAATAAAATTATACAGGGCATAGGCTTTTGTAGTATTTACAACATAAAAACAGCTAAAAATTCCTTTCATCGCAAATTACAATCCCTCCTAACGGCAATAAATAATCTGTAAAATGTATCTTTGCACGTTAAAAATCAAAAAAAATAATGAGCAGAAACGGAAAAGTATTGGTGGCAATGAGTGGTGGAGTGGATAGTACTGTAACCGCATTAATGCTACATGAACAAGGTTATGAAGTAGTAGGCATTACCATGAAAACCTGGGATTATGCCAGTAGCGGCAGCAGCAGTAAAGAAACCGGTTGCTGTAATTTAGACTCATTTAATGATGCACGACAGGCTGCCGTTCAACATGGATTTCCTCATTTTATATTGGATATACGTGATGAATTTGGAGATTTTGTAATTGAAAACTTTGTTGAAGAATATATTGCCGGCCGTACCCCTAACCCTTGTGTTATGTGTAATACACATATAAAATGGAGAGCCCTGCTAAAGCGTGCCGATGCATTGAATTGCGATTTTATTGCTACAGGGCATTATGCTTCTATATATCAACATACCAATAACCGTTATGTAATTTGTAAAGGAAAAGACGAAACCAAAGATCAAAGCTATGTTTTATGGGGGCTGCAACAGGATTTACTTAGCAGAACTATTTTGCCATTAGGTGGATATCAGAAAACCGAGATCAGACAAATGGCGCATGATTTTGGATATCCTGAACTGGCCAAAAAAAGCGAGAGCTATGAAATTTGTTTTGTGCCGGATAATGACTACCGCGGTTTTTTAAAAAATAAAGTAGCCGGCCTGGAAGAGCGGGTAAATGGCGGATGGTTTGTAGATAAAACCGGAAAAAAATTAGGACAACACAAGGGCTACCCTTTTTATACCATTGGCCAAAGAAAAGGATTGGATATTGCTTTGGGTAAACCTGCTTTTGTAACAGCCATTCACCCCGAAACGAACACTGTGGTATTGGGCGATGAAAAAGATCTGGAACAAAACAACATGGTAGTTACCCGTTTAAATTATATTAAATATGCAGGCATAACTAATGGCATGGAAGCAACCACTAAAATCAGGTACAAAGATAAAGGCGCTTTCAGCAGATTACAAATGCATGAAAATGGAATAGAAGTACAATTTTTGGAACACGTGAAGGGTATTGCACCAGGACAAAGTGCTGTGTTTTATGAAGGCAATGATGTAATTGGTGGTGGTACCATTATGCGTAGCAATTTGGTATAACACCATTTTTTATGAGCTAAGTCTGTTTGGGCTTTTGAAATAATGCAGCAAACATCGTATCGGCTTTTTGGTGATACCCCATTAAAAGTTCTTCCTTTATCAATACCAAACCATAAGCATTAATAATGTATGCCACCATTTCCTGATTTTCCTGTTTAAAAACAGAACAGGTAATATATATGAAGTAACCATCCGGTTTTATTTGAGGAATTGCCTGTTGCACAATTGCCCTTTGCAACCAACTATAAGTGTTTATCTGTGCAGCAGAAAAAAAGAACAATTGTTCAGGTGTGCGGCTCCAAGTGCCGCTTCCTGTGCAAGGCACATCGGCAATAACCACATCAAAATAGCGTTGCAATAATGATTTGGGTAGTGGCTGTGATAAATCTGCCACTATGGCTGTGTAATTGCTTATGTTAGCCGTCTGAAATCGTTTTGATAGATTGTGCAAAATACTTTCCCTAACATCACTCACAGTTAATTGTATGTTACCCCATATATCTTTAGCCAGAATAGATTTGCCTCCACTGGCTGCGCAGCAATCCCATACCAATGGTATTGTATTATTCCACTGAATCAACTGCAAAAATTCAGCGATGCGTTGCGAACTAAAATCCTGTATAACCAGTGCTGCATCTATATTAAAAAGGTGATCTATTTTAGTGCCTGCTTTTACAGCAATGGTTTGATGGCTTAATTGTTGAAACGGAATACCGGCCTCATTGAATCGATTCACTATATTTTCTTTCTCACCCGGACGAATACGAATAAATACATCAGGCTGAGTAAAAAAAGATTGAGTAAAAGCTACTATATCCAATTGTTCACTCACCTCATTTTTAAAAGGAAAAATATCCTCATATTTTAAACCAGAAAATCTTTGCTGCAATACATACCACCTTTGTTGCCATTCAGCAGGCCAATCCTTTAACCATAACGGTTCAAAAACTATCTCCCATACACCGGGTTCTTCCAATAATAAGTATAAAGCAGCTTTCAATCTTATATCTACAGCTACTTCAGATAAAGCCTTACCCAACCTAAAGTAAGCATAACAGGCATTGGTAATTATTTTCCTGTCTTTACTACCATGTTTTTTATGTTGGGCAAAATATTGTTTGATAAAATGTGCCAAAGGCATTTCACCTTTGTATTGCTGAATAATGAATAAAGCAGTATTGAAATAAGATTGGTAGCGCATAATTTTTTATAAGCATAAACGAACATGTAACATTCATCAAACATAATAAAGCTATTAAAAAAACAAAAGAGGCTGTCTCAAAAGTCCGAGTCAGCCTCTTTTTATTCGGTGGGGGGGGTGGAGAAAGTTTTCATTTAAGCCATTCTCAAACGCTTCATTTTACTTTTGAGACTTCCTTTTACTTATTAAAGAACTTCTTTTTTATAACTCTAACAATGTTTTTACGGGATCTTTTCCAAACAACAGCAGTTCAGGGTTTTCCAATAATTCTTTTATCCTCACTAAAAAACTTACGCTTTCCCGGCCATCAATTACGCGATGATCGTAGCTTAAGGCCAAATACATCATGGGGCGTATTTCAACCTTTCCATCAATAGCCATGGGCCGCTCCTGAATTTTATGCATACCCAGAATGGCACTTTGGGGAATATTGATGATGGGTGTACTCATTAAGCTGCCAAATACACCACCGTTGGTAATGGTAAATGTGCCACCCTGTAATTCTTCTGCAGTTAATTTGCTATCACGTGCCTTACCTGCCAATTCAACTACTTTTTTCTCAATTTCAGCCATACTCAGGCTTTCAACATTCCTGATAACCGGTACTGTTAATCCGCGTGGTGTACTTACTGCAATGCTAATATCGGCATAATCGTGATACACCAATTCATCGCCATCAATAAAAGCATTTACGGCAGGCCATTCACTTAACGCAATGGCACAGGCTTTGGCAAAAAAGCTCATAAATCCAAGGTTTACACCGTGGTTTTCTTTGAACTTATCTTTGTATTGTTTACGCACATCCATAATACGGCTCATATCTACTTCATTAAAAGTAGTTAGCATAGCCGTTGTATTTTTCGCTTCAACCAATCGGCGACTAATGGTTTTACGCAGGTTACTCATTTTTTCTTTTCGCACCACACGTGAAAATAATTCTGCACCCGCAAATGCTTTTTTGCCGGGGTTGGATAAAGCTTCCAATACATCATTTTTAACAATTTTGCCTCCAAAACCGGAAGGTTTAATATGGGTTGGATTCATATTTTTATCGGCAATGATTGCGCTGGCAACGGGAGTAGCCTTTACGTTATTCGGAATAGCTGTTACCGGTAACTGCGCCGGTGCAGCAGGGGCTTTCGGTGTTTCTGTGCTCACTGATTCTTTTTTCTCAGTTTCAGCAATGGCAGCAGGCTTTTCAGCTGTTTCATCTATTTGTGCCAATACTGCACCAATTAAAATGGTATCGCCTTCATTGGCCAGAGTTTTTAAAATGCCGGCTTTTTCTGCATTTACTTCAAAGGTTGCTTTTTCGCTTTCTAATTCAGCAATCACCTCATCGCGTTCAACATAAGCGCCATCTTTTTTCAGCCATTTCAGTAAAGTTACTTCACTGATTGATTCTCCAACGGTAGGTACTTTAATATCTATCATAAAATATACTTAATATGTTTTTGTTATCAGCTTTATCACCATGTGCAGCATCTGTTGCGTCGCACACTTGTACAATTGTAATCCTGTGCATCAAATAGCAAATGCAGTATCAATAATTTCCGCCTGTTCCTGTGTATGAATTTTTGAATAACCCGTAGCAGTAGCTGCACTGGCATGCCTGCTGATAATTCCAAAATTCAATTGTGTTAAATTCATTTTCAAAAATGAAGCTGCACCCATGTTGAGGGGTTCTTCCTGTACCCAAAACCATGTTGCTTTGCCGTATTTTTTATACAAAGCCTCTAATTGCCGGTGTGGCAATGGATATATCTGCTCTAACCGAATAATGGCAATATGTGTTGCATTGTCTTTTTTCTGCCGTTCAGCCAGTTCAAAATACAATTTACCTGAACAAAATAAAACTTTCTTAACGCTATCGGGTTGTGACACTAATGTGTCGTCAATTACTTCTTTAAAGCCTCCTGCTGTAAATTCAGAAATATGAGAATACGTTCCGGGATAACGCAAATAAGCTTTGGGTGAAAAATTTATCAACGGCTTTCTAAATGGGAATGCAATTTGCCTGCGTAATAGATGGAAAAAATTAGCAGCCGATGTAACGTTGGTAATAATCATATTTAATTCGGCACACATTTGTAAAAACCGTTCCATTCTGGCACTGCTGTGTTCGGGGCCCTGCCCTTCATATCCATGTGGCAGTAACATCACCAACCCATTCATTCTATTCCATTTTTGTTCGCCACCGGCTATAAACTGATCAATCATGGTTTGTGCACCGTTGCTAAAATCTCCAAACTGTGCTTCCCATATTACCAATGCATCCGGATTCGCCAATGCATAACCGTATTCAAAGCCCAGTACACCATATTCACTTAATAAAGAATTGTAAATGCGGAATTTTTCCTGATGCGCTTGTAAATGTTTTAATCGGTTATAGCCCCGGTTGGTTTCTTCATCCCTAAGAACGGCATGTCGGTGCGAAAAGGTGCCCCGCTTCACATCCTGCCCACTCATCCGCACAATTTTATTTTCTACAATAATACTTGCATAGGCCAATAATTCGGCTGTAGCCCAGTCAATTTTATCTTCGGTTTCTAATAATTTAATTTTTTCCTGTAATAGCTTTTCTATTTTTTTCAATGGCTTAAAATCATCAGGCCAAGTCATAATGCCTTTAAAAAGCCTGCGTACTTCTGCCTCGGGAATTCCTGTTTCAGGCGATTGTATAAAATCATCAGGTGTAGCCTTTCGTAAACTTTTCCAGGCCAATTCAGGTAATTGGTAGGTGTATGGTAATGGCTTTTGTTTTACTTCATCCAATCTTTCCTGTAAATCGTCCCAGAACTTTTTCTCCATTTCTTTGGCTAACTGCTGCGCATCGGGTTCACCGTGTTGCATTAGATATTGCACATACACTTCCCGCGGATTAGGATGCTGATCGATCAATTTGTACAATTGAGGCTGAGTGTATTTGGGGTCATCGCCTTCATTGTGTCCATGCCGGCGATAGCATACCATATCAATAAAAATATCGGAATTAAATTCTTGACGATACCGGGTGGCTATTTCAACACATTTTACCACGGCTTCGGCATCATCTCCATTCACATGCAATACCGGCGCCTGCACCATTGCTGCAACGGAGGTGGCATAATCGGCACTCCGAGCATCATCAAAATCGGTCGTAAACCCAATTTGGTTATTGATCACAAAATGAAGGGTGCCACCTGTATAATAACCTTTCAGGTTGCACATTTGCAATACTTCATAAATAATACCCTGCCCTGCTACTGAAGCATCGCCATGTATTAATATGGGTAAAATTTTGTCATAATTACTTTTATACAACACATCTGCTTTGGCTCTGGAAAAACCTACTACAACAGGGTCTACTGCCTCCAGATGGGATGGGTTGGGCATTAATTTTAAATGAATAGTTTTATCATCTAAGGTTTTTACCTCACTGCCAAAACCCAGATGATATTTTACATCGCCACTGCCCATGGTTTGGTCTACTTTGGCGGTTCCTTCAAATTCGCTGAAAATTTGCTCATAGGTTTTACCCATAATATTGGCCAGTACATTCAGTCTGCCGCGATGGGCCATGCCAATTACCACTTCATGAACATCATGATTGGCGGCTGTATTGATGATGGCATCCAAAGCTGCAATGGTAGTTTCACCGCCTTCTAATGAAAATCGTTTTTGTCCAACATATTTGGTGTGTAAAAACTTTTCAAAAATTACACCCTGATTCAGTTTTTCAAGAATGCGTTGTTTTTTGGCCAATGGCAGCGGTTCAAAAAATTCTTTTTCAATGGCCTTGGTTAACCAGTCTACTTTTTTCTGATCGCTGATGTATTTAAATTCAATACCCACATGGTTGGCATAACACAACTGCAGGTGTTGTAAAATATTTCGTAAAGTAGATGCGCCTAAACCAATTAAATTTCCCACCTGAAAGGTTTGGTCTAAATCGGCATCGGATAAATGGTAATGCGCCAGTTCTAAATTAGCGCCTCTGTCTTTTCTTGGTCTGATAGGGTTGGTATTGGCAATGAGATGCCCTTTGTTTCTATAGCCCAGAATCATGCGGTACACATTCACTTCCTTCATCCAGTCAATATTACTGGGTAAGTTGGTGGTTACTGCAATTGCAGGTAACCCGGTTGAGTTACTAATGGCGAAATCAAATCCTTCAAAAAATTTTCTAAGGTCCGGATCTATATTGTCAGGGTTTTTTACAAATTCCTGATATAAACTTTCTATATATGCCGGATGCGAGTTGGTGATGTATGAAAAATCCTTCATTTTGTGCGAGATTGTGCTTGCAATTTAATGGTGTGCAAATATCGTACATTGCATTAAGAAATCAGCTGAATAAATGAATAGATTTACAGATAATTTAATAATACCCATTGCATTTTGGTGCAAAAAATTATTTTTTTGATTTAAATTTTTAATTTTCCCCGAATGCCCTTAACTTTGCCGTCCTTAAAAAAGGATACAATGGCAAATCATAAAGCTACAAAAAAAGATACCAGGCAAGCCGCCAAACGCAGAGAAAGAAATAAGTATTACGGTAAAACCACACGTAATGCCATCCGTGCTTTAAAAGCTACCAACGAAGAAGCTGATTATACAGGTAAATTATCTGATGTAATTTCAATGATTGATAAGTTAGCGAAAAGGGGAATTATCCATAAAAATAAAGCGGCTAATTTAAAAAGTAAGTTATCAAAGAAAAAAACAACGGCTACTGCATAGTATAGTACTCTTTGTCTTGTTTCTATATTTGATGTAAATATTTAAATAACATATATAGCCTCCTGATAAACAGGGGGCTATACTATTTAAGCTTTGGGCAGTACAATGGTAAACCGATTAATAGAATTGTTAACAGCAGTATACAACAAACTTCCCTGATGTAATTGTAAAATTCGCTGAACAATAGACAAACCTAGTCCATAACCTTTCACTTTTTGTACATTGGCACCTCTGAAAAATGGAACCATCATATTGTTACTTTCAGCCTCGGTTAATACAGTGCCGCTATTTTCAAATTGAATTTTCATTACTGATTTTTCCGGAACAATGGTTATCAGCACTTTTCTGTCATTTGAATAGTTGATTCCATTTTTTATTAGATTTATCATCGCCACTTTTAACAGTGCATCATTGCCCTGCACCATAATGTCTTCTTCATCATCCGGTAATGAAGAAAATTGAAAAAGCACTGTGTCATCCGGAATCATTTTTTGTACATTGGCCATGGTTTCATAAATCAGTTCATCTATTCTTATTTTGGGCCATTGGGTACTTTCGTTCATTTTCTCGTATTGTGATAACAAGAGCAAAGCATTGGTCAATTCAATAAGATTCAGCTCATCCTCTTTTAATGATTGCAATACCAGCACATATTCCTGCTCTGTTAATTTTTTATTTAGAGCCGATTCAGTTTGAGACAGCATGCTGGCCAGGGGTGTACGCAGTTCATGTGATGCATGGTGTACAAAGCTTTTTTGGTTTTCGAAGGCTTTGTTCAGCCTGCTAAGCATTTCATTAAAATTTTGGGCAATTTGCCAAAGTTCATCATGTGTTTTTCGTTCAGGAAGGCGTTTGTTTAAATTTTGTTCTGTAGTATACTTCATTTGTGTACTTAGCAAACGCAGGGGTTTTAAAGCGCCATTTACGAAAAAGAATGAAAATAAAGCGGTAATCAGCAGTCCACCTAAAAATACCATTGTTAAAATAATACGCAAATCGGCCAATTTATTCATACCTACCACATCAACCCCCGATGCAATGATATAATGGTGCGTTTGGGGTATGTACATGGCAACATACTGCCGTTGGTTATCTAAGTATCGATGTTCGCCTATTTTTTTGATGTGGTTTAAAAAGGCCGGTTTAATTGAATATGAAAGTGTATCAGGAATTTTATCGATAACTTTTCCGGTAGAATCAATAAGCAGCAAAGTTTCATCCCAAAGAATAGTTTCGTGCAGCATTTGCACATTTTTAGAGGAAATTTTATTTTTTGGAGTAGCTATTTTGGTTACAAAATCGTAGAATTCTAACCCTTCACTTTTCACCAGCTCATAAAAGTCGGCTTGTCGATAATTAAAGTAAAGTATGTAAATGGTAACGGATGAAATGAGTAAAACAATCGCTACAAAAATGGTAAAAAGTAGGGCAAAGCGAAGTCTTAAACTCATAAGGCAACCGGATTTTTATTTGATGTAATAACCAAATCCCGGCTTGGTATGAATCAGTTTATCATTAAAGGGCTTATCAATTTTGTTGCGAAGGAAACTAATATACACCTCTATTGTATTGGTTCCGGTATCAAAACTCAGATCCCACACTTTTTCCAGAATTTGTTGCTTGGAAATAACTTTTCCTCTGTTGCGTGCCAGCAAAGCCAATAAAGAAAATTCTTTGGCAGTTAATGGTATTTCAGTTCCGGCACGGGTAACCATTTTAGTAGAAAAATCTATGGTTAAATCGCCCACTTCAATATTTTCAAATACTTCTTCCGTAGTTTCAGCATGTTTCAGAGCAACTTTAATTCGGGCATTTAATTCATCAAAATGAAATGGTTTTACAATATAATCATCGGCGCCTAAGTTAAATGCATCCATCTTATCCTGAATTTCGCCTAATGCTGTTAACATAATGATGGGTACTTTGTTATTGGTTTCCCTAAATTGTTTGCAAAGGGCAAAACCGTTTTTGTAGGGCAGATTGATATCTAACAATATCAAGGCATAGTTATGTTCGGCAAAAAGCTTTTCGGCTACCAGGCCATCATAGGCCAAATCAACCCGATAATCGAGTCTTGTTAACTCTTCCTGAATAACCTGCCCCAACTTGGGTTCATCTTCTGCTAAAAGTATTCTGTAGTTTTTTTCCATTAGAATTGATGTATTAACACAGCAAAGTAATGAAAAAACTTTTCCACCACATCACAAATCATGCTTATTGTGTAATTTTTAGAGTATAATCCTGAAAATTTTCCTTTTTTACTTTCAAAACAGAAATAAAATTGGCTGGAAAATTGCGGTTGATAACTCAATGGATGCTGAAGTATGTTGACTTAAAAAAATTATTAAATTTGAAATAGGAAAAAAACTTGCGAAGGGGAAAGGTTGATAATCTTTATCAATCTTTCTCTTTCAAAAGAAAATTAATCAACTACCATATTATCTATCCTCAGGGTTGTATTAGGTACAATGGATACTTTTGTTAGCGGCTGTGTTTTGTCTCTTTAAATTTAAAAATGTTCTAATTGCATTTGCTGAGACTGAATTTGTCTTAAAAGGTTGTGAAGCAATGGCATTAATAAAGTGGTTTTCTTAAATTCTCCATGATATTCATAATAGTTACCTTTCAAATTATTTTTTTTAGGGATTGTGTAACCATGTGTAATACCAATTAATTTTCCTTTGTTATTAATAATTGGACCTCCAGAAAACCCATGATAAGTAAAGATGTTAACTTCAAAGCTATCTGTTGTAGCACCGTTATCGAATACTGTACCATTTGTTACAATCGGTATAGTAAAAATTGGACTTGTAAATAAGGCAAATTTTGTTGGTAACTCTTTTTGATTTTTTACTTTGGTAATTGATTCATTTGGGTATCCTATCGCAATAACTGGTTCTTGATTTTTAACATGAAAAAGCGTGTCAATATCTTTTATGTCTACTGGCTCGTAACCACTTATTTTTAAAAATTTGAATAGTCCATAAGAATAATATGACGAGTCAAGATTAACAACAGCCATATCATTCTCTTTTGAAGAAAATGTAAACAGCTTAGTATTATTTACAAATACTATCTCTGATGGACTACCGATTTCGCCTATAATAGTTCTGTGAGGTCTTAACTCAAAACTATTTAAGTCTATTGAATGAAGAGTGTCATTTTCGACAATATGTATTTCGTTGAAGCAACTGCCCTGTCCAATAGTTGTATCTTCAAATACATGCCTAGCTGAGAGTAGGAAATTATGTTTTTGATAGGTAAACCAAATCGCTGTACCACAACTGGCAGAAAGTATAATTTGATTTACATAATAAGAATGGTTATTAGAATCGATTTGTCCAATCGTTAAGAAGCTGTCAAGCAACAATAAATTATCTCTTTCTGTTTTTGTGTAGCAAAGCACATTTACTGTTGCTTTTGTCCATTTATTGATAATCGCTTCTTTTTCTCCAAATTTTTGAGCTTGGACAATTGTACTGATGGGTAAAAATGCAGCGATTAACAAATATCTCATGTAGGTTAATTGTAGAGGTTGGTTTGGACATAGCCGCTAACACGTTTATTTTCCATAGAATTGTATTTATATTAATTTTAATAAGTATGGTTGAAAATAATATTATTCCAGTTTTTTGATGTTTCCACTTCCAGCAATGTATTGTGACAGGGCAGCTTTTCCTGCATAATAAACAGTACCACTGCCTGCAATGGAAATATCGAGCTGGTTATCTGCAAATACGTGTACATTGCCGCTACCGGCTATTTTAATTTTTACATTTTCTGCTTTCAGGTTCGCACATTTCACATCTCCATTTCCTGCAATGGATATATTTTCATCTTTGGTTTCGCCATTTAAGCTAATATTTCCGGTCCCAGCAATTTTTGAAATTACTTTTGGTGTATTTACCGATAAATTAATATTACCGCTACCTGCAATTTCGGCATGCAATTCATTGCCGCCGCTAAATTTTCCAATACCGGTAATATTGCCGGAACCCGCTATATACACCCCTTCCAAATTTTCAACCTTTACTTTTATTTGAACTCTTTTCCTGGTATCAATACGATAATGATTTTTAACACATATTTCTAAAGTACCATCTCCATTTACACGGGTAATAATATAAGGCAACACATTTTCATCGGCCTGAATGGTTAATCCAACGGGTAAATCCTGTGTAACGGTTACATTAAAATCGCCCATCGATTTAATGGTTTTTACGGATGGAATGGTACGCTGTTGGGTAGTCACAATTCCGTTTCCCGTAATTTTCTGATCGAACCAGAAATTGCAGGAAGAAAATAATACAAGGCTACCAATGATAACCGCCAATGATTTTAGATACATGTAATAGTAATAAAAGTTGAACAATATTTTTAAACCTAACCAATCGCAATAATTGTTTGCAATACTGCCGGAGCATTAAAGTAAAGTTAAATAACAGGGTAAACCAACAAAAAAAATAAAAACGAAGCTACAGCAGGAAGAAAGGAAAATAAACCAGATGAGTAACATTCAGTAATAAAACAGGTGTATGCCATTTTGAAAAACTCAATTTTAGGTTACCTTCGCCGAATGACAGAAAAGATCATCATTCTCGATTTTGGGAGCCAGTACACCCAACTCATAGCAAGGGCGGTAAGAGAAGCCAATGTTTATTGCGAAATTATACCCTATCACCAACCGTTTTCATTAACCGATGGTATTAAAGGTGTTATTTTAAGTGGTTCACCTTTTAGCGTGAACGATACAAATGCACCTATTGTACCTATTGCAAGCTATAATGAAGCCTTACCTGTTTTAGGAATTTGTTATGGTGCGCAATTAACTGCAAAAACGTATGGCGGCATTGTAAATAAAAGCAATAAAAGAGAATATGGACGGGCTACGTTATTATTACAAAAAAACGATGCGCTTTTCGAAAATGTACCCCCACAATCGCAGGTGTGGATGAGCCATAGCGACTCCATTCAACAACTACCCGGTAATTTTGAAATTTTAGCAACAACAGAAAGTATTCCGGTTGCAGCTTTTAAACACCACAGTACTTCACATAAAGGTTTGTATGGGCTGCAATTTCATCCGGAAGTATACCACTCTACAGAAGGGAAAACTATTATCAAGAATTTTTTGGTGAATATTTGTGGCTGCAGCCAAAACTGGACACCGGCCAATTTTATTTATGAAACAGTTGCAGCGCTGAAAGAAAAAATTGGTGATAAAAAAGTAATTATGGCCTTAAGTGGTGGTGTAGACAGTACTGTTGCTGCCACTTTAATCAGCAAAGCCATTGGAGCCAATTTATATTGCTTATTTGTTGACAATGGTGTATTAAGAAAAAATGAATATGAACAGGTGCTCGATACTTATCGCTTATTGCAACTTAACGTTAAAGGCATTGATGCCAAAGAACATTTTTATACCAAACTGGCAGGAAAAACGGATCCGGAAGAAAAAAGAAAAATTATCGGCAATACATTTATTGAAATATTTGATCGCGAAGCAAAGCATATGAACGATATCAGTATGCTTGGTCAGGGTACCATTTATCCTGACGTAATAGAAAGTGTAAGTGTGCATGGCCCATCGCAAACCATTAAATCCCATCATAACGTAGGTGGATTGCCGGATTACATGAAATTGGAATTGGTAGAGCCATTACGTTTTTTATTTAAAGATGAAGTAAGAAAAGTAGGTATTGAATTAGGTATACCAACTGAATTGATTAGCAGGCATCCTTTTCCCGGACCCGGTTTGGCCATCCGTATTTTAGGAGAAGTAACAGAAGAAAAAGTAAAATTATTACAGGAAACCGATGCTATTTTTATTGATTCACTTCGAACTGCCAATTTGTATCATAGTATTTGGCAGGCCGGTGCTATATTATTACCCGTAAAAAGTGTGGGTGTGATGGGTGATGAACGCACTTATGAATTTACGGTTGCATTGAGAGCGGTAACCAGTGTAGATGGAATGACGGCAGATTGGGCACATTTACCTTATGAGTTTTTAGCCAATGTTTCCAATGCAATCATTAATCAGGTAAAAGGAATTAACCGGGTGGTATACGATATTAGTAGCAAACCACCTGCTACCATTGAATGGGAATGATTTTTGTTTCATCAATACCAAGGTTTTGAACATTAAATTACTTTCATGAAATTAAAACTCCGATTGGCTTTAGTGAGTCTGCTGATGGTATTTACTACATGTTATGCACAGGTAATACCTATAAAAGTTGCCATCTTCTCACCATTATATATCGATTCTGCCTTCAATTGCAATACCTATCAGTTAGGTAATGCTAATTTGCCCAAACAAATACTACCGGGTTTAGAATTCTATAACGGCGCAATAGCGGCCATAGATTCTCTGCAAAAACAAGGTGTACAGGCTGTTGTATCTGTATATGATACCAAAAGCCAACGCCAACCTATAGATAGTATATTGAACAGTAATGATATACAGGATGTTAATTTTATCATTACTTCAAGTAATGACAGAGATGATTTAAAAAAATTAGCCAATTTTGCTCTATTACATCAAATTCCGCTAATATCAGCAACTTATCCAAACAACGCAGGTATTATCAACAATTCCTTCTTTATCATATTAAACTCTACGATACAAACACATTGCAGAGAAATTTACAAATACCTGCAACGCAATCATGCATTTGATAAAATTATATTATTTACACGAAAAGGGAGGCCCGCTGAAATTATTCAGTCCATATTTACCCAAATGAGTCATATTACGTATAGTATTCCATTAAAATATTTAACGGTACAATTACCCGACACATTTTCGGTTAAGCAGATTACACCTTATATGGATAGTACACGACAAAATATTTTAATTTGTGGTTCATTAAATGATGGTTTTGCATTACAATTAATTAAAGCAGCCAGCGATGCAAAAAATTATCCATCGCTGGTTGTAGGAATGCCCACCTGGGATGCCATGCCGGGCTTAGACCAACCCATGTTTAACAATGCCAGTATTGTATATACTACCCCATTTTACTGTAACCGAACTACTGCACTTTATAATAGTATTGCCGATAAATACAAACAACAACTAAACAGCTATCCCAGTGATATGATGCTGAAGGGCTATGAAACCGTTTTTCATTTCATTAAAGTTTGGCAACAATATGGTGCAGATGCCATCAATCATTTGTCCGACAACCACTTTACATTGTTTAATACGTTTAAAATTCAGCCAGTAAGAGATCAAAAAAACCTAGGAATTATCAACTATCAGGAAAATCAAAAGCTCTATTTTTTTAAAAAAATCGGAGGAGTGGTAAAGTCTGTTAACTAATTGCAGAAATTGGCTTACATTTCTGAGAGCAAACCTTTCACCATCTTAAAAAAGTAAGTTTTGGACAATACCAATCTTGCATCTGCCAATTAAGGCATTTAAATACAATATAACTACCTGGTGCATGTATCAACTTTCATGGCACTACAAATTGTTTTAATTTTTTCGGTATACTAATTAGTCGTTCCTCAAAAACGAATAGAACAC
>JABAOF010003567.1_pt1 | contig 101295 bp, 85 predicted proteins | sample 7062171 | NCBI WGS metagenome assembly JABAOF01 (sample SAMN14538628, study PRJNA623070) | marine sediment metagenome | biome: marine biome [ENVO:00000428]; feature: marine pelagic biome [ENVO:01000023]; material: deep marine sediment [ENVO:00002113] | place: India: Gulf of Khambhat ...
CGGGAACGGAAAATGTTCTTCTGCACGATCTGGGACACAACCTGGTTGTTCGGCTTGCTGAGAACACCCCGCTCGTAAGCCCAGAACAAAAAATCCGAAAGCACACCATCCCGGACAAACGTCAGGTGTTCGAAATCAGACTTCACGAGACCCTTGAACTCCAGGGCAGAGATGATCTCCTCAGCCTTGTCTGGATCGCCCCCCACGAGCCCGAAGGTTCCTTCATACGTGTGTATGGGAAAGTCGTCAACGAGAACTCTCTTCAGGAATTTTACTGCTTTGGCCAGCATCTTTCTGTCGGGAATGCACGATTCGAAAAATTCCCGCCAGTAACTGTTCAGCTTCCCCTCGACCACGCTCTTTGCGTAGAGATTCTCTACGTCAGATTCATCCTTTACCGGTTTGCCTTCGAATGTCAGCTCGTCCACAAAAAGCCTCTGGTATATCGGCACGCCACCCAGGCGCCGGGAAGTCCTCCCGATAACCCCTTCCTCGAGGGCGATCTTTCTCCTGTCGAGAAGATAGCGCAGGTGATCTTTTGCAACGTCGTTATCTAGGCTCCCTACCTCCATGAGCGTGAAGGAACCGAATAGCCCCTCTTTTTTGAGGTTTGCCATAACTACTCCCGGGCTGGAGCCGGAGATGATAAAGGGAAAATTACCGCTCTTGATGTAAGGCCTCAACACGGAAAGTACGGCCCACTCGGGTATTTCGCCTATTTTCATGGAATACTGGAAATCGTCGAAAAGAAAGATGTCCGATATGTCCCCTTTTTCTATCGCAAAGGGAAAGGCAAGTGCCGTCGCGACAGCAGAGACAGGGTCGTTTGCCTCGGATTGTTTTTCGATCCCCTTGATGTGCTCGAAAGGGACGTTGATGCCGAGAGAAAAGAGGCGCTCACCGAGCTCATCGCTATCGAAACCCCCCTCGATGGGGTCGCCGAGGAATGCGGCGAGCTGCCACATATATTCGAGGATGAAAAAGTGAGCAAGCCGGTAGGGATTTGCGAGGGCCTTGCTGAAGGAAAAATAGAAGGGAAAAAGCCGCCTTCCCGATGATACCTCCCTGTTCTGGTCGATGAGCGTTTCCTTGAATTTCAAAAGGAGGCTCGACTTGCCGATATTGGGTGGGCCGAACAGAAGAATGCACCCACCCTCTCCCAACCTCCCCACATCGGCAAGTCTCTTCAAAGCGGAGATTTCCTTCTCCCTTCCGAAAAACCCCTCGGTTCTGAAGGAATGCTCAACCCCCCGGTTCCAGACCAGCCTCATTCGGTATCACCGATATCGATTTTATTTTCGGTTTTACCATATAAGTCCCTTTTTTTCAAAAAAACGTTTAAGGGGTAAAAAGTTATGTTAAATTTAATAGTTAGAGGAAGGTCACATGTCGAGCATTTCCAAGCCCTCGCGATATTTCGGGGTCGAAATCAACCCTTTGAAGAAAAAACCGAAAAACCCTTCGCTGAAGATCTGCCTTGCCTTTCCGGAAACGTACGAACTGGGGATGTCACACTACGGGTTTCTGCTCCTTTACCAGCTGCTCAAAGAAGATAAATCCCTCCTCGTAGACAGAGTATTTTCTCCCTGGCCCGACAGGGAAAGTTCGCTCCGCGAAAGAAAAGAGGAGATCGCAAGCTACGAATTCGACATGCCTCTGTCCCGGTTCGACGTGATAGGCTTTTCCCTGGCCTACGAGCTCTCCCTCACCAATGTCCTGGCAATTCTCGACCTGGGAGGCATACCGCTTTCGAGCCGGGAGAGAAGGGGAAAAGCCCCCATCATAATCGGGGGCGGGGCTCTCGTGGCCAATCCCGAGCCCTTTGCTGCTTTTTTCGATGCGCTCTTTATCGGTGAAGGTGAGGAGGGGATAACCGAAATGCTGGAGACAGTCAAGGAGGGGAAAAGGAGCGGCAGCACCCGGAGCCAGATCCTCGGGTCCCTGGCACGTATTGAGGGAGTTTACGTCCCCGGCCTTTACCGGCCCGTTTTCCGGGGGAATAAGGATCTTAAGGGATACGTAAGAGAGAAGGGGGCTCCCGAAACCATAAAGCGCCGGATTGTGGCGGACATAGATAAGTTCTTACCGCCCTCAACGCCTATCTTCCCCTCCGCGAAGCCGGTCCACGACAGGATAGCCATCGAAATCTCCCGTGGGTGCACGCGGGGGTGCAGGTTCTGCCAGGCCGGCTACTACTACAGGCCCCGGAGGGAGCGAAAGGCCGATTCCGTCCTGGATTACATGCGAAAGGTGGTCCTTCAGTCGGGGTATGATGAGGTGGGACTGCTCTCCCTCTCCTCATCCGATTACTCATGCGTCAACGAGCTCCTGAAACAGTCCATGGACATTCTCGAGAGGGAAAAAATATCGATCTCGCTGCCGTCATTGAGGATAAACACGATAAGCGAAGATCTCGTCAGGGAGGTGAAAAGGGTAAGAAAAGGGGGGTTTACCATCGCACCCGAGGCAGGGAGGGAAAAGCTGAGAGGGGTGATCAACAAGGATATCACCGACGGGGAGGTACTGAGCACCGTAGAGTGGATCTTTGAAAATGGGTGGAGAACGGTGAAGATGTACTTCATGATCGGGCTTCCGGGCGAGGAGGAAGAGGACCTGTACGCCATCCGGGACCTTTCCGAGGAGGCGCTCAAAATAGCGCAAAGGAGGGGGAGGAGGAATACGGTAACCGTCTCCGTATCGACCTTCGTACCAAAACCCCACACGCCGTTTCAGTGGGCGGAACAGATTTCAAGAGTCGAAATGGAGAGAAAGATCGGCATTCTGAAAAGAGCATTTGGCAGGAGGAAAAACATCACCTTCAAATGGCACAGTCCCCACATGTCCTGGCTCGAAGGGATCATCTCGCGGGGGGACAGGAGGGTGGGAAAGATAATCGAGAAATCATTCAAGCTCGGTGCAAGGTTCGACGCATGGTCGGATCAGTTGAACGTGGGCCTGTGGGAGCGGGCTCTTTCTTCGCTCGGCATGACACCCGACACCTATACCGGGGAGCGGAGGACGGACGAGTTTCTCCCTTGGGATATCATCGACACGGGCGTTACGAAGGCATTTTTGCTGCGAGAGTGGGAAAAGGCACGTGCCGGCAAAGCGACGGAAGACTGCAGTACAAAGGGGTGCAAGGGCTGTGGCGTTTGCAGAGCCGGGGAAATCGAAACCCGCATTTCTTTGCCCCTTTCCCCCCCGGAGGAAAGCGCTGCTCCCGAGATGGGGGAACGGAGCCCGCTCACGAAGGCTTCCTACCTCGTCGTGCACAGAAAAGCGGGAGGGGCTGCGTCTCAGAGTGCGCTGGAATTGCAATCCCTCTTATCACGAACACTGAGGTCAAGCGGACTGCCCCTTGTGTTCTCGGAAGGATTCAATCCGAAACCGAAAATATCCTTTCCCCCGGCACTTCCTGTGGGGATCGAGTCCCGTGCCGAATTCTTCCTCGTCACCCTCGGCAGGGAAACCTCTCCGTCAGAGATTCTTTCGATTCTGAAACGCCTCCTTCCCCGCGAACTCAAGCCCACAGCGGTAATCGAGGTTAGCACCAGGATGTCGTCTCTTATCCTCGAAGAGAGGTTCAAAATCGAGCCGGACGGCGCCGGTTCACTACCGGCAATCCTGCCTGAAAAGGAGCGGAATAAAATCGCCGGGATCAAAAAGGTGGTCAAACGGCGCGGGAACGTTTACGTCTCAATCGAAAGGGCTCCCGGCAAATCTGCCGTAAAAAGCATCGTTGGCGGAATTTTCGGTTGCACTCTCTCCGACCTCCAGATAAAAATAACAAAAACGTCTGCCGATATATATATCGAGCAAAACCATGAGAAGAGACAAATATATCCTCATAAACAGCAGGGACTACGAAACGCGGGTGGCAGTGGTAGAGAGTGAAACCCTTACGGAATACTACGTTGAAAGAGCCGAGGAAAGAAACATCGCGGGCAACATATTCAAGGGGAGGGTTCTCCGGGTCCTTCCCGGAATGCAGGCAGCATTCGTCGATATTGGCCTTGACAAGGCGGCCTTCCTCTATTCCGGAGATTTCCAGGTAAATCCCACCGAGACAAACCTCTTCCCCCAGATGTTGTCCTTCGACCACCTCGAGGAAGAATTCGACGAGGATACGGACGGCTCCATTCCGCAAATTCTGCCGGCCCCCCCGATAGAGGGCCTCGTCCGGGAAAATCAGCAGATTATGGTACAGGTGGCCAAAGAGCCGCTGGGTACGAAAGGAGCCAGAATTACGGGAAATATCTCCCTTCCCGGAAGATACCTCGTTCTTCTGACTTTTACGAATCACATCGGCGTATCCAGGAAAATAGAAAACCCTGAGGAGAGGGAGCGGCTCATCAGGATCGTGCAAAAGATAAAGCCAAACGGCCTCGGCATGATCGTCAGGACAGCTTCGGAGCACAAGACGGAGAAGGAGTTGATGAACGACGCGGAATATCTGGTCAAACTCTGGGAGGACATCAAGTTGAGGAGTGAGCGGCAAAAGGCACCCAACCTGGTCCACCAGGAACTATCTCTCGAACACAGGGTTCTAAGGGACCTTGCGGTCCCGGACACGGACAGGATATTTATCGACTCGGAAGAGGAATATGAGAAGTTGGCCGATTTCTCGAGGCAGTATTTCCCGGCAATATCGGATCGGCTGGAACTCTACCGGAACCCCCAGCCGATATTTGAATTTTTCGGGGTCGAGCTGGAAATTTCCCGGGCCCTTGAGAAGAAGATCTGGCTGAAATCGGGGGGATATATCGTCATCGAACAGACGGAAGCCCTGACGACCATAGATGTGAACACGGGAAAATACGTGGGAAGGGAAAACCTCGAGGAGACGAGCCTCAAGATCAACCTCGAAGCGGTCAGGGAAATAGTTTACCAGCTGAGGCTGAGAAACATAGGGGGCATCATCATCGCCGACTTTATCGACATGAACGACTTGGATAACCGGGAGAAGGTCTACGAGGCGTTCCTGGAAGCCCTCAAAAACGACAAGGCAAAAACGATGATATGCAAGGTTTCCGAGCTCGGCCTCATCGAGATGACAAGAAAACGGATACGGGAAAGCCTCCAGAGAAGCATCTCCCACACATGCCCGTACTGTACCGGGGAGGGAATCGTCAAATCGACGAGGTCGGTGGTGTATGAAATATTCAGGAAGATCGAGAAAGAGGCCCGCCTGAGGAGACTGAACGAGATCCACCTTCTCGTTCATCCCGACATCGCCGAAGACCTCATGGGGGATGAAAGGAAGTACCTGGAAATGATCGAGAGAAAATTTAACATCTCGGTCAAGATAAACCCGTCAAAGGATTTTCACATAGAGCATTACATCATAGAGCCTTTCTGAGAGCAGCAGAACCTTTCACGAAAACTCCGGCGCCGGTATATGGCGGGATGGAAAAAGCTTGAATTGAAAAAGGCCGATATATTACCATAGACATCTCTGATCATTCGGTGCCGGCGTAGCTCAGCGGTAGAGCAGCTGATTCGTAATCAGCAGGTCAACGGTTCAAATCCGTTCGCCGGCTCCACCCATCTTTCTCTTCACCCCTATCCGCTCTGTTTCACATTTCTCCAAACGCTCGTTATAACCGGCAGGTAAAAACCCGATCTTCTCACGGGAACACCGCAGCGCTTTCAACGGGAAGCGATCCAGCGCCCATGCATTCCGCCTCGTTCCATCCCAAAGGCCTTCATATATGTTCTTTTCCCGGGATAGCGTGGCGCTCCCGCTCAAAGAAAACCCCTGTCACCACTCCAATATTATTTTTTCCCTCTTGGGCGAAGACGGTTTTTCCGGAGCCGCGTAGGTGTTCACCAGCATCCGGACAAACCCTGAAAGGCTCAGGCCCAGATCCCCGGCATACATCACGGCCCTCTCCTTCTCTTCCCGTGAAAGCCTTATCAAAACCTGTTGATCCTTCATCATTTCACCCTTTCAATAGTTTACGCTCATTATATATCATATCGCTATATTAACGATATGAAAAATATTTATTAACGATATCTTTTTGATATATATTTTGGAAAAGCTCACTTCTCGTCAACGAGCGCGTTCCATCTGCAAAGAAGCTGCGGCAACGGTTTGATTTTTCTTTTTGCCCGGGATGTCGGTCAAGGAAATATGGAGGAATTAGCCGAAAAACTCCTCGGATATTTTGAAAATTTCCATGTTCACCGTCTTGGTTTTCGCCACCGCCTCCTCGAGGGGTACCGCGACGATCCTGTCCCCTGCGAGAGCTGCCATCTTTCCGAATTCGCCCTTCTTCACCATTTCGGTGGCAAATATCCCGAAACGGGTGGCAAGCACCCTGTCATGGGGGGTTGGCGACCCGCCCCGCTGGATATGACCGAGCACAACGAAGCGTGTTTCGAACCCGGTTTTTTTCTCGATCTCCGTGGCAATCACCTGGGCAATCCCCCCGAGCCGGACATGGCCGAACTCATCCACCCGCGTCTCCTGGGTGATCAGTTTCTCCTCGGCTCCCCGGACCGCCAGTTTCGCCCCCTCTGCCACGACGACGATGGAGAACTGTTTGCCCCGCATGTGCCGCTTTACCAGGAGTTCGCACACCTCGTCAAGGTCGAATGGTTTCTCCGGTATCAGGATGGCATCGGCACCTCCGGCAAGGCCTGCGTAGGTGGCTATCCAGCCGGTGTTCCTTCCCATGACTTCGACCACCATTATCCTGTTGTGAGATTCAGCCGTTGAATGGAGGCGGTCGATCGCCTCGGTAGCTATCGTGACGGCAGTATCGAACCCGAATGTGTAGTCTGTTCCGGATAAGTCGTTGTCGATCGTCTTGGGGACTCCAACGATATTGACCCCCTCGTCGTAGAGCTTTTTGGCAACGCCCAGGGTATCTTCGCCCCCGATTGCGATTATGGCCCCCAGTTCCAGCCTCGATACATTTTTCAGCACGGTATCGAGACCGCCTTCCCGCTTGAGGGGATTTGTCCTCGACGTCCCGAGAATGGTACCTCCCACATGCAGGATCCCCGACGCCATGGAGGGCAGCAGGTCCCGGTAGGATAAATCGAGCAAGCCCTTCCACCCGTTATTTATCCCGAGGACACGGTAACCGAACCTGTCCGATTTCCTGATCACTGCCCTGATTACAGCGTTGAGACCCGGACAGTCCCCGCCTCCTGTCAAGACACCGATTTTCATCGTAACCCCCTGAATTCAACATCCTTCCGGTGGTTGGCCAGATACACTTGTGATACGTATGAAGCACCCTTAGATTCAGAATACGCCAGCTGGAGCAGAATGAAAACTCTTTTGCGCGAGGGTGACCCGCGGGAAAAGGGACTATTCCATGCTGGCGTAAGCTTCCGGGCTGCCCCCCTTCTCTTTTTTTCCCGCGGCCCGAAGCAAACGGGCACGGCCCGGATGGACGAAGATCACCCCGTGCCATTCAAACGCAGAAAGCACGCAACACAGATAAAGTCTGCCTTGAATACCCGATGGTAAGAAGCGATTTATGAGAAATTCCCGTTCCTCACTGCGGCGAGAACCGACGAACGGGTAAGACGCAATCTCTCAACACGCAAAAAGCTCAGCTTACCTTGACAACCTTTGTCGCCTGCGGTCCCTTCGGCCCTTCGGAAATCTCGAACTCTACCTGGTCACCCTCTTTCAGGGTCTTGAACCCCTCCATCTGAATTTCCGAGAAGTGTACGAACACATCTGGACCATCATCCTGCTCAATGAAACCGTAACCCTTGGATTCATTGAACCACTTAATACGACCTTCAGCCATCTTTAGCAACCTCCTTGAAAAAGCTCATCTCGCTTATGCGCATGGAACGCACGGTTTTATGGAAAATAACAACAACGCATACCGTTGTCAAGAGAAAAGGGCCGCTGATCCTCTCTCCTCTTCTGCTGCCCGTAGCGTATTTGGCGCATGGCAACCCGAGACGGGATCATGTAAGATCCAATTATCTCTGAACAGGCCGGTGCGTTCTACTAAAATAACGGGAAGGGACATGGTGAAAAAAAAGCACAGAGGGGGGAACTCCATGACGCACTCCGACTCAATTTCTCTGGACACGAAGGGCTTCAGCGACATAATCGATATCACCGATCAGGTGAGAACGATACTGAAGTCTTCGGGCCTCCAAAATGGCCTGGCCACCGTTTTCTGCCCCGGCTCCACCGGCGCCGTAACTTCAATCGAATATGAATCGGGAGCTCTAAACGACCTGAAAAGGGCCATCGAGACAATCGTACCATCGAACATCCCCTATGACCACGACAGGCGCTGGGGGGACGGCAACGGCTTTTCCCACGTGAGGGCCGCGCTCCTGAAACCATCCCTCGCCATACCATTCATCACGGGGTCGCTTACCCTGGGTACCTGGCAGCAGATAGTCTTTATCGATTTCGACAACAGGCCGAGAAGGAGGGAAATCATCGTAACCCTGATCGGTGATTAGCGTACAATCCCCGAATGCTTGCCCCCCACGGGAAACCGATTTTTTACCGTAGAAAAAAGGGGATAAAGCGAGAAAAAACACCCCCTTCAAAAAACCAAAATGCACGATAATATGTTTATAAATATAATTAACATTAATTTAATATATATATTAATATTTTACTGTTGATATTGTAATTTATATTGACAATATAGTTACATCAATGTAACATAGAGTAAAAACAAGGAAGTGATGCATTGCGGAAAAGAGAGCACCTGAAAAAGTTGAAAAAGGGAAAGCTGGAGGCGCATGGATGGCTCCCGGCGCTCCTTAATCTGAGCAGGGAAGAGATCGAGCAGGATCAATTTATCGAGTCCCGCCTTATCAAGCTGAAAGGGGCAGGTTTTCAGCCCTTCGATATCGACGACCCTTCCGTATTGGAACACCTGAAAAAACAACCCGCCTTCGCTGCAAAGGACATTCTGGACCTCTTCGAGTTCAGAGATATATTGCTCGCAATCGTCTCGTGGAAATCCGGCAACATAAGAATTTTCACCCGAATATACACGATCAAGGATTACATTTCCAGGGGCCGACAGTGGAGAACAAAGCTCGCGGGAGACGTCCTGGATGCATGGTTTAAAAACCACAAGTTCCGATACACAGGAACCTCATTCAACCCGGAGATAGAGTCATATACCGACAAACTGAAATTACGGCTCGCTGCATTTCTTACGGACTTCACCATAGAGCAACATATCTCCTCCTGTGAGACCTGCGGCAGATACTTCCTCCGCCACGATGGCCGGTACAAAACATGCGGACGCAATGAGTGCGCCCACAAATCGATAGCCGAAAGGAGGAACAAGCTCCGCAGGTTGAGGGATAAAAGGCTTCGGGAATACTGGGACAAGTCAGTCAAGCAAAACAAGAAGTGGGGAGATTGGAGGGCGCAGTACAGAACGGACAAAGACGGCTCAAAATCATCCTTCTTGGTCTGGTACGGAGACACCTATCCATCGGAGATGCAAAAACTGAGGTCCTACGGTCTTTTGCGACACAAACGATGAAAGCGCAATCCGATCGGCTGCAGTTTTCTTGAAGGGCAAGCAGGCTGCCCGACCTGGAGGACAGGCCCTTACAGGTAACCGTTTATGTAGGCTTCTATGTTGTCCTCTGCCAGGCACCTGACGCAATGCTCCAGGTGTTCACCGCAATTCCTGCAGTACCTGATTATGATCTCCCCGTGGCCCTCGCAGCTCTTCTCATAATTTTCATCGTTTACACAGAAACAGATGGGACATATCATTGCCTCTCACCTCCCACGTTGCATTTTTCTTCCGCCCCCTCCTGTCCATTCCGTATCGATAACTCATTCAAAAATCCTGCCAGCGGGAGACAAATCCCTGCCCTTTTTAACCTGTTGAAAATAATACAGTAATTGCATTCCCCCTCGCCCGTTTAACTCCGCGCAAGCCCTGGCAAAAAAAATATTTCACCATATTGGGCAAATTTTTACCCATGACTAATAATTTCCCTAATTATTTACGATGGGAAAAATTTTACAAACTTGTCATCTCATAAGGTCTATTGTAAGTCTCTGTAAATAAAAGTAAAACGGTCCGGCCTTTCCCGGTGGAATACACTTTTGTGATCCAAAAGCTCCGGAAAAGTTTAAATTATTATAAATATCAACGGGTTACAAAAGTAGGGCGGTTGGCATCTTCTTTGAAACGTCTGGGAGAAGGAACCGGATGCGATGACAAAAAAGATGCCCTCTCAAAAAAGAGCGTACTCCTTCCTTCTCCTGTCTTTTATTTCATTTGCCTCGATGATCCTGCTTTTATACGGATGCGGGGGTGAATGGCGTGGCCTGAAAATTTTCGGCAGCTCCGGCGCAAGGATTTCCCTGAGCCCCTCCAGCATCGACTTTGGGTCTGTCGCGGTGGGAAACGCCCTGACGTCGACCATAACGATTCACAACGAGGGGACGGAGGACCTCTCCATATCCGGCATGTCCCTGAGCGATACGGAAAATTACGCGCTGGACACAAGCGGCGGAGAGAACCCCTCCGGCTGCTTGAATCCTCTCATTCCTCCCGGGGAGAGCAGGACGGTCTCCGTTTCTTTCTCTCCCTATGCCGCCTATCAGTGCAGCGCATCACTGAAAATATCCTCGGATTACCCCGGCCCGGCGGAGGTCAGCGTTCCCCTGACGGGAACAGGCACCGCTAAACCCGTAATCGGCGTCTCCCCCTCGAACCACGTATTCGGAATGATCGAAACGGGCACCAACTCCGAACCCATCGAGGTGTCAATCACGAACTCGGGGACAGAGTATCTCATCGTCTCCGACATTTACCTCACCGACACGGACCACTATTCCCTGGACGTCAACGGGGGACAATATCCCTCCGAAAGCACGGAACCCGCGATCCCGCCGGGTGAAACCAGGACGGTGACCGTCTCCTTCACCCCAGGGTCTCCCGGTGATTACGAAGGTGAGCTCCACATCCTATCCAACGACCCCGTAAATGCGACGTCGGCAATTGTTTTCTCAGGGTCCGGCGACAGCGTAATCCCTGCGGACCGGACGGTCTCACTCCACTGGCAGGCTCCCGACACCAACGTCGACGGATCACCGGCAACCGACCTGGCCGGATTTAAAATCTACATCGGGGCCTCCTCAGGGAATTACACGGACTCGATAGACGTTGGCTACCTCTTTTCCTATACCCTTTTGGATCTGCCGGCCGGCACCCTCTATTTCAGCATTACCGCCTATGACACGATGGGGAACGAAAGCGACTTTTCCAACGAGGGAAGCAAGACCCTGAACTGAAAAAGGCTAACTCCCCTCTTTCTCCAACACAGGGCTCCTTTCTTTTTCAAGGGGCCATCCATACCGGTCTTTTCCCGGAAGCAAAACTGATACAATCTAACGATAGGGAAGGTCATCACACGAAAACGGGGCACTTTATGGCAGATCCCCCGAAAAGCTTTCCGGGCAGCGAACAGGCGGTAGAGTCCCTGGCCGGCGACATGTTCCGGTATCTCCAGGGCTGCTTCCCCGTCTGCTGTGAGAGCGACGAGTTTTACTACTTTCCCCAGCTCGTACCCCACGCCCCCGACTGGTCACGCTGGGACGATTTCTCGGCGGAAAGGGTCCGGGAAGTCGAAAGGAGGCTCTCCCGTTTCGAAAGCAGGCTCGCGGCATTGTCCGGAGATAACGGGGACCTTGAAACCCTCACCGACATCGAAACGCTCATCTCCCTCTCGAAAACTCTCAGGGAACAGCTCATGGAGGTTCGATTCCAGTCTGACCAGCCAACCTTCTATCTGACGGTAGCCTGCATTGGCCTCGCCTCGGCCCTTACGACACCGGACCAGCAGGCGTGGACAGAGAGGGCCGCTGGCCTTCCCTCATTTTTGAAAGCAGCCAGGGAATCCCTGAAAAACATTCCCGCCCTCTTCAGGGACATGGGCATCAGGATGGTTCGCGAAATGACCGCCTGGCTGAAACCGCTTGGTGCAGTGAAAGAGGGAGTACCGCCCCTTCTCGAAGCACTCGAGTCTTTCCACCAATCTTTGGCCAACGTGTCGACGCGGGAGAGCTTCCTGCTTCCCCGGGACCTCTTCGATCTCGTCATAAGGGATCACATGCGCTGCGGAGTCGGTGCGGATGAGGTGCGAAGCGCCATAGAAGATGAAATATCAATAACGAAAACGATACTCGAACGGGAGGCGGAAAAGATCCTTCCGGGAAGCTCCTGGGGCGAAGCCGTCAGGCACATCGGCGTACCGCAGCTTCCGGACGAGGGGCCGACGGAGCTTTTCCGAAGGGAGATCGAAAACCTGCTTGCCCACTGCATAGACTCCGGCATCGTGTCATCTGAATTTTCCCGCCTCTACCCGGTTCGCGTCTCCGTCGTGCCCCCATACCTGGCCACGATCCGGGCTGCTTCCTCGTACAGTTTTTCCCCCGCCGGCCCCTCTTTCGGAGGGACCTTTTCGATCGTTCCCGCGGGAGAGGAATGGGACAACAACCGGGAGGACCTCATCGATTACCGGATGCTGGCGGCCCACGAGACCTACCCGGGCCATCACCTGCTCGATGCAAGCCGCTGGCACGGCTGCCGGTCCGTCAGGCGCCCCATCGAGACGCCCCTCTTTTACGAGGGCTGGGCCTGTTTTGCCGAGGAGCTCATGAGGCAGACCGGATATTTCACCGGGAAGGGAGATCTCCTGCTTCTTGCAAAAAGACGGTATCGCAGGGCACTGCGGGGTCTGGTGGACCTTGACCTGCAAACGGGCAAAATGGACCTGCAATCCGCCGCCGCCTTTCTCGCCGAGAGAGTATTCGACGAAAGTGCCGCCGCCTCAGCGGTTCCCAAATACGCGTTGAGACCCGGCTACCAGGTGTGCTACACTTTTGGGCTCACGCGCTTCTTGGATCTATACCGGCAATTTGGAGAGGCAGACATACCCGAATTCGTTCGAGCCGTCCTTGTCGAGGGGGAAATCGATTTTCCACACCTGGAAAAAATACTGAAAAGGCACGGGGCGAAAGAGAGTACTTCATAGTCCGCTATGCGGGAAGCGGACACCGTGAAATTGCAAGGTGAGAGACAATATACCCCTTTGAGAGAGATGTGATGGATGGTTTTCGCGGATATCATTCCGAATGGAACCTTGGAAGTCCCGGAGGGTGGGATTACCAGCGCGTAACCCAGATAATCGGAAAGGCAGTTTGGAGCAGGCTGAACGAAATCATTCCCATCGGCGTCGACCTCGATTTCGACCACCCCCTCCTTTACCCGATAGACGGATTTACCGAGATGCTGCTGGAGGCTCATCGCTCCCGGGAAGGTTCGAACACGGGGTTGATAGCCGTCGTGGCCGAGGAAGAGACGCTTTTAGACGTAACGGAAAATATCAACCTCGCAGAAAAGCTCAGCTCTGTCCCCGGTATCACCGGAGCGCTCATGGCTCCACACGAGCTGGAGTTCACCGGCGGGAAGGTGTCGTGGCGGGGAAATCCCGTTTCCATAATCTTCATGGATTTCAACACCGATATCCTCCTGTCCCTCCACCGGAAAAAGGGCCTGTCGCCTCTCTTGAAGGCCGTCGGGGAAGGCCGGGTCATCAACCCACGAGGCACTGAGCCGATCAACGTGAAAAGCACCTACGAGATCATAACCGGGGCCCACAAAGACAGGTTTCACCCCGAAACGGTCAGACGGACTCCCTGGACCCGGCAGTTTTATCCCCGAAAAACAGAAGGCCCGGGAGGGGAGACGATCGAAGACCTCATCGAGTGGACCCGGATGAACTGGGAGAGCCTGGTCCTCAAGCCGGAGCGCGGGTATTCGGGGATAGGGGTCCGCGTCGGGGGGGTAAACGAAAATGCCGATGAAGCAATCGAGCTCGCCCTGAAAGAGAAAAATTACATCGTCCAGGAGAAAATCCCCTTCTGCCTCTGGGCAGAGGACAACCCGGATCTGGACAGAGAGAGCAGGCGTGTCGTCATGACCCGGTATCAGACCGACTTCCGCTGCCTCTTCGGCCCGGGCAGGATGTTCGGCTTTCTCGTCAGGTACGGGGGCATCCCGACAAACGTGGGCAGCGGTGGCGGAGTCCAGCCCCTGGGGATCCTGCGATCGAACGTGTCCGTGAGAGAGGCGGTAACGCGTATCAACGAGGCCATCCTGAAGATGAACTACGGGGACCTTTTCGAAGTGGCACAGATGCAGGAAAAGATGGCCCTGAAAGAGCGCTTCACTTACCTTCTCGGGCCGATCAAGATCGCCCTCCGGCCCCGGGTGCTGGCACCAGTGCATATCGACGCCCTCACGTCGTACTGCAAAACTGTCTGGTCCGACTGCCTGACCCTCGAGAAGATGTGGCTCTCGGGAGAGCTGGATCCCATCATCAGCATAGAGGAAGAGGAGCTCGAAATCGCACGTTCCCAGCCCTGGGGGGGAAGCTACGCCGTATTCGCCTCAGACGGCCTGTTCAGTTTCGGGGCACACACGGAGGAAACATGAGCATCAAGGCCGACCCTGAATGGTGGATGAACCTCTTCGACGAGCTGTACCTGGTTACCGATGCCCGGTCGGTGTGCGACGATACCGTGACCAGCCGGGAAATCGACATAATACTCGATACGATACCCCTCTCCCCGGATGACGAGGTGCTCGACCTGTGCGGTGGTCACGGAAGGCACAGCATCGAGCTCTTTTCACGGGGGTTTAGAAACCTTACCGTCCTGGACTTTTCCCAGTACCTGATAGAAAGGGGAAGAGAGGAGGCGGGGAAGCAGGGAATGTCAATCACCTTCATCCAGGGAGATGCACGGCACACGGGCCTCAATCCGGATAGATTCGACTGCATACTCATCCTGGGAAACTCCCTCGGATACCTGCCCTCCGCCAAGGGCGACCGGAAAATACTCTCCGAGGCCCTGAGGCTGTTGAAGAAAGGTGGGTACCTGCTCGTTGACATTGCAAACGGCGAGATGATACGGGAAAGGTTCAAACCCCTTGCCTGGCACGAAATCGGGGAAGACATAGTCGTCTGCCGCCAGAGGGAGCTCGACGGCGATTCGATTCACACACGCGAAATGGTTCTCAGCAAGAAAGATGGGCTCATCAAGGACAGCTGCTATTCCCTCTGGATATACGGGCCCGATACCTTCAGCTCCCTCGTAAGCAGCCTCGGCTTTACCGATGTGCGCGTTATCAGCGATTTTTCCCCCCTTATGCGGAAAGGGGATTTCGGGTTCATGAACGCCAGGATGGTAATCATCGGGCGCAAACCATAAACCAGTTCATAGTTCATAGTCCAACAAAAACAAGAAGATCGGAACGTCAGAAGTTCAGAAAATAAGAAGTTTTACAATTCTTAACTTCTCAACTTCTGAACTTCTAGGTAATTCGGAGTTTCGGAACCTCGGATCCCCGGATGTTCGAGCCATCTGTAGTCCAAGGTTTTCATTCCGCACTCCGCATTCCGAGTTCCGCATTACCAGTTATCCTTTCACGGCCCCCACGGTGAAACCGGCGATGAACCTGTCGACGAAAAAGTTGTAAAGGATCGCGATGGGCACGCTGGCGATGAAACAGGCAGCCATCATGGAACCCCAGAAGTATACATCCCCGCGGACGAGGAAGGTGGGAACGCCCACGCTCACGGTGAACCTCTGTGCTGCGGTAATGAAGGTGAGGGCATAGACGAATTCCTGCATGACCAGGGTAAAGGTGAAGATCACCACCGTGAGGATACCGGCGATCGACATGGGCATGACGATCTTAACGAATGCCCCCATGCGGCTCAGCCCGTCTATCATACCCGCTTCCTCTATGTCCTGAGGAATTACCCTGAAAAAGCCCATGAGAAGCCATGTGCAGAAAGGAACGGTGAAGCTCGGATAGACGAGCACCAGCGACCAGAGGGAGTCCTGAAGTCCCAATTCGGCAATCACGCGGGAGAGGGGTATGAAAAGAATCGTGGGTGGTACGAGGTAGGTGAGAAATATCCCGATCCCGAGCTGCTCACCGAGGCGTCCCGTCAACCTCGCCAGGCTGTACCCTGCCGGTATGGCCAGAACGAGGGTGATCAGGACAACGAAGACCCCCACGAAAGCGGTGTTGAAAAGCCATTTCCCGTAGAGAGTATCGAAAAACAGCATCTCAAGGTGCTCGAGGGTGGGAGGGAGGTTGTAGATGAAGGGGTTGTTCCCCGTATTGAGCAGATCCAGAGTCTCTTTGAACGTGGTGATGAGCATCCAGTAGAAGGGAAACGCCGCGAACGTGGCGAATGCGGCGATGATGCCGAAATTGATCCCTTTCCCCCCCAGCTTTTTTGCTTTGTACATGCGTGCCGACATCAACCCACCTCCGCGCGACGTGCAACTCTGAGCAGGAGGATCGCGCTCGCAGCAAGGACCGGGAAGAGGAACAGGGCAATAGCAGAACCGGTGCCGAGGGCGCCTCCATCGATGCCCGTAAAGAATGCATAGCTGGCCAGAACCTGCGTCATGTCGTAGGGCCCTCCCCTGGTTAACACGTAGATGACGATCATGTCGGTGAAGGCGAAGACGACCCCGAAGAGGACCGCCACGAGCATGATGGGAAGGACGAGGGGAAGCGTTATCTGGAAGAGCTGGCGAAAGAAACCGGCCCCGTCAACGGCCGCAGCCTCATAGATGTCCTGGGGGATCGAGGTCAGTCCCGCCAGGATAATAATGGTAGCCAGGGGAAGGAGCCGCCAGGTGTGAACGGTGATTATGGAGATCATTGCAAGCTGGGGATCCCCCAGCCAGATGGGCCACGTGTTGGGACCGACGAGATGAAGAGCCCGCAGGCTCCAGTTGATGACGCTGTAGATCGAATCGAGGATCCAGAGCCATCCGATGCTACCGAGGGATATGGGGGCGACCCAGGGGAGCAGTATCAGGAACCGCACGATCCACTTTCCCCTGAAATCCCGGTAGAGGGCGAGGGCCAAAATCTTGGCAAGGACGACGACGAGCAAATTGGAGACGAAGGCAAATATGAAGGTGTTCTTCAGCGACCGGAGAAAGGTGGGATCCCCGACGATGTACCGGAAGTTGTCGAACCCGATAAATTTCATCCCCACGCTTCCCACGGTCACGTCGCTGAGGCTGTAATAGATTGCAAGAAAAAAGGGGACACCGACGAGAGCGATGATGTAGACCACAGCGGGGGCGATCATCATGGACCCGAGCCACTTCTGGCTGTCCACGAGCCAGCCCCATCTTCCCACCTGCGCGATAGCTGCAGTGTCTGAAAAGTTCCGGTTTGGGTTTGCCATCTTCTCTAAAAAGCCTTCGGCTCTATTCTCCTGCCCGTATCCCGATCGAAAAACTTGATAGCACTCTCTTTCACGGCGAAATCGTGTGCCTCGCCCTTATTGATGGAGAAAACAACCGTGTGGGGAAGGTCGGCAATAACTTTTTCTCCCTGAAAGGGGGTCTCGAGGGTCCCGTAGATAAAACGGTCGGATCCGAGATATTCCACCTGGTCGACCCTGAAGCGGAAGGGCCTCAGGTTTTCATCCGTCTCATGGACAGAAGCAGGGAGAAAGTTCTCCGGCCGGAAACCGACGATGAAGTCTTCCCTGGCCACGAGGTTCATGGGGGGAGATCCCAGGAACCCGGCTACGAAGGTATCGGCCGGCTCGCTGTAGACCTCCTGCGGTGTCCCGAGCTGACAGATCTTCCCACTGTTCATCACGGCGATTCTATCTCCCAGTCCCATGGCCTCCATCTGGTCGTGGGTCACGTATATCGTGGTCGTCCCGATCTCCTTCTGAAACTGCTGCAGCTCCACTCTCGCCGCGTTCCTGAGCTTTGCATCCAGGTTGGAGAGGGGCTCATCGAGAAGGAAGACGCTCGGGTCCCGCACCATCGCCCTGGCGAGGGCCACCCGCTGCCTCTCTCCCCCTGAGAGCTCCCGGGGCTTGCGGTGAAGGAGCTTCTCGATCCCGAACATGGATGCGGCCCACGTAACTTTCTCGCCGATGTCGGACTTGGGGAACCCCTGCGCTTTCAGGGGAAAGGCGATGTTCTTGTAGACCGTCATGTGGGGGTAGAGGGCGTAGCTCTGGAAGACCATGGCGATCTTCCTGGCCCGCGGCGGAAGGTCATTTACCAGTTCGCCGCCTATGAAAATGTCTCCCTCCGTCTGCTCCTCCAGGCCCGCTATCATCCGGAGAAGGGTCGTTTTTCCGCATCCCGACGGACCGAGAAGGACGAGAAACTCCCCCTCCTCCGTTGCCACGTCCACACCGTCAACTGCCCTGACATCACCGAAAAACTTCCTGACACCTCTTGTCTCTACAATGGCCATAAACCGCCCTGCCCCGGTAAGAGAAACTTACCCGATTTGAGATCAATCATAAACATAGCACAGGAAGGGGCTCCGAAAAATGGAGCCCCAAAAAGTCACCGCTAGCATTTGTCGATGCTACATCTTCCCCTTTTCTTTCCACTTGGCAAAGATCTTCTGGCACTTGCCCTCTGCACGCTTGATCGCATCCTCCGGGCTCTGTGCACCGACGGCGGCCTCTGCAAACATGGTATTCAGCACCCAGGTTCCGAATATTTCCGAGATCGCCGCAGTTGCGTATCCGGGATAGCCCACGTTGGTGGCCCAATCGAGCACATCGGACAGCACCTTGTACTTGTCCGGCGGCGTAGCCTTCGGGTCGTTTGCAATAAGCTCCTGAATATCAGGAACCGTCTTGGGGAAGCAGGGGAAGTTATAAAACTCGCTCGCCAGGAACCCCCGCCTGAAGTTGCCGATGTAGTCCACCAGGAACTTCTTCGCTCCTTCGATGTTCTCAGCAAACTTCCATATGACGTAGACGTCCATCACGTGCTCGAGGCCAATCTGCCTCACCGGGCCCATTGGTGCCTTCGCGAGAGCGATCTTGTCACCGATGGGGTTTTTCTGATTCTCGGCGGTCCTCGTGATGGAGATGGCGTTCAGGGCGAGTGAGCCCTTCCCCGCGAGCATGAAGCGGTTATTCGAAGAGGCATCCCATGCAAGGACCTCGGGCGTCATCGCTTCCTCGAAGAGCGCCTTGACGAACTTTACCGCTTCCAGCGTCTCCTTTGAGTTGAGCGCCAGGTTCCCCTCTTCGTCCTGTACCGACCCCCCGAAAGAGTAGAGTATGGCCCGCATGGCCATGCCGGTGTCTATCTCCGCGGAGAGCCCGACGCCCACGGGGATACCGTGTTTCTTCTTGATCTTTGCGCCGCCTATTCTCACGTTTTCCCACGTGTCCGGCACCATCCCCACGTCGCCCCACAGGTCGCTGCGGTAGTTCACCGGATCGGGAACGTAGCTGTCGGAGAATCCATAGAACTTCTTGGTCTTGGGGTTGTAGGTACTCCTGATCGCAAGGGGTATGGCTTTCCCGTACTTCTTCTCGCACTCCTGGTAGATCTCGGCATGGTCGATCACCTGGTCCTCCAGGTCCGGAACCGGCCAGAGGAGCATGAAGAGGTCGTGCCCCTTCTGGGCGGAAACCTCGGCAGCAGCCCTGGAGTTGAGCCCCGCAAGGCCGATGTTGTCAACGATCACCTCGGTGTCGTTCATCTCCCCCCACTCTTTGATGTACTCATTGTTGAACCACTTGTCGTAACCGGGTACGAAGTGGTTCCACTGGAGTATCTTGAGCGTTTTTTTCGCTGCCCGTGCTCTGCCGGGCAGGATAATGTTGGCCCCGAGTCCTGCCGCTACCGTTCCCGCCACAGTCCCCTTGACAAAATCTCTCCTGGTGATGAGTCGCTTCTTCCTTGACATATTCACTCCTCCTTACGAAAATCCGGGCGTCACATAAGCAGTTATTATAGTAGCCCCCCGGGTTGAATGGGTTGGAACGTCCACAGAACAGTGTAACTAACACAGAACCAGTTTTACTTCAATCCTGTATCACCCCCTTTTTTCGGCTGCAATATAGGCTGGTTTCAAGCACGCCTGGTGATATAGTAAAAGAAATATCGAGCGCCGCCCGATACTTCCCTTTTGAAGAAATTTACCCATTTTTGCACATTCGCTACAAAACCATAAGAACTGGATTCCTTTTCCACCCATTGAGGGAAAAAAATAGCACAAATCAAACGGCGTTTCCTGTTTGGCTTTAGATCTACGTTATTGGAACAGAAGCACCCTGTCAAGGCAATTACGATTCCAGGTCTTCCGGCAGCTTTCCCGTCGCCCGCCAGGGAAGCCGCTCCTAAAAAAGCGGCTTTGCATCGGATACACCCGCCGCCGCGGTTTTCTCAGCAATCTGCAAGCCGAAAGAAAATTATGTAACGGAATGCAAAACACCCATACACTTAGCAGAAAGGGAAGACGGAAACAGACATTGTGGAGGAACAGGCATGCAGGATTTCGAAAAACTCGGCGTATTCTATCTCGGCCGGCAGTATGACCTCGATAGCAGGTCGCTTCAGGACAACCTCATTCTCTATGATTCAAAAGACCTGACGACACACGCCGTCTGCGTGGGGATGACGGGTAGCGGCAAGACCGGCCTCTGCACAGGCCTTCTGGAAGAGGCCGCAATCGACGGAATTCCCGCCATCGTGGTCGATCCGAAAGGGGACCTGTCGAATCTCCTTTTGACATTCCCCGATCTTGAGGGAAATGATTTTTCATCCTGGATAAACGAAGAGGAAGCCCGCAAGAAGGGGCTCCCGGCTTCGGCGTATGGCTCGAGGGGGCGCCCTACTTCCAGGATAAAAAAGGCAAGATAACGCAGGCGTGGTAAGGTTTCGCAGTCGGGGCATTTTCCCCAGAAACCTCATCCCGCGAGTATCAGCCACCACCCCCGAATACGTCCTTCAAGAGGTCGGTAACCCGCGCAGCAGGGTCTGTCCTTATCTTTCTCTCTTCCTCTGCCACCATGAAAAAGAGGCCATCCAGGGCCTTGCCGGTGACGTACTCATCGAGGTCCACGTTGAGAGACTCGGTAAAGGGTATGGTGCGGACCTTATCGCTGAGATCCTGGTACGACTTTGTTACCCCCACCTCCGACATCGCATCGTGGACGACGGGTTTGAAGGTCTCGTGGAGCCTGCCGCCCGTCTTCTCTTTGAAATACAGCGTTGCCTCGTTGTCCTCACCCTGGAGGATCTTCCGGGCATCGTCGAAGCTCATATCTTTGATGGCATCGATGAAAATGGCTTTTGCCTGGGGGGCAGCCTGCTCTGCCGCACGGTTCATGCTCACCTCGAACTCGTCGAGCTTGTCGCCGTACCCCACCGTCCGCAGGATCTTCTCCGCTTTCTGAACGGAATCGGGGAGGAGTATTTTGATATCGGGATTCTTGTAGTACCCGTCCAGTTTCGAAATGAGCCCTACGGCATTGACCGTCCCGATCTGGAGCGCTTCTTTCAGCCCCTGGATGATCTTGTCATCGGAGAGTTCCCCGCCCGTCAGGGATTTTTCGATTGATTTGATGAGATCTCCAAATCCCGCATATACCGACATTAACTGAAAAGATGTTCCCACGATGATTAAAAGTAAAATGGGGAGAATCTTTCTCGCCTTCATGGTCGCCCCCCTTTTGACCGATGATAAAACTCCTGGCATTCCTGTTCGATTCCCACGTACAGACAGGGAACCGTTCCGTGCACACCTACCTGCCAAAACAATTTAACTTTTTAGAACGGTATACGTTCCCGAAATTTGATACATCCTTATTCGATATTATCTTTACCGGAGTCTGACACCCTACTCCCCGGAAAGCGCTCACGGTTTTTTGTGGCAGCCTGAGCAGTTCGTCGGCGCTTCCCTGCCCTTCGCAGACTCCCTCTGGTGACACCCCCTGCACCCCTTGTGCATCGCTTCTTTGAAACCGGGGGCCCCTTCTGCCTTCCCGTGACACGCAAAGCAGCCATCCGGCCTTTCGCCTTCCTTTGTTGCATGATGGCATACGGCACAGTTGCCGCCCGCCCACTCCTGATGCTGCCTGTGCAGGAACTTCACCGGGGGTTTCTTCTCCTGTATCCTGTCGATGGTGATCACCTCCGGCCCGTTATGGGAGGCGGCGAAAACAGCGGCCGAGATACACAGGATTATGGCGGGAAACACCAGCAAACCCTTCTTCATGCGCGTCACCTCACAGATAAAGTATTCGCTATCCGTGTCAGCTTATCCGGACAACCAGCAACCACCGTTCCATACTACCTGAAATATCCATGCTGCGCTATTGACCTTCCAAGCTTTTCCACCGTTTATGACGCTGGATCTGCCGGCTGCATTCAAGGCAAAAGGAACCNNGGAACCGGGCCCTTTCCGGCCGCATCTTTAAGGGGGGGCGTGGAAAGTATGGTTCTTGAATTATGAATCACAAACCCCATGACCCGGGAGAAGACAATACCGTGATGGCAACAGGGGAGGAAAAATCACCCCGAATCGGGAGGAAGCACTATCCCGTCACCCTGTGCCTTGCCCTGGTTCTTTTTTCCTTCGGCTGCACGAAACAGGGCTCCGGCAACAGGACTTTCGCCGACTACCCGGGCTTCGAAGAGTACTACGGAAACCGATGCGCCGAAGGGAACACCGTATCTCTTCCTGGAAAGGAAGACAAGGAGCTCCTCCACCGGTTTCGGCCGAGGCTTTTTTTCTCCCCCGGGAGCCGCTACCCCATCGATTTTTACCGCGACTACCTCCCCTTCACGGTCATGCGCCGTTTTTCAGACCGGAAAACGGTAGCAGACAGGGTGGCTTACGAGACACTTTCTAAGAACAGAAGCAACAGGCAGGTGTATCTCGAGTTTCTTCAGGACCGGTATCGTGATGCGGGGCTTGACAGGCGGGTTGGGGAAAGAGAGGAAAATGATGACCTCCCCGGCAGAAAACCTGCCCTCTACGGAAGGGTGTACCGGGAGAGGGTCTCCTTCCCCTGTGACCGGGAGGTACCCTGCTATCTCGACCTCACCTTCCTCAAGTACAACGCCATATTTTCGACCAGCGGGCTCGCCTCGAAGCTTCCCCCGGGGTACGAGTTCATCCTTTCGCTTTTAGGGCTCGACGCGGAAAACTGGCACGACCTCGACAATTTCGTCGCCGTGCACATCGTCCTTGCAAAGGAGAGCCTGCCCGCAGCTGCCCTGCTCGCCCAGCACAACCACCACCGGGCATACATGGTCGGGAAAGACATCGATCTTCCCCGGGACGAAAGACTGGTCTTCGACATCGCTCTCCGCTCGAACGAGGTCTATCCCTCCTCATCCGGGACAAAACCCGTGGAGCACCGCGTGGTCCAGTGGAGCATTTACATGAAGTATCTTTTGAGCGGAGAAGACCCCCCCCGCTACCGCGGTCTGGATATTACCCGGGGAAGAAACGCCGGAGGCATCGAGATAGACTATGACCTGAAGTTTCTCTCTCCCTGCGACCCGCTCTATACCGCCGAGATCATGCTCGGGGAGCCGCGACCCTTCTTCGGCAGGTACATCGGCCGGGACGGCCCTCCCGGTTCCGATTACTACACGATTCCACGGCTTCTCCCCCTGGGCAATCTTTTGAAGTTTTCCTACCTCCACGACGGTGATGCCGGGGACATCGCGCTCGTTGCCGAGGCCATCGACGTCAAGGAGGGGGTGATCGATATCGGGAGGATCATGTCCCATGGGGGGAGAAGTTTTACCGGGATCTGATGACCGGGAACAAAGGGAGTGAATTCCGGAAAACATTGCAGTAATAATGTAATTGACGAATATAACGTCTTCTCCGGAGGCCGCCGATGTGCGGGCGTTTCGCCCTGTTCAGCACCGTTTCCGCCCTTGAGAGCGAGTTCGCCATCGCTCAAACCACCCTCGACCTCCAGCCGAGCTACAACATCGCCCCCGGACAGGACGTGGCGGCAGTGGTAAGCGGCGGGGATGGAAACGAACTCGCCACGTTCAGGTGGGGGCTCATCCCTTTCTGGGCAAAAGACCCCCGTATGGGCAGCAGGATGATCAACGCACGGGGAGAGACGGTTGCGGAAAAGCCGAGCTTCAGGACCCCCTTCAGGAGGCAGCGATGCCTCATTGCCGCCGACGGCTTCTACGAGTGGCGGAAAGAGGGGGCGGGAAAGGTCCCCGTCTACGTATTCCTGAAATCCAGGCGGCCATTCGGCATCGCCGGGCTCTTCGATTCATGGAGATCCCCCGGGGGGGAGGAGATACGGACCTGCACCATCATAACGACTGAGGCAAACGATCTGCTCAGGCCGGTGCACGACCGGATGCCCGTTATCATCGCAAAAAAGAGCAGGGATCTCTGGCTCGATCCGACCAGTGAAGGCGAAAGATATCTCACGGAACTCCTCGGTCCCTACCCGTCGGAGCTCATGGAGTATCACGACGTATCCCGCTTCGTAAACTCTCCGAAGAACAATTCCCCCCAGTGCATCCAACGGGAAACGGAATGAGTAAAATCATAAACATTGTTTCTTGTTCAATAATTTTGCATCAAATAAAATGAAAAAACACTTTCTAATGAAAGGGGAGCCTCGAGCATCAGTTTCGTTTGAGGCCTTCATTGACCTGTCGGTGTAAAACCCGGACTAATAATGAGCAGGGAGAACCCATGGAAAAGAGGCAGCTTTTCGTCAATGCTATCCTGGTTATGATCGCCGTACTCCTGTCGTTTTCCTGCGGGAAGAAAGAGCAGGTATCCGAGGAGATTATCAGGCCCATACGCTACACGCAGGTTTTTTCAACCGGAATCGACCGCCTGCGATCCTTCGCCGGCACCGCCCAGGCTCCATTCGAGGCCAAGCTGAGCTTCAAAGTAAACGGAACGATGATCAGCCGGCCGGTAAAACTGGGAGACAACGTAACGGAGGGACAGCTCATCGCCGAGCTTGACCCGAAAGACTATATCCTCCAGGTCCAGGAGGCAGACGCAGCCCTCACCCGGGCACGGGCGGAAGCGAGGAACGCCGCGGCAAACTACGAGCGTGTGCGGCTTCTCTACGAGAGCGACAATGCCTCCCTCAGCGACCTGGACATAGCCCGGGCACAGGCAGAATCGACACAGGCACAGGTGGGCTCCTTCGAGAAACAGCTCGAACTTGCGAAGCTACAACTCAGCTACACGAAACTCACCGCGCCCGTTAGCGGATGGATCTCCTCGGAAGACACGGAGGTGAACGAAAACGTGGGGGCAGGAAAAACAATCGTCACCCTCACATCGGGAAGGAAGCCTGAGGTACAGGTGGCCATACCCGAAATCCTCATCGCCGAAATAAACAGGGGACACAGGGTAACCGTCCGGTTCGATGCGCTCGAGGGAAAAGATTTCGAAGCCACGGTCACGAAAGTCGGCATATCCCCCGAAAAGCTCTCCACCACCTTCCCGGTTACCGTCGAACTGGATAGTTCGGATCCCAATCTGCGACCGGGCATGGCTGCAGAGGTAACGTTCCGGTTCCAGGCGAAAAAAAGATTCATCGTCCCTCCGGTAGCCGTAGGAGAAGACCAGGAAGGAAAGTTTCTCTTCATCGTCGAATCAGACGGGTCTGGCTTCGGAACAGTCAAAAAGAGACCGGTTACGGTTGGGGAACTCACATCGGAAGGCATTGAGGTCAGGGAAGGGCTCTTGGACGGCGACCTCGTCGTCATCGCCGGAGTGAGTAAAATTCTGGACGGGCAGAAGGTGAGAGTCCCGGAAAAAGCAGAGGCCAAGGAACAACCATGACCCGTTTCGCCATCGAAAAGAAAATCGTGACCATCATGGCCCTCCTGGTGGTCGCCGCCGCGGGAATCATGACCTACATGAAAATGCCCCGCGCCGAAGATCCCGGATTCATAATCCGGACAGCACAGGTGACGACCGTCTTTCCCGGGGCGAGCCCCGAACGGGTCGAGCAGCTCGTGACGGACAAGCTCGAAAAGATCATCCAGCAGATCCCCGAACTCGATTTTATAGACAGCGAATCCAAGACCGGCATCTCGATCATCAACGTCAACATAAAGGAGAGCTACATGGAGATGCGTCCCATCTGGGACGACCTGAGAAGGAAGGCGGAAAGCACAAAACCCGATCTTCCAGACGAGGTAATCGGGCCTATCGTGAACGACGAGTTCGGAGACGTCTTCGGGATCGTCATGGCAATAACCGGGGAGGGATACACCTACGCAGAACTCAAGAAGATAGCCGATGATGTTCGAAGCGAGCTTCTCTTTCTGGAAGACGTTGCGAAGGTCGACATTCACGGAATCCAGGAAGAGCGTGTTTTCGTCGAATACAACAATGCCCGCCTGGCGGAGCTCGGCCTCTCTCCCCTTCAGCTGGAGCAGATTCTCACGTCGAGGAACATCATCATTCCCGGCGGGGAAATTTTCACGGAGGACGAGCAGATCATCCTCGAACCCTCGGGAAACTTCGATTCCGTCGAGGACCTGAGGCGCACGGTCATCAAGCTTCCCGGCCGCAGCGACCTTCTCTTTCTGGACGACCTTGCAGAGATCTACCGGGGATACATCGATCCCCCGACTTCAAAAACGCGATACCGGGATATACCCGCCCTCGCCATCGCCATAAACCTGCGCGAGGGGGGAAACACCATCAGGCTGGGGGAACAGGTCAAGGCCCAGATCGAGCTGTTCAAGAGCTCATATCCCACCGGCGTAGATTTCGACATTGTCTACTTTCAGCCGCAGTGGGTGGGAAAGAAGATTGATGATTTTGCGGGAAGCCTCCTTCAGGCGATCGGAATAGTCCTGGCCGTGATGATGCTGTTTCTGGGCCTGAGAACAGGCCTGATCGTGGCCAGCCTCATCCCCATGGCGATGATCTCGGCTATTTTCGTCATGTCCTTCTTCGATATCGGCCTGGATCAGATGTCTCTCGCCTCCCTTATCATCGCCCTTGGAATGCTCGTTGACAACGCAATCGTCATGTCCGAGTCGATCATGGTGCAGATGGCCGGCGGGAAAAAACCCGCAGAGGCCGCCATCGATTCGGCAAACGAACTGCGCATCCCGCTCCTTACCTCATCTCTTACGACGGCAGCCGCTTTTTCGCCCATATTTCTCGCCGAAGCTGCCGTCGGCGAGTACACTGCCTCAATCTTCATGGTGGTAACCATTACTCTCCTCTCCTCCTGGATCCTCTCCCTCACCATGACGCCCCTTTTCTGCGTCAACTTCCTCAAGGTGAAGGCCAATCCGGGAGATGGGAACTTCGACTCAAGGTTTTACCGAACCTACCGTGGTTTTCTCCTGTTTATCCTTCGGAACCCCCTCGTAACGGCGGCTCTCACGGTCGCCATCTTCACCATTTCCATTTACGGCTTCAAGTTCATACCGAAACTGTTCTTCCCTCCGGGAGACAAGACCATCTTCTACCTGGAGCTGACACTGCCCACCGGCACGCCCCTTGAAAAAACGGAGGCTGTCGTTTTTAAGATCGAAGAATATCTGAAGAATCAACTCGCGGCAGACAAGGAGGCGGGCAGGGAGGGGGTAACGGACTGGATAAGTTTCATAGGGAAGGGTGCACCGCGCTACGAACTCCCCTACTCACCCGAGCCCCCGAGTCCCGAGTACGCCTACCTCCTGATAAACGGGACATCGCGTGAAATCATATCGGACGAGATCATACCGAAGCTGGATTCATTCTGCTTCCAGAAGTTTCCCGATGTCAGAACGACCACCGCCCTGCTCAAGCTCGGCCCGCCTGCAAAAAATCCCATCGAGGTCAGGGTCTCGGGAAGGGAAAACGACGTTCTCTTCGGTATCGTCGACAGGGTGAAGGAAAAACTCGCCACCATCCCGGGATCGATCGGCATCTCCGACGACTGGGGACAGCGAACCAAGAAGCTGCTCGTGAAAGTCAATCAGCCACGTGCCCTCCGGGCAGGACTCACCAGCCGCGACGTGGCCGTTTCCCTCCAGACGATCCTTTCGGGACTGGAGACGACCGATTACCGCGAGGAAGACGAGGTGATACCCATCACCCTCCGGTCGGTCGCCGCTGACAGGAAAGACATCGGCAAGCTCGAGAGCCACAATATCTACGTCCAAACCACGGGGAAATCGGTGCCCCTGAAACAGGTCGCCGATATCGAGATGTCCTGGCAGCCGTCGAAGATCCTGCGCAGGGACCGCCTGCGAACGGTTACCGTCGAGTCGAACGTCTCAAGGGGTGCAAACGCCATAGCCATATCCAAAGCGATCGACGAGTGGCTCAGGGGGGAAAGCGCGAAGTGGGACATCGGCTACAAGTACGAGATGGGCGGGGAAAACGAAAAGTCCGATGATGCCAACGCGGCGATCGGCGCCAAACTGCCAATCGCGGGACTGGTCATCGTCCTTCTACTCGTGGGCCAGTTCAACTCGATACGAAAACCGCTCATCATCCTTCTCACCATCCCTCTCGGACTCATCGGCGTCGCAATCGGCCTCCTGGTGACCAGGTCATACTTCGGCTTCATGACGCTCCTCGGGGTTATATCCCTGGCCGGGATCGTCATCAACAACGCCATCGTCCTTCTGGATCGCATCAGGATCGAGATCGAGGAGAAGGGCCTGGAGCCGGCACAGGCAATCGTGGCGTCCGCCCAGCAGCGGCTCCGCCCTATTCTGCTGACCGTTGCAACCACGGTGGGGGGGTTGATTCCCCTCTGGTTCGGCGGAGGCCCAATGTGGGAACCCATGGCGATCTCCATTATCTTCGGGCTCATCTTCGCCACGGTCCTGACCCTCGGTTTCGTTCCCGTGCTCTATTCGCTCTTCTTCCGGGTCAGCTTCAAGGGCTTCCGGTATCAGGAGGAGGAAAAATGATCGACCCTGTCCCGGGAGACTTCCCGTGAACACTCGCAGGAGGGCCCGTTGATGCAGCCGTTTATCAAGGGGAGATATACTTTCCTCTTCGTGTCACTTATATCTCTCTTCATCCTGAACCCCTTCCTGCCGAAACGCGCCGTGGGGCTTTCCATACTGGATATATTCATCTTCGCAATCCTCCTGTCGACCGTTTTCGCCGTGCATGAAAACAGGAAGCTCTTTGTGGCAACCCTTCTTCTCTTTTTCGCCGCCATTGGTGCGTTTATCGCCGCCTACGTGACGAAAATGATATTTCTCGGCGCTATTTCCATCGGTTCATATCTGGTCTTTTTTATGACCACCGGGGTAATTATTTTGAAGGACGTGTTGAAAGACGAGCAGGTTACGATCGACAAGATATTCGGGGCCTTCTGCGTCTTCCTCTTTATCGGACTGATCTGGGCCATGGCCTATTCTCTGCTGGAGACTCTGAACCCCGGCTCCTTCAACAACCTCCCCGGCAGCCCCGAAGATTTCAGGGGATATTCGGTGGGTGGATCACCAATATCGGTATTCGTATACTACAGCTACATTACCCTCACCACTCTGGGGTACGGGGACATAACCCCCGCCACCAGGGCAGCGAGGTCATTCGCATCCCTCGAAGCCATCGTCGGCCAGATGTACCTGGCCGTCCTGGTCGCCCGGCTCGTGGGGCTCCACATCGCTTATTCCGGCAGGAAGGATCCAAATAGTGGATAGATACCTGCAAGACCATAACGGGGGGAAACCATGAAAGCACGGTTGCGTAGAGGTTTATTCTTTCTGATAATTCTGACAGTCACCTTTTTCGGCGGCGACCCGCAGGCACTCTCTGCTGATCGAAGAGAGGTAACCATCGGTTTCATCGGTGACGGCCCCCCTGCGGGCCGCCTCGACCTTAGTGCAGACGTTTTCAAGAGGGAGATACTGGAGGTAACGAGAGCCGAATTCGACGTGAGATTCCCTCCGGAAAAGCACGTTTTCGCCGACTGGACCGAAGAGGGCATAAACCGGGCCATCGATTCTCTGCTGGATGATCCCGATGTGGATATCATCATTACACTGGGATCGATTTCATCCAATGAAATCTGCCAGAGAAGGGTTTTCCCCAAGCCCGTCATTGCCCCAATCATCATAGACGTGGAGTTGCAGGGCCTCCCTTTCGAGAGGGGCGCAAGCGGTGTGAAAAACCTCTCCTACATTACCTCTTTCAAAAAAGCGGGGAGGGACATCAAAATATTCCACAGGATGGTCCCCTTTACCCGACTTTCCGTGATCGCAGACCGCCTTCTCCTTGAAACATTCCCCCGAATCGCAGAAGAGGCGAAAAAGATCGGGAGGGAAAACCAGGCAGAGCTCTCGTTGATCCCCGTAACGGATTCGGCCGACCACGTCCTCAAATCCCTGTCCCCCGAAACGGAGGCAGTCTTCCTGGCCTCTCTCGTCAGGTTCACGCCTTCAGAATTCAAACGGCTCGTTGCCGGCCTGATCGAAAAGCGGCTACCCACTTTCTCGCTCTACGGGAGGCAGGAGGTGGAAGAGGGAATACTCGCATCCGTATCACCCTCTTCGGACTTTACCCGCCTCGCCCGCAGGGTTGCCCTCAACGTGCAGCGGATCCTCATAGGAGAAGATCCCGGAACCTTTCAGGTAGGTCTCCTTTACGGGCAGAACCTGACCATAAACATGGCAACTGCAAGGGCGATCGGTTACTCACCTCCCTTCGATGTGCTCATCGAGGCAGAACGCATCAATGAGAAGGTCCCGGAAGGAGCGAGAAAGATCTCCCTTTCGGCTGCCGTGAACGAAGCGGTCGAGGCAAACCTCGACCTCGCTGCCTCAGACAGGGAGGTGGCTGCCGGGAGACAGGAGGTGAGAATAGCAAAGTCCGTCCTCTTCCCGCAGGTGGAAATATCTGCGGTCGGCGCCGTCATAGACGACGACCAGGCCAGGGCGAGCCTCGGGACCCGGGCTGAACGGACCCTTGCCGGTTCCGCGACGCTCACCCAGCTCATCTACTCCGATGATGCCTGGTCGAACTTCGGCGTCTCGCGCAGCGTCCAGATGAGCCGGGAAGAGGAGCGCGAGCGGCTCCGGCTCGACATCACGCTCGAATCTTCCCTCAACTACCTGAACCTTCTCAAGACGATAACGATCGAGGACATTCAGGAGGAGAACCTGAAGGTTACGAAGTCAAACCTGGAACTGGCCCGTTTTCGACAAATCATCGGATACTCGGGCCCATCAGACGTCTACCGCTGGGAAAGCGAGCTGGCAAACGACCGGATCGAGGTACTCCAGGCTATAGCCCAGAGAAGGGTGAGCGAAATCGCCCTGAACCGGCTACTGCACCGGCCCCTCGAGGAGGAGGTCGTTACTGAAGAAACGAGCGTCTACGACCCGGAACTCATAATCAGCGAAGAACGCCTGTTCGACTACGTGGACAACCCGGACGATTTCGGCATCTTCCGGAATTTCGTCGTGCAGGAAGGCATCCTCGCGGCACCGGAACTAAGGAGCATCGACGCGGCCATTGCCGCCGAGCAGAGAATCCTCCTCGCGGCGAAACGGGCCTTCTGGCTCCCCACCTTCTCTCTTCAGGCCGATGTTACACAGATCCTTTCTGAAGAGGGCGAGGGATCGGACCCTTCCCTCACCGGAGTGCTTCCGGTATCCCTTCCCCGGGCGGACGACACGGACTGGACCATCTCAGTCCTGGCCACGTTTCCCCTGTTGGAAGGTGGCGCGAAGAGGGCTGAACTCAAACGCTCGACGGAAGAGCTGGCAAGGCTCAGGTTAGACCGCATGGCCACTGTCGAGAGGGTCGAGGAGCGCATACGGGCGACTCTCCAGGTTGCTGGCGCATCCTACACGAGCATAAGGCTCTCCAGGGATGCAGCCGTCGCCGCCCGGAAAAACCTGGAGATAATCACCGACTCCTACTCCCAGGGGGCGGTGGGTATCCTGGAGCTCCTAGACGCCCAAAACGCATCTCTCGTGGCGGACCTTCAGGCGGCAAACGCCGTGACCGACTTTATGATAGCCCTCATGAACGTGCAACGAGCCCAGGGAAGGTTCGATTTCTTCCAGACCCCGGAAGAGCGGGAGGATTGGTTCAGGCGACTCGATGAATTCTTCCTGAGAGAGAAAGCACTGAAAAATTGAACGTCTTGAGAATTGGCGTTTATCCTTCATGCTTTTACGTGTCAGAACCGCCGGCCCCACTTTTCGGGATTCGGTTGCACCCGTTCCAGATGAAAACCATCCTAATTGAGGGCGGATCAATCACCCTGCAGGTGAGGGAAAATCGGATCGGCAAGGAAAAATACCGGGCAAACCGAATAACCAAATGCCCGGCGAATGATAGGACCTATGAAACCACGGAAGAAGACTCTATTCCGGTTGCTGGGAGCCACGGGTGCTCTATTCGCGCTCATCATCGCGCTGCAGCTCGCGGCAAGCGGATACGTAAGCTCTGAACAGGGAAAATCCAGGATCGTTGCTTTCATCTCCAGCAATATCGGAGCCGGAGTGGACTATGGCGAGGCAGCCCTGTCCTTCATACCCATTCCCCGCGTGAAGGTCAACCGGGGGTCCATCGCCATTCCCGGCAGGGTGGAGGGCACCTTCCGGGAATTGACCGTGTACCCGTACATCTTCTCCCTTCTTGCGGGAAGGGTGAAAATTGCAAAGCTCGAGCTTTCCGCCCCCGGGTTAACGGTGGCGCTTCCAGAGAATCTCTTGTCAGAAACGAAGGACAAACCGGCCGCCTCGGCAACTGTCGAGGAACATGTGGACGGACTGCTGAAAGCCCTCGCGCAGGTCGCCCCTGGCTTATCCGTGGCTGTTGAAAATGGCAGCCTGGATATAAGAAGGAAAGAGGAGCTTCTCTTCTCTTTCCGGGAATTTCGCGGGGCCGCCGATTTGGCACCGGGCGAACTGGTGATTCATTTCGGCTCTACATCCAATATCTGGGAGCGAATCTCGGTGATGGGGAGGCTGGATCCGAAGAACCTCCGGGGAGACTTGGAAGTCGAGCTTTTCGATTTCAGGCCCCGGATACCTGCAGATCTATTTTTGCCCCGGATTCCGCTGAGAGTAGGAAAATCCCATATTAACCTGCATTTGCAAGCAAAAATGGACGGCCTTTCGAACGTGGAGGCAGGCCTGACCGGTTCGATTCCCTCCCTGGAGCTCTCGAAGGGAAAAAAGAGGGTGGTAGTATCGGCGGAGAAACTCATGGCCGCATTCCGGATGGACGAAGGGGGAGTCTCTGCTACACTATCCTCCCTTGACCTCAGCTCTCCCCCTCTCAGCATGACCGGCCAATTTTTAGCCGACAGCGCATCCTCGAAGATACGCGCTGAGCTCACCGGCGAAAACGTGGATGTAGACGCCCTGCGAATTGCAGCACTTGCACTGGCCGGTGACGTTCCCCTCGTGCAGGACATTTTCAGGTTCGTCAAGGGCGGTACGGTTCCCCGCATAACCGTCGAGAGTCAGGGAAAGAATATGGACGAACTGGGCAAGACGGAGAGCTTCAGGATCGAGGGAACCCTCGCCGGAGGAAAGATATCGATCCCTGGACCGAAGCTGGATCTCCATGACGTCAGAGGAGACGCGGTCATATCCAAGGGGATTCTCTATGGTAAAAACTGCGAAGGACGCTACAGAGGATCGTGGGGCCGGGAGGGAACCCTTACGGTAGGCCTCGAGGGATCCGACGCCCCGCTTCACCTGGATATCATGGTGGAAGCGGATCTTGCAGAGCTTCCAGAGGTCCTCTCGCGGCTCGTGGAGAATGAGAGGTTCTTGCAAGAGATATCCCTTCTTGAAAACGTCAAAGGCCAGGCCCGTGGAAGGTTGATCCTCGGCGAGAGCACAGACAGGGTAGCCGCCAAGGTGGACGTTTCAAAGTTTACCCTTTCAACCCGTTACAGGCGTGTTCCCTATCCCATCAAAGTTACGGGAGGTCATTTCTATTACGACGAGACCGAAATCAGAGCGAGAAATCTTCGCGGCACGGTGGGAAAGTCCTCATTTTCCGGCTTAACGGGCAGGCTGAACCAGGAAAAAGAGCCGATCATCGAAATTACCTCCTGGAAGCCCGTTCTTGCCCTGGGCGAAATCTACGCCTGGCTCTCACCCTTAAAAGATCTGGCCACGGCATTTACCGACTTCAAGCCAAGGGAGGGAATCGTAGTTCTTTCTTCAGCAAACCTCAAAGGTCCTCTGCTCATTCCTGCAGAATGGCATTTCAAAGCGGAAGGAGTGATGCAAAATGTCCTCGTGGATCTTACGCTCTTTGAGGCTCCCGTAACGGTCAAATCCGGAAAAATCGTCGCTGACAAGGAGAAACTCTCTTTCACCGATGCTCAGGGGACGCTCCGGGACGCTTCCTTCAGGGCGTCGGGGGTGATCAACGGCTACATGGAAAAGGTTCGCAAAGCCGATTTGGCGTTTCTCGGAGAACTGGGCCCGGAAGCGACGAACTGGTTCTCCGATCTCGTCAACCTGCCGGACCAGCTCAGAGTCAGGCCTCCCCTTTCTCTTTCACAGGCCCACCTGACATATGAGAGGGATTCCGCGATATCCTTCAAGGGGGACTTCGCCATAAAGAGCGGTACGAGAGCGACGCTCGATATGCATCAAAGCCCCGGGAAGCTGGTGATCGAAAATCTCATGATACGGGACGAGCAGTCCCGTGCAGTCCATACGCTCAACCTCACCGATGATTCGCTGGGCCTTACGTTTCAAGGAAACCTCACTCCCACGACACTGAACCGGATTTTCGTAAACAATCCGTTCCCCAACGGCTCATTCAAGGGGGATTTCATAGCCGACATCCCGCTCAACCGGCCCACGGGCTCAACGGCGAGGGGGAAACTCGAGGGGAGAGACCTCGTCTTTCCCGTGAAGCTGAGCAAGCCGCTCTTTATCCGCACGATAAACCTCGAAGCAACGGAGAGCGAGTTCCGGTTGAATTCTGGCGACTTTACCTGGGGGGACAGGGATATCTCTCTCACGGGGAGCGCTGTGACCTCCGGTGAAGGGGTAACCCTCGATATGGATCTCACCGCCGAACGGGTCGAATGGGAGAACCTGAAGAGTGCCCTGAAAGGGGATGAAGAGCCCGAGGGAGAACGCGATCGAGCCGACAAGGAGGCGGGTGAGGATTGGAACCTGCCTATCAGGGGAACAATCCGTTTCAGGACGGATAGTTTCAACCTGGAAGGATATACCTGGAGCCCCCTTCAGGCAGATGTCACGTTTGAGCGGGAGGGTGTAAACGTGGCGGTCAAAGATGCCGTCCTGTGCGGTATTTCCACCCCCGGAACCCTCGAGGTAAGCCAGAGGGGGCTTGCACTCGATTTCCGGCCGGCCGCAAGGGATCAGGAACTCGGACCCGCTTACGCCTGTCTCCTCGGTAAAGAGGGAGTTATCACAGGGACTTTCGACCTGGGCGGAGAGGTGTCCGGCGGGGGAAAGATAGATGGTCTGTTACGGTCACTTTCCGGCACCCTGGAATTGTCAGCAAGGAAGGGGCGTATTTTCGAGGGTGGGGCCGTTGCGAAAATCATAAGCTTTTTAAACGTCACCGAAGTCTACCGGGGAGTGGTTCCCAGCGCGAAAGAGGGGTTTGATTACAAGTCCATAACGTATAAAGGCACGTTAAAAGAGGGCAAATTCATGATTGATGAAGCCATCATCGACGGAACTACCATGCAAATAGCCGGCGTGGGTCATATCGATTACCTGGAAAAAAAGTATGACCTCAAGGTCCTCGTGTCCCCCCTGAAAACGGTGGACTCCATCGTCAAGTTGATCCCGCTGGTAAATTACATTTTCGGTGGAACCCTCGTTACCATACCGGTCAAGGTCACGGGCGATTTGGATAACCCGAAGGTCTCCTACATGCCCGCTTCCGCTGTCGGTTCCGGCCTGCTGGGTATAGTCACGAATACGCTGAAAGCCCCGGTCAAGCTGATCGACCCACTCATTCACGATCAAAAAGAGGAGGAGGAAAAGAAAGGGAAGTAGCCTTTATTGACAACTACAGGCCCACGATTTCGAAGATAGTGGAAGGCAAAAAAAGGGCGCAGCGTGGTTGTTCACTGCGCCCCGAGAACCGTCTCTATGGAATCAGAAGGTGTAGGTAACGAGAATCCCCCCCATAAACTGGTTTTCGCTCCCCTCGTCATCGACGACGGGGCTGTCCGCCGCATCCCCCAGCAGCCTCGTATATGTCACTGCGAATACCAGGTTCCACTCCCGTGACAGGCTGTAGACATAAGACACGTCGACACCGGCATCCTTGAAGCCACCATCGGCATCGAACTGCCTGAGTCCGCTCCGGGAAGCGTTGTCGGCGTCTATGGAGAAGAAGCTGTCCATGTAGCTGCTGTCTGCATACGTCGTGAATGCGCCGATGCGGAAGTTGTTTTCCCGGTCGATCGGGTAGTTGTACGATACCTTCAGCCTGGCAAGGGTACCGTCGTGGCCGTCGCTCACGTCGGTCACAGCGCCTATGATGAAGGCCCAGTCTTCGATCCTGTAAGCCGCGTAGCCGCCCAGCTCGAACGACTCGTCAACGTCGCGAAGCCGGTCGACCTTGTTGTTGTCCACGTCGTCCCGTCCCCCGTTGTAACGCACCACCGGGCCCAGCTCGAAGCTGTTTTTCTCGAGCACGTTCGCCCGGATCATTCTTCCATTCAGTTCAATGTGTCTTCCCGATCTCCAGTGGACCCTCGCGAAGGGAAAGGGAACGAACTCGGTGTCGCTTGAACCCTCATAGTCCGGGACAAACCCCGGCCCCAGCCCGACGGTCCAGACCACGTCCTTCCTTGACGCCTCCTCAGCGCCCCTGGTGGCCCCTTCAATCTCCGGGAGCCCCTCCAGGTTGTTAGCTCCGGCGAAGGAAGTGCCCGCTTGCACCACTGCGACCAATCCTATTAACACGGCAATGAATAGTCTCTTCATCTCATCCTCCTCCCGTTGATGTTAGAAGAACTGGCAGCGTTACCTGTCCGCAACTATCTGGTTTTCCATGATATCAGGATTTCAGTTTACCGGGAAGAGGCATCTCTGATAGATGCAGCAATATCTTCGCTCAGCTTTCCGAGAAGGCGGCTCTGGGCCGCAACGAAATCCCCGTAACCAGCCCCGCCCGCCGACTCGATATACCGGCCCGATCTTTTCTCGAAAACCTCTTTCCAGTCAACCCCGGTCACAACCCAGCGGGCGTGCAGGACTACATCGCCTCCCAGGACACCATCCAGGCGGGTGATATCCACCGTTACCGCAAAGTCGAGAGGGATATTCGGCATCCAGGGGTACACGTACACCTTGTCAGTGGGCAGGAGAAGCGACAGGTTTTCAGCGATCACCCCGGCCACGTCTTCCTGGAGAGCCCCTCCCCACCTGTCGAATTTAGCCACGACGAGCTCGTTCTGACCGCCCCGGCTTACGATCTGGGGACGGTTCAGGTATCCGGGGACCTTCACCGGACCGATGCCGATAGCGATGTCACTGCCGGTTTTTGTCTCTGCCTTCGGCTGGCTCGCATCCTTCAGCGAACTCAGGATGTAATATCTCGTTGGTGCGGAGCGCCCGCATCCCGACAGTGTCAGTGCGGTTAAGAGCAGGGAAACGGACACTACCCCAACAAAGCGATTATCCATGTGTCATTCTCCTTTCGAGCCTTTCTTGCCCCGCACGAGGGTTTCGGGTTCCGTATCGATCGTTTCCGAGAGAATGCGCATCGAGCGGGCAGCAGCCGCAAGCTCCCTGAGCGCAGTGTTCAGTTCGTAAACGAGCCGCGCGTCCTTTGCCACCGACCCCTCCAAGCCCTTGAGGGTCTGCTCCATCTGACCCAGGGTTGCCCGGAGATCCGCAATCAGCTCGCCCGGAACGCCTTCTTCCATGGCGAGGGTCTTCTCGGCCTGAACGAGAGCGCCGCGGGCCGCTTCAGAGGTTCCCTTGACACTCGCCGCCAGGGGCTCAACCTGTGCGTTGACATCTTTCAGCAGCTTCCCGGCATCCTTCAGCGCCAGGTTCAGGTTTTTTACGCTCTCGGCCAATTCCGGCCTGTTGATGAAAGCGTTCAGTCCCCGGAGGGTGTCATCCAGATTCTGGAAAATTTCCTCGAAGGGGATATCCTGGAGCCGTTCGCTCAATTGCGCTATTGTTGAAGGGGTCGTCGGGAGCTCCACGTACTCGCTCTTAATATTCGCAAATTGGGGTTTCGTATCGGGGAAAAAGTCGAACCCGATCATCAACTGGCCCGTGACGAAACTCTGCATCTGCAGCTGGGCTCTCAGGCCCTTCTCGACGAGTAACGGCAACCTGCTCGGATCAGGCCTCACGTCTCCCACCCGGTGGATCGAGTCCTCCTCTAACTCGAAAATTACCTTGATAAAAACAGACACGTCGGCGGGATCGTAGCGGACTATGATATCCACCACCTCGCCCACTTTCACCCCCTTGAACATGACGGGTGCGCCGACGCTCAACCCTTTCACCGATGAGTCAAAGAACACCACGTACCTGGTCTTCTTGGAGAAGAACTTTCCCGAACCGAACAGCATGATGCCGGCCACGGCAAGGGCCAATGCACCGACGACGAAAGCCCCGATTACCGTCTTGCTCACTTTTGCAGCCATATCTCCCCTCGAATCATACGTTTATTTTTCAAACCAGGAAGTTTCGCCTCAAACGACACTGTTTTCACCGCCAAAATCCAATCAAATCCCCTCTCCTGCCTCCTCTCCACGGGTGAGGAAGGTCCTCACCTTCGGAACAGCCTTTGTAACCAGTTCATGGGGATCCCCCTCGGCGATCATGGTCCTGGTATCGACGTCGAGAAAAACGGAGTTGTTCCCCACGGCGAATATGCTCGCGAGCTCGTGGGTAACGATTACCACCGTCGCTCCGAGGCTGTCCCTGAGCTCGATGATGAGCTCATCCAGGTTCCTGGCGCTGATCGGGTCCAGCCCGGCCGAGGGCTCATCGAAAAAGAGGATCTCCGGGTCCAGGGCCATGGCCCTGGCGAGTCCCGCCCGTTTCTTCATGCCGCCGCTGATCTCTGAAGGATAGTAATCCTCGAACCCGGCGAGGCCCACGAGCTGGAGCTTCAGGGAAATGATCTCCCTGATCTGTGCCGGGCTGAGGTCCGTGTACTCTTCCAGGGGGAGCGCTATGTTCTCTGCGAGGGTCATGGAGCTCCAGAGGGCCCCGCTCTGGTAGAGGATGCCGAAATTCCTCTTCAATCTTTCCCTCTCCTCGTGGTCCACATCCCAGAAGCTGACCGCTTCGTAGAGCACCCTCCCCTTTGCAGGCTCCTTGAGCCCCACCAGGTGCCTGAGCAGCGTGCTCTTGCCGCAGCCGCTTCCACCCATGATGATGAAGATGTCGCCCCGGTAAATCGTGAAGTTGAGATCCCGCTGGAGAACGAAACTCCCGTAGGCCATGGTCAGGTCTTCGACTACTATGTGAGGCTCTCCTCTTTTCATCCCGCCCGCGAAGCTCCTCTATATGCCTATCACGTCACAGATGACCGTGATTATGGCCGTTGCGACGATGATGCTCACGATTCCCGTCACCACCGCCGAGGTCGTGGCACGCCCGACATCCGAGGCGCTTCGCCCGCACTGAATGCCGCGGAGGCAGCCGGCCAGGGAGACGAGCACGCCGAAAACCAGGCCCATGAAGAGGCCGATCCAGAAATCGTTCATGCTTATTGCAAGTCTGGTCTGGTTATAGTACTGCAGGAGCCCGATATCGAGCATGCCCACGCCCACGATCAGACCCCCCAGTATTCCCATGAGATTCGCATAGAGGCAGAGCAGCGGCATCATCAGGGTGAGGCCGAGCATGCGGGGGAGCACGAGAAACTCCATGGGGTCGATACCCATGGTTTCAAGGGCGTCGATCTCCTCGTTCACCTGCATCGTCCCGAGCTGGGCTGCAAATGCCGCGCCGGTGCGCCCCGCCATGATGATACCCGTCATGATGGCGGCCATCTCACGGACCATGGCGATACCCACGAGATTCGCAACGTAGAGCTGCGCGCCGAACATCTTCAGCTGAATCGCGCCGACAAAGGCCAGGATCAGGCCCACCAGGATACTGATGAGGGAGACGATGGGAAAGGCCAGGGCTCCTGTCTCCAGGATGACCAGGGCCAGGTCCGAACGGCGAAAGCGCGCCCTGCCCGTCAAGAACCTCATAAACGCCAGAGAGGCACTGCCGATAAACGCCGTGAACTCGATCGTGGATCGCCAGAATTCGACTGCAGAACCGCCGATTCTCGCGAGCACGTGAACTTTCACCGCTTCCTTGCGGGCCCCCGCCCTCTCGGGAACGGCAGTGGCAAGGTCCAAAAGCCGGTTTACTCCATCGGGAAGGCCGTCTCGTACGACCTCGACTTTTCTATCCGAGAACTGGCTGAATATCTTCAGGAGGAACGTGATGAGCGCCGAGTCCCACGCCGTCAACTCCTCCGTCTCGAAGGTAACTTTTTTCACGAGGGGACCGGATGAGACCTGCTTTTCCACTTCGCTCGCGGCGGGGATGGTGCTTCCCAGTTTCCACGTGCCCAGAAAACGGATCATCATCGTATCTTCGGCTGGCCTGGAAAAACCAAGCCCGCAATCCGTTTCTACCATAGCATCTGCCCTCGGTAAGCTAACCGGGCTTATAAGCCGTGAAAATGCTTTATTTCTAAACCAGATTTGGCAATCTCTTACCTCTTAGATTCACTTTTTTGCCATACGACTCAATTATTTGCATTTCGTTTTTGTTCTCTACCGGCCCGATGTCTCATCTCCCGGTGATTGAAGTCCCGGGTCCAGAGTCCGGGGTCCCGGGAAACCGGTTTCGCGTTTCGCGTTTCTCGTTTCTCGTTCAACCGGAAACCGGAAACGGTAAACTGTTAACCGTAAACTGTGAACTGTTCTTATTCTGCACTCTGAACTACTATCGGAAGGGATCTGTAGTCCCGGGTCCAGAGTCCCGGGTCCCGGGAAACCGGTTTCGCGTTTCTGGTTTCTCGTTCAACCGGAAACCGTAAACCGCAAACTGCAAACTGTTTTCATTCCGCATTCCGCATTCCGCATTCCGAATTGCCACGGTTTATATATTCTCCCTCCTACTTAAAACCGTGCTGCTCATCCAGCCACTTCCGAAGCCTGCCGGCCCAGAACCGGAAGGCCCCCTCGGCGGCACCCCACTTGGTCATGCCCTCAAGCTTTCCCCCGGCTTTCCTATCGATCGCCGCCGCGAGCCGCTCACCTGTCAGGGAGTCGAGGATCTCCGCCTCCATGGATGCCTCTCCTACACCCGCGCTTTTTCCCGCAGAACCCTTTTTTATGGTGGTGATAGCCAGGCCGACGGGCATGATCGTTGAAACGCTGTCTACCCCGGGTTTGCTCGCCACCACGTCGGTGACGGCTATACGAAGCCTGAAAACGTCGGGGCCCGGTTCCTCGACGAGGGGGTATGCATTCCCAAGGGCATCCACCAGTGCCCGGTGGAAAGCGTTGGAGAGCTCCGCCATCTCGTCGGGGTGGATACCCCGGTAATCGGCATCCTTCTTCAACCAGAAGACCACATGGTCCACCATGACCTTGGTATACTTTTTAAAATCGGTCCCTTCCCTGATGTAGACGAGGTCGGCACCGCCTTCGGGCCCCTTTCTGAAGGGGGGATATTCCTCAAGGAACCCGGAGTAGGACCTCTGATGCGAGGCGCAACCAGCCGCCCCTGCAAGGGATAGGACGATTGCCACCGCCACAAGGAGCCTCCGCGGTTTTATCATGGGACATTCCTCCATTAAGGGTTGTCCTGTTTGCCGGGAGCTTCCTACCTGCGCCGATACCGGTAGTACCGGTCGTCGTAGTAATAGTAGTATCGATCCCGGTCATACTGGTACTGCAACTCCATCCTCCTCTTTTCCGACTCCATCTGCTTCTTGTAGATCTCTTCCCTCTGTTTCTTATCCTCTTCCGTCTCTTTCTTCAGCTCCGCCTGCAGTGACTCTTTTTCCCTGCCTATCTCCTCGGTTACCGATTTCAGCAGATCCTGCCTCTTCAAAATAATGTCCCTGGCCTCTTCGTCGGTAACGTTCATGCCCACGACGAACCCGGGGGCCACGGCAACAGCCTTGGCCTTTTCCACGTCCACGTAGATCTCATCCGAATAGACGTTCACCACCTTCCCCGTTGCAACCATGTTCCCCCGGGGGTCGTATACCGAGACATCTGCATCCTTTTCGAAGACACCCTTGAGGGGCATAACGAGAACCCGTGAATCGACCCCCGTCTTGCGGACAACCACCCCCCCTGCCCGTTCAGCCTCTGGCGCTTTCGGTGTAAACCACTTCCTGGAAATATTCCCCCCTTCGCCGCTTTTTTCCAAATCGAGGAGCACGCTGTTTACGAAATCCAAAAACTGCGTCTCCCCCTTTCTGATCCCGAGACCGTAGGGTTCCTCTGAAATGCGCACGGGGAGGATCTCGAACTCCCCGGGAGGGAGTTTTCCGAGTATGCTAACCAGTATCGGCTCATCAGTCGTCACGGCATCCACCTCCCCTTTCAGCAGGGCCTGGCCGGCCTGAAAATAGTCCTCGAAAGTGAGGATGGTAGCGCCGGGCAGCGCATCTTTCGCGTTCAGCTCGGAGGTCGACCCTTTTGCCGTCCCGATCCTCTTCTTTTCGAGGTCTTTCAGGGAACCGGCCGAACCTTTCTTCACCAGGAAGGACTGGCCGGTGAGAAAGTAGGTGCGGCTGAAATCGATGATTCGCTCCCTGTCAGCGGTCCTGGTCATCGTCGCGGCGATCAAGTCGACCTCTTTATCGATGAGTCTCGAGATCCGGTTCTCAGAGGTAACGGGTTTGAGCTTGAGCGTAACACCGAGCCTCTCCGCAATTGCCCTTGCGAAGTCGACGTCATAACCCACGACCTCACCCGAATCCATGTCGATGAACCCGAAGGGCGGCGTAAAGAACTTCACTCCAACAACGAGGACCCCCTTCTTTTTCACCTCATCGAGGGTATCACCGGCAAAGGCGAAACTTATCAGGGAGCCGATAATGACGAGCATGGTCAGAACCCGGGCTGTTTTCTTCATAACACTCTCCTTTCGGTTTTTATAACGAAGGTACTCTCGTACCGCAGAAAAGACACATCTGTTTGTTATGTCTCTGTATTATGGTCGAAATTGCCCTGTATATCAATCAGGTAGCGAAAAATATCCGCACAGGCCTACCCCGGTTCCGCCTGAAAACGATGGGCTTTTGCATGCAACAGCGGCACTTTTTCAGCATCTTATAAATGCGCACAAATGGAAGAGAATGGACAAAAGGAGAAAGACATGATGAGAGACAGGGTAAAGGAGCTCAAGGTCAGCCTTCAGGAAAAAATATCACACGCCCATGCCCACATCGAACAGGCAAAGGCAGACGTCGAATCAACCGCCACGAAGGCCAGGTCCGATATCGAACGGAAAATAAAGGAGGCACGGAGTAACCTGGACACGCAAAAAGAGGCGGCCGGAAAAGCCCGGGACAAATTCTACAGCAAAGTGTCCGAAACGAAGGAAAAAATAGAAGCCAGAGTCGTAGAGCTCAAGTCCAGCATTTCCGCCAAGCATGAAAAAATAAGCATCGAAAGGGCCGTGGCAAAGGCGGAAAAGGCAGAGGCATACGCCGAAAAGATGTACGGGCTGGCCCTCGTGCAAATCGCCGAAGCGGAGCTGGCGGCACTTGAAGCCGTCGCAGCCAGGCAGGAAGCCGATGAGCTTCTCGCAAGGGACCGGGAGGAGAGCTGAGCTGGCTCCCGACGATTCCCGCACCGGGTTTCCCGGCAGTTCCAGGCCCGGGTCCCCCAATCTGCGGGCCGGTGCCTTATCCAGGCTGACCCAAGGCTCTGTATAGTTATCCCCGTCCGCCGCGTAAATGCCTTGATTTAGCGTTCGCCCCCGGTTATTCAGCCCGCCATGACCGGAGATAAGGGCGATCCTTCCTTCGTGAAGAACCCACCGCCATGCTCAATGGACCAAAAGAGCCCCTTACCGAGGCAGGCAATCGGTCATTCCCTTCATTTCTCGGGAAGAAAGGTTACAATAATAGCGTCAGCAGCAAAGGCTGATCTGTCTTTTGATCTCTTTTTGAATGACAGGGGAAGAACACCGATGAGAGAAGGAAAATCGTCCCTCTCAAAGACGGGTGCGGGAAGTGGACTGATCCTCGTTCTCCTTCTCGCCCTCTTTTGTTGTCCAGGCAGTGCACTTGCGTCGTTGTCCGTAAAGGTAACGGTAGAAGGGATTACGGGTCCCCTTCTGGACAACGTCATGAAATACCTGAGCCTGGAGCAGCAGAAGACCGATCCCGCTCTCACTGACGGGATCGTCAGGAGACTCCACGGGAGGGCGGAGAAGGAGATCCAGTCAGCCCTCCAGCCTTTCGGCTATTACAACCCGTCAGTCAGCAAAGATTTAAAACGAGAAGATGCCGTCTGGCATGCCAGGTACGTGATCGACCCGGGGGTTGCCGTGACGGTAACAGAGCTGGACCTCATGTTGAAGGGCCCGGGGGGGGAGGACGGTGAGTTTAAAAAACTGGTGGGTGATTTTCCCGTGAAGGTGGGGGATACCCTGGTACACTCCCGGTACGAGGAGGGGAAAAAGGCGCTGCTGGATCTGGCCTTGAACCGCGGCTACCTCGATGCCCGCTTTGCGCTGAGCCGCCTCGAGGTCTACCCGGAAAAAAACAGCGCCAGGGTTATACTCCATTTCGACACAGGGGCAAGATACCGCTTCGGTGAGGTCAGCTTCGAGCAGGACACGTTTAATCCCGCCTTTTTGCAACGCTTCGTCCGCATAGAGAGGGGAGACCCCTTCACCCTGTCGGACATCACGGCGCTGCAGAATTCCTTGAGAAACAGCGATTATTTCAGCGACATCGATATACAGTACCGGCGTGATCTTGCAAAGGAGCGCGAGGTGCCGGTGGAGGTAAAACTCGTGCCCCGAAAACGGAATGCCTACGGATTGGGGATAGGATTCGGAACGGATACGGGAATTCGCGGAAGCCTGGGGTGGACCAACCGGCGTATCAATGAGTGGGGGCACAGATCGCTCGTTGCCCTCAGGGTTTCGGAGATAAAATCGAGCCTGAGCGGCAGGTATACCGTGCCCCTCTCGAAACCGAGCACCGATAGTCGTGTGTATACGGCCGGCTACTTCAAGGAAAATCCCGACACGAGCGACTCCGAGATGTTCATGGCCGGTTTGAGTTTCAACCACCTCTACGGCAGGTGGAGAAGGACGCTGTTTTTGAATTACGAGAGGGAAGATTTCACCGTCGGCAGCGATTCGGGTCAGTCGGACCTCATAGTTCCCGGTGCGAGCTGGACCTACACGAAAGCGGACGACACCGTATATACGACCCTCGGTTGGCGGGTTCTCTTCGAAATCAAAGGGGCCTTCGAAGACTTCGTATCCGATTTGACCTTCCTGCAGTTCCTCCTGCATCCGAAGTTCATTTACGGGCTGGGGGGGTTTGGCAGGATCATCCTCCGGGGGGAAGGCGGAACGATCCTCATCGACAACTTCTCAGAGCTGCCGGCTTCCCATCGGTTCTTTGCCGGCGGTGACCAGAGCGTCAGGGGATACAAGTACAAGGACCTCGGTCCCGTCGACCAAAACGGGGACGTTATCGGCGGGAAACACATCCTCGTGGGAAGCATCGAATACGAGCAGAGGCTGTTTGAAAAGTGGAGCGCTGCCATCTTCTACGACGTGGGAAACGCAATCAACAGGCTCTCCGACCCATACAAAGAGGGAGCGGGTTTCGGCATAAGGTGGATATCGCCCGTGGGGCTCTTCCGCCTGGACCTTGCATTTGCCCTCAGCAGACCGGGCGACCCCCTGAGGCTCCACCTGACGATAGGGCCCGACCTATGAGGAAAAAGATCCTGCTCACACTCCTGGTACTGCTCGTCGCCATCATCGTCGGCATCGGCTACCTGGCATCTTCGGAAGCCGGTCTGCGCTGGGTCTTCGCAAAATCAGCCGGTCTCGTTCCCGGCGAGATATCGGTACAATCTCTTGACGGTCGGCTTGTCGGCCCCATTTCCGTCAGGGGCCTCTCCTACAATGCAGAGGATCTGCGCATCCACCTCGACGAATTGTTCATAGACTGGGATCCCGCAGATTTATTCACCCTGAGAGTTCACGTAACGCGGCTCGAGGCTTCCGGATTGACGCTAACGAGCGGAGGGGCAGATGAAGGTTCTCCTTCCAAGGTAGAGCTTCCCGACATCAGGCTGCCGGTTAAGATCGAAATCGACGGCGCCAGGATCGAAAACCTGACCGTCGAGGATCAGGCCGAAGGCTCCACATTTACGGTAACCCGGGTATCCCTCGGCGCACGCGGAGCAGGCGACCTTATCCGGATCAATCACCTGCGGGTAGAGTCGCATCTGGTTAAGGTCTCGCTGGAAGGAGAAATCAGGCCCAGGAGGGATTATCCACTCGACATCCTAGTCGACTGGAACCTCAAGCCGCCGGGATACTCCCCCCTTCGCGGTTCCGGCTCGCTTTCCGGATCCCTCGGGGAGCTGCACGTAACCCAGGAGATCCTTGCGCCCCGCAGCGCAAAGCTTTCCGGGACCATCGAGGACCCGTTCGGCGAGATACGGTGGAAAGCATCCCTTGCCCTCGATCAACTTCACGCACAAAACGTCAATGAGTCGTGGCCACCCGTTACGCTGACCGCAAGGCTGGGGGGATCGGGAAACCTGGCCGTTTTTGACCTTTCCGGCTCTTTTACTGCGTCGGAGCCCGGGTACGGAGACATATCGGGGCAATTTCTCGCCCGAAACAGAAACGGCGACTGGATGCTGGATCGTCTCCTCTTAAACAGGCCCGGTACCGACCTGGAGATCATGGTGAGCGGGCACTACACCTCTACCGGAGGCCTTTCAACCTTTTCGGTCGCAGGGGAGTGGAAACACTTCACCTGGCCTCTTGATCCAAAAGAAGCCTCCCTTGTGAGCCCCGAAGGAAAGCTCAGCGCGAAGGGGGCCCCCGATGATTATTCATTCCGTGCCGAAACCCGGCTGCTGGGCGAAGAGATACCGGAGGGCCGGTGGGCACTGGAGGGAAAGGGGAACTTGAAAGAGATCCACCTTGGCAGTCTCAAAGCAGCAATCCTGGACGGGGATCTGTCCGGGAGAGGGATGGTGAGGTGGGAGCCGGAAACTGCATGGAGCATGACGCTGGAGGGAAACGGGATAGACCCGGGGGCCATGTGGGCCGAATGGGGCGGCAGGGTCGATTTCAATACCAGGTCAGAGGGGTCGATAGCGGAGGGGAAGCCAGAAATCACACTAACCATAGACGGGGTGAAGGGGCAGCTGCGCGGATACCCCCTCGACGGCGCCGGGGACCTGTATGTTTCTGGCAACCGCTACACGCTTTCCCGCCTGGAAATTCATTCCGGGAAGGCACTGTTTGCCGCCTCCGGGGGCCTTTCAGAGACATGGAACCTGAAATGGGAAGTCGACGCCCCCGATCTTTCGGAAATTCTACCCGGAGGAAAGGGTTCGTTGAAGGGAAAAGGAGAGATATCGGGACACCAGCGGATGCCTGCGATCAGAGCGAGCCTGAGAGGAAAGGATATCGCCGTTAAAACCGCCGGGGCAAAGGAGGCTCTCCTTGATCTCAAACTCGACCTCCAGGATGCGGGGGAATCCCGGATAGACGTCGAGGGGAGCGAGGTAACGGCTGGGCCCCGGAAAATAGATGCGTTTGCCCTTCGAGGCTCCGGAAAGATGGCCGCCCATAATCTGCTCCTCACCGTCAAAAGCGCAGGCGAAACCCTGAGGATCGAACTCGCCGGGAGATACGCTGATCGACACTGGGAGGGAGAGCTCGAGGGGGCGGATCTTTCCTCCCCCCAACTCGGTGATTGGGCACTTTTGAAGCCAGAGACAGTCTCGCTATCGCCTGCAAAAATTCAGACCGGCGATCTCTGCCTCGTGCGTGATTCGGCCCGTGTGTGCATGAAGTCGGAGTGGGAAGGGGCAAAGGGGCTGCAGGCGCAGGCGTCGATCATAAACCTCCCTCTCGATCTTCTCGGTTACTCCCTGCCGGGGAATCTGAACCTTGCGGGACACCTGAACGGGAAAGCGGAAGTGTCCTACACGGATGATGACTCTGTGAAAGGTGAGATCGCACTCGGTGTGTCATCCGGGTCGATCTCGTACACAGCAGATGAGGACAGGGATGTGCAGATCACCTTTCAGGGGGGGAATTTCGATGCCCGCCTCGACGAGAGTGAGCTCACGGCAACCCTCGACATATCGCTGATGGAGGAGGATGGTATCAAAGGCTCCCTGACGCTGCCCCGCTTTTCCCCCGGCGAGATTCGACCCGAGACGCAGGAGCTTGCGGGACATGCGCAGGTGCGGTTGAAGGAGTCCGGCCTGATTCCCGCCCTCTTCGAGGAACTGACAAATACCGCCGGCACCATGAAAGCCCGGCTAGAATTCTCAGGAACACTTGCTCGCCCCCTTATCACGGGGGAGCTTGCGCTGGATAACGTGGCTGCGGATATATCCACGCTCGGCATACGGGTAGAGGATACGCGGCTTTCAGCCTCAAGCGATGGAAGCGGCATCATCTCCTTTGACGGGGAGGCACGGTCCAACCAGGGAACTCTGCGCATAAAGGGCACCACCCGGATATATCCCCGCAGAGACCTGGATGCAAGCATCGACATCAAGGGCGAGAGTTTCGAGGTCCTCAAGACCCCCCAGCTGTGGTGCCTGCTCTCTCCGGACCTCGAGGTCCGCCTGCGGGGAAACAGCCTCAGCGTAGAGGGGGAAGTTGCGATACCGCAAGCGACCATCGAACCGCGAGACCTTTCAGGCGCCGCTTCGCCATCGAAAGACGCCGTTGTCGTCAGTGAGGCGGGGAAGGAAAAAGACGAGGGTAAACTGAGCGTAAACGCGCGGGTAAGGTTGACCCTCGGCGACAAGGTAACCTTTGACGGATTCGGGCTCACCGGACGCCTCTCAGGGAGTGTCCTGGCGGTGGAAGAACCAGAGACACTGACCACCGGAACTGGTGAACTGCGGATTCTGGACGGTAAATACGAAGCCTACGGACAGAAACTGGATATTCAAAGAGGACGGGCAATATTTGCCGGGGGCCTCATCGAGGATCCCTTTCTCGATGTGAGGGCGGTCAGGAAAATTGGGGAGGTGGTGGCGGGGGTGGAGGTAACGGGAACCGTGAAGTCTCCCAAAACGTCACTCTTTTCAAGCCCCGTTATGGATCAGGGCGACGTGCTTTCCTATCTTCTGCTGGGAAAGCCATTGACAGGCGCATCGAGCAGCGAAGGCCAGAAGCTCCAGGCAGCTGCCCTTACAGCCGGGCTTTCCGGGGGTGAGTTCCTGGCCAGAGATATAGGTTCGCAGTTTGGCCTCGATGAGGTTGCCGTCGAACAGGGGGAGGAAGGGGCAAGCGTCGTCCTGGGCAAGTACCTGTCTCCGAAGCTCTACGTGGGCTACGGCGTCGGGCTGTTCGAACCGATCAGCACCTACCGGATCCGTTACCACATAAGCAGCAAATGGCTCGTTCAAACGGAGCACGGCACCGAGACCGGCGCGGACCTGTTCTATCGCATAGAAAAATAGTCATGAAAGAACGAAACTCCGGGGAAGTTGTAGTTGACGAAGTACTGAAGGAGGAACTGTTTCACGCTCCGGCGGTCGTCCTCACCGGCGAAAGACCAGGGCATTGCCGGCCAGTACCCCGATCACCCAGGGGGGCGGCATGGTCAGCGCAGCGGCCGAGGGCCCGATGCTCCACTTCTCCGAGCCGCTCATCGGTAGCGGTGGGAAGGACCAGTGCGGGGCCCGCCCCCCCATATTAGCTTTGCTGGCCCTGCAGGAGAGAAGAAAAGAGTGGGGTTTACGTCCCCGAGTCCTTATTTGCTGCCCGTCCCCGGTAGAGTCTCCGGCTGATAGATCACCGGGGCGATGGTGCGGGCTACCAGGTTCCCTTGCTCGTTTAACCTCATGGGAATCACGGGCTGGATATTCAGCACGTTCTGTGTTTTTTCCCGGGGGCCGAAATTGAAGTTGGTGTTGTTCTGAAAAGGAAGGCTGATCAGGTCCGATACGGGGTTCTGCGTCTTTTTCGCCAGGTCTTCCGTCTCTCCGGCATATCCGGCAACGGCCACCGATACCAGGAGCATCAAAACGAGCAGAAAACACCTCATGGTTATCCTGAACATCTCCAAGATCTCCTGTCCTTTTTTAAGACAGTTTACTACTCAAAATCTCTCCTTAACGCTTTCTTCGCAATTTTTTCGCACCCATAACTCCGCATTTGAATCATAAAAAGCAAAGACGAAGGTAAAAATAGTCTGACAAACAGGAAACCGAAATATCCCATGGGTTATTTCGCCGTTTCAAAGCGCCTAAAAAACTTCCGGATAAATCGAACCACAAGGAGTATGGGTATGATTGTTTCGCTAACGACCGTTCTTTCTGCGATTCTATCTCTCGTTTTTTGCGTGACCACTTTCGCAGCTGCAGCCCTGAAATTTATCAATGAGAAGGTGGAAAAACGTCCGGCAGTGGCGGTCGTCTACTCCCACTCACACGCAGACCATTTCGGGCGTGTGCGCGGCGTCGTTGACGAGGCAGACGTTCGCAGCGGCAAAGTCAATATACCACGGGGGTAAGCAATGCAGGTCAAATCACTCCGTGAGTTCCTAAAGCTCGAGTCTGCAAGCGGAATTATCCTCATATTTGCTGCGACCCTGGCAATGCTCTTCAACAACTCATCACTTTCCCACATTTACGGGCTCTTTCTCGAGACCCCCGTAGAGGTTCGTGTCGGCTCGCTCAAAATTGCCAAACCCCTCCTTCTGTGGATCAACGACGGGCTGATGGCGATCTTCTTCCTCCTCGTTGGTCTTGAAGTCAAAAGGGAGATGCTCGAGGGCCAGCTTTCGAGCCTCCCACAGATTTCCATGCCCGGAATCGCCGCCCTGGGGGGTATGGTCGTTCCTGCCTTTATCTATGTTCTTCTGAACAGGGGGGACGCGGTTTCCCTGAACGGCTGGGCCATTCCTGCAGCCACGGACATCGCCTTCGCCCTGGGGATTATGGCGCTGCTCGGGGAGCGCGTTCCCACCGGGTTGAAACTCTTTCTGCTGGCTGTAGCGATCATCGACGACATCGGTGCGATCGTTATCATCGCAATCTTTTACTCAGGAGACCTCTCTCTTACCTCCTTCGCCTTCGCAGCGGTGGCCCTGGGGATTCTGGTCGGGCTCAACAGGATCCGGGTGACGCGGATAGCACCGTACATGGTCGTTGGCTTCATACTGTGGGTATGCGTTTTGAAGTCCGGGGTTCATGCCACACTCGCGGGAGTTCTCCTGGCCTTCTGCATTCCCATGAAAGGGAAAAACGAAGGGGAAGGCTCCCCGCTCGACCACCTGGAGCACAAGCTCCATCCCTGGGTCGCTTACATGATCATGCCGGTTTTCGCTTTTTCGAATGCCGGTGTTTCCCTGTCTGGCATATCCTTCAAGACCCTTTTCGCACCCGTGCCCCTCGGCATTGCCCTGGGCCTTCTCCTCGGGAAGCAGATCGGGGTTTTCGGTTTTGCCCGCCTGGGCGTCAGGATGGGCCTGGCAAAGCTGCCCGAAGATGTAACCTGGTCCCAGTTCTACGGCATGGCGGCCCTCTGCGGCGTCGGCTTCACCATGAGCCTCTTCATCGGCTCCCTGGCATTTGAGCACGGCGGGCCCGACTACGGAACGGCAGTGCGCCTGGGCGTTCTTACCGGGTCCATTCTGTCCGGAATTATCGGATTCGTCATCCTTCGGAAAGCTACAGCCAGGGAGATCGTGGAGCCCCAGCAGGACCCGGTACCCGAACGGGAATCCCATTGAGGGGAAGTTTTAAACAGGCCACTTCATATGTAAGGATTGGTGTATAAGTCGGTATTGTTGTAGAACAGCTGAAACTCGATCCCCGACGTTCTCAACAGGTCCTCGCCAAGGGGAACTTTCGACGCTGCCGAGAGCCGTAAAAACAATGGAATTCTGAGGTTGGATATGGCCCCCCTCGATAAGCGCCACGGCGCCGCCGAAACCGATGGTCTCGTTCCCGTAATTTAATTGTCACTCAGGAATGCGAAAATATTGATCCTCCCCCGAGTGGGCCTGGTTTCCGGCACTGCTCTCAGGGGACCGTGCACGCGCCGAACACGACGAACCCGAACCGGTCGCCCGATGCGGTCATGGTCATCTTACCCGTTTCCTCCCCGATTGTCACGCTCCATCCTCGTCCCTGCTGTCCCCCCTGGATGACGAGCGCCCCTCCCTCCTGCTCCATACGCTCGATTCCAACCTCCCGCGTCTCTTTACTTGGAAGGGTTCCCATTGCCGTTTTTCCCGCGAAATCTATCCTGATGAACTGCGGGATGTTTATGCCCTCCGCCGTGCTCTCCATGCAACCGTTCTCCGGTCCGCACTCGAAAACGTCGACCACCGCGCAGAGCAGGTTCGACGATCCGTCAAAAGCCGCAGATGCGGGCGAAACGAGCACAGCGACCATGAGCAAGGCGAATAAGATAGGGGCTGCTTTTCTCATAATGGCTCTCCTTTCGGTTCGATTTTCGTTGATTACAGCCGTGGACTGCGATTTCCGGCGAACATTACCCCGTGTCTTCTTTGCAGTGCCGGCTCTGCGCAAGGGATCGGGAGGTCACTTCACCGAATATCCCCGGCCTTCCAGGCAGGCGGAATAGGCCCGATTGTAACTCGCGCGATTCCGCTCGTAATTTGCCACCTGCTCATTGGCCCACTGCTCTTTCTTCTGCTCTTCCCGGGCTCTCTGGTCGCGCCTCCTCATGCCGCCGACCAGACCGCCTCCTGCAGCGCCGATTGCCGCCCCCTTGCCCGCGTCACCGGCTATCGCCCCGACTGCCAGCCCCGCAACGGCACCACGGGCTGCTCCGCGGGCCACACCACCCTCTTTTGCTTCTTTCCTGGGGGCCGGTTCGGTTGCCGTGGGACGCTGCATGGGGTCGAAACCCGACTGGTCCCTGGCCCACCGGTAGCATTCGAACTCGTCTTTCTCCTGCTGCTCCTTGCTCTGCCCCTGGGCTGGATAGACGACCAGTTCCTGGGCATGCGCAAGGTCCGCAGCCTGCCCGGCGATCCCGAGGAAAAAGAGGAGAAATACTCCCGTGACAACTGCAAAAATAAGCCTTTCGTTACTCTGTTTCCTCCTCATTGTCAGACCTCCGTTCTTTCTTGAAAAAAGGATTTTGTGCAAGTATGACGAGTATGAATTCATTGTCATAAGATTCACGACGGCCTCAACGCGATTCTCATCAATCTCCCACGCTCTGACTCCATCGAAAAGTTTCTTTTTTGCTCTCTGGCCCTGTATCAATTCTCTTGCCGGGCAGATGCCCGGTCACGTGGATCCAGTCACGAGGAGCGTGTCGCAGCGTATCCGCTCTGCCGGAGGGGGTGAAGGGGCATCGAAAAAGGGCATCCTTGGCGGTGAAGACCAGCGTTTCTTCAGGGTGTGGCGGCTCCGGCTCTCCTCGAGTTACGTTACGGGCAGACGCAGAGCTCACGGTGAAAGGGGAGGAAGGAGATGAGAAAAGTTACCTCCTTGGTGACGGATCCGCCGCGAGAACAGAGGGGAGCCCTGCGGCGCTCTTGTAGTCTTTCAGGAGCGAATGTTCCCGGCAATAATGCCGCCCGGGATGGGCAAAGAAACACGGGAAGACTCAAAGATTTGCTCAAAGCTGCAATTTTGAGCAAAGTGAAGAAACTTTTTACCACAGGCACTATCTAAAAGAAACACCGCTATTTAGAAACACCATGATAGACAGTGGTGTCATATCTCAATCACGACGAAAAGGAGGTCCAGGATGGTTACGGGTGGAAGAGGAAAGTGGAGTTATTCTCCCCAGTTGCTGGGAAAACTCCTGCTGGTGCTGATATCGGTCTCCATGCTCGGGTGTGTAGCCGCTGTGCCCGTCATAATTAAGATGGCCAGCTCCAAACACTACACAGCCACGGTACAGATGAAGACAGGGCCAGAGGACGTCTATCGAGCGGTTATTGCTGAACTCGAAAAGAAACCCGATGTGAAAATCGAAACACGGGATGACGAGAAATTTCTCGTCGAAGCTACAAAAGGGGAGATCTTCGCGAGCATCCATGCCGAACCCCTGAAGCGGGGAACCCAGCTGATCGTGACTGCCGATGCCGGCGGCAAGGATGAGGACAAAGACCTGGCCCTTCGCATCGTAAAAGCGGTGTGTGATTTAGTCGGCGAGCAGTGCAAAGCGCCCGAAGAGGGATAAGAAAAGTCTCGCGGACGGGATGATTTGCAACGGCGTTCGAGAAGTGTGTCCGTGTTAAAAGTTTTGACCTTCTTGATCGCCTATCTTTGCTCCTGAAAAACCGTCATCAGGTTTTCGATATTTCGGCGCACGGCGCTTAGGAAGTCTCCTTTATGCCGGAACGCTTGCACAGGGATCGAAGGCGACGCTATCGATCCACATCCTCTTCAGCTTTTCCGCGATCTACTCCTTCGGCTTCCTCTCCCAGTTCATCCGCTTCGCCGGATGAACTTTCAGGATATTGTTGAGTTCGAGCAACTGCTCCCCCGTCGGGATCCGGTCGGGTTCCCAGTGCACGCTTTTTTTACATTGAGATTGTACCGCCTGGCAGGGTACTGGTATACGGGGTGGGATGAGATGATGGGCAGCTTGCGGTTTATCGCGACGATTTCCTTACCTTTCCCGTCAAGGGCCACAAGGTCTTTTTCCAGGGACTCATAGTTCCGCTGAATAACCTCTTTGAAGCCGGGCTCTCTCCGGCTCAGCGCATCGGCAACCTCCTTCGCCTGTTTTGCAGCCAGGTCGAAGTCCAGCCAGGTGGTGGAGGCGATGTAGCTGTCCTTGAACTTTGCCGAGGTGTCCACCAAATTTGCCCGGGGGAGCGACACCTTATCAATCCACTTCGCGTAGCCCGCCCCGTTCAAGAGGATGAGATCGGCCTTCTGGTAGGCAACGATGGTCGGGATATCGGGAGACCAGCCGGCGGGGTCCGCATCCGGCGGGGCGGGAAAGACGACTTTCACGTGCTTTCCTGCAATGCGCCCGGTGAAGCACATAAGGGGATAGTTTACGACATAAACCGTTAATTTGTATGACGTCTCAGCAAAAACCCTCGTGAGGGAAAGGGGACAGACAAGAATAATCATCAATCCGAAAACGATGAATATGGTGATCAAACGAATCCCGCTGAACCTGCTCACCGGACCCGGCTTTAACCCAAATCGAAGCCCAACGCACCGTTGAAGAACAGGATGTAGTTCGAGTCGAAATCCCCTTTAAATCTTACTCCCTGCGCGGTCTGATCGGTCTCTCCCTTTCCCAGCCAGATAAAGCTGAACCCAACGGCATAAAATGGGGTTCCTTCACCACCACCGCCGTAGGACATCCCGAATCTTATCTGCTCGTCCAGCGGCAGGTCGACCGTGCGCTTGTCATCGTCCACGGGCGAAGTGTCATATCCCACGCCCATGGAGAACAAATTTTTATCGAGCTTATAGATCAGCCCGGCACCCACATGCCAGGTGTCATCAAACTCACGGTCAATCGTCTGGATAACCGCTGTCGGGCCTCCCGTTATCTGAAAGCGATTTGCGCTGAAGGCCGACCAGTCCTCCCAATCGGCGTCGAAGAGCAGCGTGAGCTTGTCCGAAACATTTAGTTTCAGGCCGACCTGGAAAAGCTGCGGGAAATCCCAGCTTATTTTCGCCCTGTCCAGCTGGGATGTGATCTGGTTGAGTATCGGGATCTGAACGTTGTTGAACTCGATCGGCCCCTCCAAATCGCTCTCTACCTCGGTTCGGTAGACGCACCCGAGCATGGCCCTGTCCGATATCTGCCAGGTCAGGCCCAGATATCCCTGAAAACCCCAATCATCGAGGCCATCAAAGTCAACTTCCCCATCGGGGGTTCCCGGCGCCAGCGCCGACTGGTTCAATGCAACCTGGTAATCCATCGTGGTGTAGAGAAGAGAAACGCCGATCCCGGCGGATACCCTGTCGCTTATCCTGTACCCAACAGCGGGATTGAGGCTCAAACCGGCAAGGGTCACTTTCGTCGCCGTGTAGCGCCCCACGAAATCCCTGCCGTAGTTTGCGCCCCCCCCGAGGGGGGCGGAAATGCCCATGCCCAGACGCCACTGGTCCGATAATACCTTTACCCCGTATATGCCGGGGATCGCCGTGGCCACCCCGGCGTTGTCCCCGTCGGTCCCTCCCCCATCGGCAATCGACGCGTCGAAGCGGACTTCGGGAAGCAGGAGCTGGACTCCCCCCATGAAAGCATCATTTTTGATGCCGGTCATGCCCGCCGGATTCGTAAAAACGGCGTCGGGTGTTTTGTTGTTCACCACGTTAAAAACACCGGCCGTCCCAACGCTGCCCGGTGAGGCAAGCTCGGAGAGATAGGCCCCGCCCGCAAAGGCTTGATGACAGATACACATCGAAATGACGAGAAAAAATGAATAAAGCGCCCACGTAATACTCTTTCCAGGCATGTCCCCCTCCCTTTACACCGGTATTTAATTGGCACCTCGCCTCAATTGGGCCAAGATCGTTCAATACTGGCCTTTTCCATTAAAGGTGAAAAAAAAACCCATTGCAACGTATAAAGCTCGCTGCTCGCGATAACCTTTTATGCTATAGCAAAGTATTTTCATCCTGTTGAGCTTGACGACTCAGCCCTCATCGGATAAACAGCGCACGGACAAGACTGTGGGCAAACTGGTTCACCGTCACCATCATGACACCGCACAGAAGTCCGCTGGCGGCCACTATGATCAAGATCTTTGCGCCGATAAGCCGGGCGGTGGTGGCGCGACGGCAGCCGAGCTCGAAGATCGTCTCCATCTCCCGCGGCCTGAGACGGAGCGATAACGCGAATACCAGGATGATGGCCATGACCGTCGCCAGCCCACCACGGATATGACCGCGTCGAGAACGTTCTTTATGCGAAAGATGCTCTGGAGGAGCCCGTCGATGACCTCTACGGGCCTCACGATCTGATGGCCCTCCTCGCCGGAGAGGTAGCGGCCGCGCAAAATCGTACCCGATTTGGCATCCTTCGGAACGGCAGCGACGGCCGTGATCGGATAGATCGACGAGTCCCCGTGAAAGTGAAAGGAGCCCACGTTCTCCCCGGTGATCTCCGTGAAGTGGTAGGGCTTTGCCCCCGCCGTCACGCTCGTATCGCTTCGCGAAAGGACCTCGGTATCGTCTTTTATCTTCGTCACATCCTCGTGGCCGTGGCCCAGACCCTGGATGATCCAGGCGGTTTTTATGTCCACGAAAACGGCAAGGTCGTCGGAGGTGTGGGACCTCCTCCCCGAAATAGAGCGTGTTCATGAGCAGGTCCAGCGAGCTGCCCTGCCCGCTCCCGGACCTCTCCGTCGAGATGCAGGGGGGCGGTGATACGGAAAACTCCGGGACATTCAGCCGGAACTCCCCGATAGGGTAGCGAAAGTTGAGAGTACTGATCTGGATGATCCTTTCCCTGTTCTCTCCGGGGTATCCTTACTAACGGATAAGACCGAAAAATTTCAGGCCATCCCTGATAAAGAGCCCTGAAAATATCAACAAGATAACGCCGAGCACGCGAAGGATATACACGTATGCGCTGCTCTTGAGAAAATCCTTGGACCTGTCAACCACCAGTGCTATCAGCACTTTCGATCCTATCAAACAGAGGTAGAATCCCAGTATGAAAGAAAATGCCGACAGGAAACTGTCTTCAAACGCTTTTAACGTAACAGGGGCACCCACTGCAATCCAGAAAAGATACGGATGGGGATTGAGAAAGTTGGTAATCACCCCTTTTCTCAGAGACCTGGGTTTGACTTTCCCAAGGTCCAGCTCAACCCCTTTAACGGTAATGCTCTCGCAGGCCAGATACCCGATAAAGGCTGCACCGAAAATAGAAATGATCCCCAGCAAAAGATCGGAGTGGGACAGTTTCGCGATAACATAGATCGACGCCATTACTATGGGCAGATCCGTAATGATAGGAGCGCTGGCGACCTTGATGCCTTCCCTCTTGCTATGCTTTATGGTTTCGGCGATTACGAGCGTCAACAGCGGTCCGGGAGATATTCCCGCAGCGGTCCCAAAAACTACTCCTGAAATCAGATAGCCCATCGCCTCCATCATTGAACAATGGTTTCCATTATTTGACCGGGCATCGGGACATCAATTCCTGCATGCTTCTTAACTTCTCGGCTCATCTGGTTTTAAATCCTGCCTTCCAAATGCCGCACTATCAACGAGCAGGTTCATAATTCTCTGCAAAGCTTCTGAAGGTCGGGCCGAAATACCATGGGGCTAAGTTGTGGGACCATTGTTCGCAGCCGGGTCAGAGGGAAGGGCCTGACCCCGCTCTACCGCATGTCCTTTGGCTGTCCCGTAGCGGCAAGGACGCTGCTCCAGAGCCTGTCGCCGGGATCCACCTTCTTGCGCGCGGAAACGGTGAGTGGAATCGGTACGTGAGTAAACTCCTGCCTCCAGTTTCCAACCACCATACCCGTGCGTCCCGCCATTCCCGCATGTACCGCAAGCTGCCCGAGGAGGAGGCAAAAGGCAGAGTCCCGGGCGTTGGCGGGAATGCTCCGGATCGTGTAGCTCGGATCGATGTATTTGAGATTCAGCTCCGTGCCCAGGCTCGCGAAATGGGCCCTGATCGCGTCTCTCAAGAAGAGCCCGATATCCCCGAAGCGGATGTTTCCCGAGGCATCCCGCTCCCCCGTCTCCGCCATCAAATCCTGCCCCGCACCTTCCGCAACGACGATCACGGCATGGCCTCTCTGCTCGATCCTCTTTTCCAGTGCTGCGAGAAATCCCTCCAGGGTGAAGGGAACTTCCGGGATCAGGCAGAAGTTCACGTCGTTGTTCGCAAGGGCTGAATAGGCCGCTATGAATCCCGATTCGCGGCCCATGAGCTTCACGAGGCCGACGCCGTTTCTCGCCCCCGTGGCCTCCGTGTGGGCCCCGTAGATCACCCTCCTGGCCTCTGATACGGCCGTCTCGAACCCGAAGGACCAGTGGATGAATGAGATGTCGTTGTCGATGGTCTTCGGGATCCCTATGGCAGAAATGGAAAGGCCCCGGCGCGCGATCTCGTCCGATATGGCCTGAGCCCCCCGGAGGGTACCGTCCCCCCCGATAGTGAAGAGGATGCCGATATTGAACCGCTCCAGTGTATCGACCATCTCCCCCACAGCCTGGGCTCCCCGGGAGGAACCGAGGATCGTCCCCCCCTGCTCGTGTATGATGTTGACCACCCCGGGAGTAAGTTCCATGGGAACATGGCCGTATTTGTCGGTGAGCCCCTCGAACCCGAAAGGAAACCCCAGCACCCTTTTCACGCCGTAGTGATGATAGAGGTTCAGCACGATGGACCGGATCACGTCGTTCAGCCCCGGGCAGAGCCCACCGCAGGTCACGACCCCGCAGGAGAGCTTCGACGGGTCGAAAAAGATCTTCTCCCTGGGGCCTGCCACCTCGAAGGCGGGTGGGGATTCCCCCCTGTCGAAGAATTTTCGCACCTCATCGATCTTTCCGTGGTAAAGCACCTGGCTCCCGTCAGCGACGAAGGTAACACCCTGCATGGGGTTCGGAAAGGTGCACGCGCCAAGCGCCGAAACCTGAAAATCATGACTCCTCACTTCCATGGCGAGCCTCCATCAAAAAATCACCGGGTCATCTGTCAATATCCACCAGGCCACGGTCAGACCCCATCAGCTGCCAAACAGGGTGTTTCCCTCGGACCTGAGGTCCGAAGCCCCCAGCTTTACCCGCTCCGCCATGGAAGCCTCGGCCAGCTTCAGATAGTTGCGGGGGTCGTACATCTTCTTGTTGCCCACCTCGCCGTCCACTTTCAGGACACCGTCATAGTGCTTCATCATGTGGTCCGCAATCGGCCGGGAGAAGGCGTACTGCGTGTCGGTATCGATGTTCATCTTCACAACGCCGTATTCGAGGGTCTCCCGGATCTCCTCAAGGGTGGAACCCGAGCCGCCGTGAAAGACCAGGTCGAAGCGGGCATCCTTCCCGAATGCACTCTCCACCGCCTCCTGCCCCTCCTTCAGGATCTTCGGGCGCAGCTTCACCTTGCCGGGCTTGTAGACGCCGTGGACGTTCCCGAAGGTAGCCGCAAGGAGGAATCGTGCGCCTTTGACCTGGCTCAGCGTCCTTGCCACTTCCAGCATGTCTTCGGGAGTGGTGTAGAGCTTTTCCGGGGGAGCGTCCTCACCGCTGACCCCGTCTTCCTCTCCGCCCACGATGCCCGTCTCCACTTCCAGGATTATCTCGTTTCTGTGGCAGCGCTCGAGCAGCGGTACCGCCAGCTTAAGATTTTCGCTCAAGGGGAGGGTGCTCCCGTCGAACATGTGGCTGTTGAAAAGGTTCTTCATGCCCGCCGCGCGGCGGCGCTCCGTCTCCTCGATGAGGGGAATGACGAAGCTTTCCAGCTTGTCGGCGGTGCAGTGATCGGTGTGGAGGGCGACGTAGATGTCGTACCGCTCTGCAGCCCGGTGCACGTGCTCGGCGATCGAGATCGCCCCCAGCACCATGTCTCCCAGGGACAGGCCCGACGCGAACGAGCCTCCCCCGGTTGAAACCTGTATGATGCCGTCGCTCCTTGCTTCGGCGAGCCCGCGAAGGACGGCGTTCGCCGTCACGAGGGACGTCACGTTTATGGCGGGATAGGCATAGTCATTTTCCTGTGCCCGATCGAGCATCTCGCAGTAAACCCTGTAGTCGGCAACTGGCATGGTTTTTACCTCCTTTTCGGATCACCCCTTCAAAATTCATCTCTCTCACGCGGTCCCGGCACCGCCTTCGATGAAGATGGAGGGGATCGTCTGTCTGCTACCCTCCCTGTCTCTCCAGGTCTATGATCTCCATCCGGTTGTTGCCTTTCGGGTATCTGGGGGATGGCCCCTCGGTCAGGATGACGTACCTTCCATCCAGGTTTTCCCTTCTCACCCACTCCCGGGCATAGGTGTTCCAGTCCTCCGGGTAATCGGGTTCGTAAACAGGGTAGACGCCGTAGGAAAAGGTGAGCGCCTGGCAGGTCTCGTGATGGGGGCTCACAGCCGTCACCCACACGGGGAACCTGAAGCGGGCAAGGCTTCTCGCCGTGTACCCGCTCAATGTGGGGACGATCACCGCAGCAGGGGAGACGTACTCGAGGGCTCGCTGGATGCTCGATGCGATGATGTCCACGGGGCCGACGCCGGCTGCGATTCCTTCTTGTACCCGGGTTGCTTCGTGCCGGAATGACGAACGGTGAGGCTCCGTTTCTTTCGCTATCGAGGCAAGCATCGACACGGCCTCTACCGGATACTTCCCCACCGCCGATTCGCCAGACAGCATGACGCAGTCGGTGCCGTCAAGGATAGCATTTGCCACATCCGTTGCCTCGGCACGGGTGGGACGGGGGTTGTCCACCATCGACTCCAGCATCTGTGTCGCCGTTATCACGGGCTTTCCCATGAAAAGGGCCTTGTCCATGATCCGCTTCTGAGCGATGGCGATCTGTTCGATGGGGATATCCACCCCCAGGTCCCCCCTGGCAATCATGATCCCGTCTGCGGCATGGAGAATCCCATCGATCTGATCAAGAGCAACCGACCGCTCTATCTTCGCTATGATAAAGGGGTTCTTTCCGAAAGACCTGGATGCCTCGCGAACCCGCTCCACATCCCCGGCGCTTTCCACGAAGGACTGGCTGATGGCATCCACCCCCTTTTCCAGGGCAAATGCCATGCAGTCGCGGTCGTGTTCGGTAAAAGCATCTATTCCCAGGGAAATTCCCGGCAGGTTGAGCCCTTTTCGCGACCTGAGCTCACCTCCCGCCACCACGCGGCATGCGACCGTTTTCCCTTCGATCCTTACGACCTCGAGCTGGATCAGGCCGTCGTTGAGAAAGAGGGTGTCGCCCGGCTTCACCACCCCGGGTAGATTCGGAAAGTTCACCGAGGCCCTGCCCACGTCCCCGACTATATCCTCGGTGGTGAGGAGGAAGCTTTCTCCACTTCTCAGGTCGACCGGCTCCTCGGCAAACTCTCCGATGCGGATCTTGGGTCCCGGGAGATCGACCATGATCGCCACGCGCTTTCCCGTCTTCCGTGCAACGTCCCGTATTCTGCCGATTCTCTCCTCATGGGTCTTCAAGTCGCCGTGAGAGAAGTTGAGACGGGCAACGTCCATCCCCGCGAGAATCAGTTTTTCGATGGCTTCCGGCGATTCAGACACGGGCCCGATGGTGCAGATAATCTTGGTCTTGTTCGATGGCAGGGACACAGATAGTTCTCCCTTACACATTCGCCGGCCCGGAGAGGGGTCTCTTCGCTGCCGGCTGGTCTGGTGAGAGGCGGATTTCCCTGTCTTCGTGAAAAATGGACAACCCGTCCCCATCAACGAGGGTGTAGGTTGCAAAATCACGATCGATATCAACACCGAGGGTCTGGCCGCGAATCGTGAGATGAAAGCGCAGCCTGTCTATCCTGTCATACAATCTCGGTTTGAATGAAATTCTCCCACCGTAGTCGCGCATCCCTGCCAGCCCGTAAACCAGTATCATCCAGGTTCCGCCCATGGAAGCGATGTGGCATCCGTCGGCCACGTTGCCCCCCACGTCGGCCAGGTCCATCAGGAGGGCATACCGGGCGTATTCCAGGGACTTCTCCATGTCGCCGACCTCGGCGGCCACGATACTCTGAATGCACACGGACAGGGAGGAGTCGCCCGTGGTGAGGTCGTCGTAGTAGTCGAAGTTCCGCTTTTTCTCCTCCAGGGTGAATTCATTTCCCAGCAGAAACATGGCAAGGACCATATCGGCCTGTTTTATCACCCGATATCGATAGATGACGAGGGGGTGATAATGCAGGAGGAGGGGATACTTTTCCCGGGGTGTGTTTTCGAAGTCCCACCGCTCTTTGTTCTGGAAGCTGTCGTCCTGCAGGTGAATTCCCCTTTCTTCATCGTACGGGATGTACATCATATCGGCCGCCTTTTTCCACTCTTCCACTTCAGAGAGATCGAGGCCCGTCCTGTCCACCAGGACGGCCAATTTATCCGGCTTCTCTCTCTTGAGCAGCTCCACAGTCTCCGCCGCGTACCGCAGGTTCTCCCGGGCCATGAGGTTGGTAAAGGCGTTGTTGTCGACAACCGTGTTGTATTCGTCTGGCCCCGTCACGCCGTTGATGCAGAACTTTCCTGCTTTCTTGGCGTTGAAATGCCCCAGATCCCTCCAGAGCCTGGCGGTTTCAACGAGCATCTCGGAACCGCTGTCGTGGAGAAACTCGTAATCGCCGGTAACCTCGACGTACTTTTTCAGGGCGTACATGATGTCGGCGTTGATGTGGTACTGTGCGGTGCCGGCGGCATAGTAGGCAGAAGCCTCGTCCCCGTTGATGGTCCGCCAGGGAAAAAGTGCTCCCGTCTGATTGACCTCGCGGGCCCGGTTCCTCGCCTTATCCAGCATACTGTGGCGAAGCTTCAGCAGGTTCCTGGCGATGCGGGGGGCCGTGTAAATGAGGAAGGGGAGCACATAGACCTCTATATCCCAGAAGTAGTGCCCCTCGTAGGCCTGGCCGGTGAGACCTTTGGCCGGAATTCCCGTGCCCTCCGCCCTCGCCGCAGCCTGCATCACGTGAAACAGATTGAAGCGGATTGCCTGCTGAATCTCCCTGGTCCCGCGGGGCGCCTTCGGGCTGGCCTCGACCCGGACATCGCCCTTTTCCCAGAAATCATCGAGGAACCCCCGCTGTTCCTTCAGGATACTCTCGAACCCCTGCCCGCGGGCACGGTCCAGGGTCCTCCCTGCACGGCTCACCAGCTCTGCAGAGGGCACCCTCCTCGACGTGTGGTAGGTGATGTACTTCGTAAGGCCGATGGGAACGCCGGCCTTCGCCTCTATGGAAAAAACGATTTTACCCCCGTCTTCGCTCTTCTCACCTGCAGTGGTATAGGCGCAGTCGGTCCTCATTTCGTGATCGACCCCGCAGGCGAGGGTCATCCCGCTGTTCTCCGTTCTGTATCCGAGGAGGATGCGGTGATCGTCGATGGTTGTGGAATCATTGATGAGAACCCTTTTCTCTAATATCTGGGCCTTCCGCGGGTCGAACTCGCTCTCCACGCCGATCAGGTGGTCGATCACTTCCGAAGATATGACGACCGGTACATTTGCGTTTTTCACCGTTACCCGGTAGGAGATTGCCGCAAGGTGGCGGTGCTTGAACGACACGAGCCGGCGGGATTTAATGGAGATGTGCTTTCCAGAGGGTGTCTCCCAGAGGATCTCGCGGTCCAGGGCGCCCTCCTTCATGTTCAGGCTGCGCTCGAAGGCGAGCAGGTTTGCCGTGGGAAGGTAAAAGGGCTCATCATCGACGAAGAGCTTTATGATCTTGGCGTCCGGCACGTTCAGCATGGTCTGGCCGTGCTTGGCGAACCCGTAAGCCTCTTCACCGTACACGATGGGCCAGGACTCGTAAAAACCGTTGACGTAGGTACCTGCAAGGTGTGCGGGGGAGCCCTCCTCAAAGTTCCCGCGCATGCCTATGTACCCGTTTCCAATAGAGAAAACCGTCTCCATCTGAGGGAGAAATCGGGGGTAGAATTTCTTCTCCACGAAACTCCACTCGTCGCCTGAGTATACATGGCGCGGTGGGACGATACGCTCGCGGTGGATCATGGACCTATCACCTCCCAAATTGTTCCATGGGTCGGCATTTTTTTTCGAACATCAGAATAGACCCGGCACCGTGTCTCAATCATGCCGGAAGTTCTCCGTCGCCCAGTTGCCTCACTGGACAAGTTCCCCCAGGTCGACAACCACCAAGTCGGCGCCGTGCTCACGCAAAAGCCCGGCATCCCCCTTCCGGTCTACTCCGATTACGAGACCGAAGCCGCCATCCCTCCCTGCCTGGACCCCGGAAATGGCATCTTCCACAACCACAGCCCGGCCCGGTTCGACCCCGAGCATCTCCGCCGCCTTCAGGTACGTGTCGGGTGCCGGTTTGCCGGGCAGGCTCAACTGCTCGGCAACGACTCCATCTACACGGGCCTCGAAGAGATCCTCGATGCCTGCAGCCTGAAGAACGGCCCGGCAGTTCTTGCTCGCCGAGACCACGGCCGTTTTTATGCCCTTCTCCCTCAGCGTGCGCACGAGGGCAACGCTGCCGTCGAAGACTTCGACCCCTTCCGTTTCGAGGGCCTCCCTGACCATCTTCTCCTTGAGATTTCCCACGCCGCAGATGGTATCGAAGTTCGGGGGCTCGGCGGGGTCACCCTCGGGAAGATGGATACCTCTAGACTCGAGGAAGCCACGAACACCGTCGTACCGGAGCTTTCCGTCAACGTACCGCACGTAATCGGTGGCGATGTCGAAAGGCTCGAAGGCCTCTTTTTCCACGCCGCTCCTGCTGCGGAGAAATTCGTCGAAAGCCCTCTTCCAGCAGGCTGCGTGAATCTTCGCAGTTGCCGTGAGCACACCGTCCAGATCGAAGAGGACCGCATCAAAGCGATCCCGGGTTATGGTCACTCCTCCATCAGCCCGCTCAGGCACATTGACCCTCCTTTCATTGACGATGGCCCCTCGGGACTTCTCTTTCTCCGGGTAAAAATACGTTACACCCTAGATCCTTTACCCGCATGGAAATCTCATCGCTCCTGTATTCCCGAAGACAAGATGGCGAAAACTTCCCGATTTTATTATCCTATCCAAGTTTGGAGGAAAATGTAATATTTTACTGTCCTTTTCGGGTGTGGCGACCCTTCAGTCACGTTTCTCTATCACTTCCCAGTTGACGGCGCCTCCCTCGCCGCTGCGGGCTCCGACGTACTTTCCATCGATGTTGTAAACCGTCACCTCGAAGGTATTCCCATCGAAGGTCGTTACGATCTTCCCGTTCCGAATCTCATAGGGCGCGATCCCCTCGGGGACGGATCCACCGTGAAATGCCTGATAGGATAAATGGTGAAGGCGCTCTTGCGTTACATTGCGGACACGCCTTTTTCCGTCGGCCGAGTAGGTTGCCTCGTACAGCTCCCCCGTGGCGTTGTTTTTCACCACCAGCGTCTTACCGACGATTAGCTCACGCAGCGCGCCGTTTTCAAGCGGCAAAACGCCGCGGCCCTTGAGTGACGATGTCGTCAAAGCCTCCCCTTCCGCCTTTGCAGGGCGTGACTCCACCACTTCCCAGTTGACGGCCCCCCCCTCATCGCTGCGGGAAGCGACATATTTCCCATCGACGAGAAAGACACGCGCCTCGAATGTCTTCCCCCCGAAGGTGGTGATGACACGGCTGTTGCGTATTTCATAGGGCGCCACGCCCTCGGATACGGAACCGCCGTGGAAGGCGTACACGGCGGATTTCTGAATCTGCCCCTCATCGAGACGCCTCAATATCCGCTGGCCGTTCACGCTGTAGGTCGCCTCGAACAGCTCACCCGTGGCCCTGTTCCGCACAACCAGCGTCTTCCCGAAGACCAGCGCACGGAGCGCCGTGTCGCCGAGAGGATCCTTTCCCTGCTCTTCTAAAGAGGTCACCGTAAGGGCTTCTTCGGCGCCGGCCGTTGCCGCCGTGGACCACGCAACAATCGCCGAAACAAGCAGTATCAATGCAAACCGTTTTTTCATCGTCCTTTTCCCCTCATGCGGCATCTTCTGATCCTTTCTGTGCAATGTGCCTCCGTAAAAAGTGAAACTTCTGCGTTCAGGGCGTGTACCAGATCGGGCTGGTGTACGCCCGCTCCTGTATGGTAGCCGGATGGCCGGTTTCCTTCGGGTCCATACCCAGGGCTATAGCATCGTAGAGGGAATGGCGCGGCGTGGGGATCTGCAGCACCCGCACGTAGTAGAATGCGCGCACTCCCGGATCGAAGTCGGGATCGGTCCAAACCACGGCCAGACCGGCATCACCGATGGAATTTGTGTAAGTAGCGGTCTCCTGGTCCACCGTGTTCCCCACAGGGGGGGCTTTTCCATCCTTCCCGGCCTTCCGTCCGCCTGACAGGGCGGCGTCGTAGATCTTCTCCTGGAGGTTCCCATCCTTGTCTACCCACCCCTTGATGACCTGAACTCTGTCCAGGTTTGCCCCGTTTGGATCCTTCATGGCACTGATGAGGAACGTGGGCTTCTTGCCTTCGGGCGCGGCGGTCAGGTCGCCCCCCATGGGTACGCCTTTCCGGTAGCCGGTCTCGGCCGGGTCCGCAACTTCTGCATCTTCCGGCGTGTAATCCCAGCCGCCGAAGAAGCGGACCTGGATCCGCGGCCCCGTGGTCGCGTATACCTCCTTGCGTTGGAATGCGTCGAAGAGTGACTCCCGCGTGTTCTCTTCCGCCCACACCGCTACCAGACCGGCAGCGCTCATGTCAAAGCCCCTGGCCCCGGGAATCACCTCTCTGCTGCTCGTCTCAGGGGTGGAGTCGAGAGCAAACTTGCCGTGGAAATTGTCCTCTTCCGCGGATGCCATTCCCGAGTGTGAATCTGTTGAACCGATCATGCCGAACTTGTAGGGGTTTGCTCCGGTATCCCCTTCGATCTTCAGGCCCCGCTTCAGGGCTGACCGGGCGTAGTCGCCCTCATCCGCTTTGGGTGTCCCTGCGTGCTCACCGACGGCGATAACATGCTCGTAGGTCTCATAATCAGCAAATTCGTCGGTAGGCGTAAGGCTCGAATGGGTCTCCGAATCCCCCTTTATCTGGGTCATCTCCACCACCGGCTCCCAGCGCATGCGGGTTTCCCCGTACTCCTTCGTGATGGGATTTCCCTCGCTGTCCATGAGAGGGAACATGAGTCCCTTGCTGATATTGGAATTGTGAGGGATGGCGAGAAAGTTTGCCCCCGCCTTTTCAGAGGTCGTCTCCAGCCACTTCCACAACTTTTCGGGCTTGGTGCTGTCGAAGGAGGTGTAAGGGATGAACATTTTGCCTTTGTCTTTCCCCTCGCGCATGAAGATAACCCGGTGAAGGTTCGCTCCGTTCGGCGTGGAGGACCATTCCCACCCCAGGAAGGCGGTGAACTTCCCCGGTTCATTGTGCCGCTCCGCAGCGTCCATGATCTCCCCCCAGACCGTGCGGTTGATCTCCGGTGAGTTGAAGTCAGTGTCGGGGACCCCGGCATTGACCTGGGCGATCAATTCGGCAAAAGCCTCGAACTCCCTCCCCTCATCGGCCAGTTTCCTGAAACGTTTCCCCGCCTCGGTGTTGGCCACGAGGGGATCGCCCTGCAGGATCTTGGGTACCACACCCATATACTCGCCGTGATCCGATACCACGAGGAAATCGAGGGAGGTATGAATCTGGATTCTCGCCTTGTGATATGGATGTATGACGGGGAAGCCCTTGGCATAGCGGTAAGCCGTGTCAGGGTCCGCACTCCGGTTCTGCATCAGGTATGCATCGGGAGAGTATGAAGTGTGAAGGTGCGTGTCGCCCCAGTAGAGTTTGGTGTGCCGCACCTCACCCGCAATGGTCGGTTCCGCCTTTTTCTCTCCTTCGACGGCCGGTTTTTCGGCTTCGGCAGGAGCAGCCTTTTCCGCTGGGGCTTTCTCCTTCGGCTCATCCACCCGGGTGCAGGACCAGACGACCACCAAAAGTGTGACCAACAAAAAGATGCTCACATTGGGCTTTTTCTTTACCATCAAACTTTCCTCCTATTTTTTCCTAAGAACAATTCCTTGCCCGGCGTACCCTTCACCAGCTGTATACGCATAAATTCAGGGCGTGTACCAAATTGGCGATGTATAGGCGCGTTCCTGATGGATCAATTTCGTCCCCTTCGGAACCTCGGCGCCCAGGCGGACCTTGTCATACAGCACCCAGCGTGGTGTCGGGATCTCGATCACGCGCGCATAGTAGAAGGCTTTTTCATTCGGATCGAAATCCGGGTCGGTCCAGACCGCGGCGAGTTCGGAGGCCCCGATGGTGTTGGTCCAGTTCGCGGCCTCCAGGTCGACGGTGTTACCCACCGGTGTTTTGCAGCGGCCGTCCGGTCCAATTTTACGGCCGTCAGAAACGGCAACATCATAAATGCGCTCGTGGGTCTTGCCATCCTTGTCGAGCCAACCCTTGATGATTTGAATGCGGTCGAGATTTGCGCCTATGGGATCGCGCAGGGCATAGGCCATAAACGTCGGCGCCTTGCCCTCGGGGGCCTTCGTTAAATCTCCACCCATGGGCACGCCCTTCTCATAGCCGTGGAAAGCAGGTGCGCGGCTGCGCAGGTCATCGTCGGTAAACTCCCAGCCACCGAAGAAGCGCACCGGGATGCGCGGGCCGGTGGTGGCGTAGGTCTCCTTTCGCTCCATAGCGTCAAAGATCGCCTCGCGCGTGTTCTCGTTTGCCCACACACCCTGGTAGCCGGAGGCAACAATCTCATAACCTTCTATGGCTCCGAGTTTCGATTTGATAAAGGGATGCGTTATCCGAGTTGCGGAAGGTTCAACGCTGGTGGATTTCCCGAAAAAGTTCTCCTCCTCAGCCGTGGCCAGGCCGGTATGGCTGTCTGTCGCACCAACCATGCCGAACTTGTAAGGATTGGTGCCGAGCTTCTTCTCGAGGACGAGGCCGTTCTTTAGTGCCTCGCGAGCATATTCACCATTCAACATGTCGGGCTTCTTGAGCACCGTGAGGTCGAGGTTGCCTTTGTCCCAGGTTTCGTAGTCTGCGAACTCATCGGTGGACGACAGGTATGGATGCGTCTCGCCGTCACCTTTTATCTGGGTCACTTCGTAGAGCGGTTCCCACATGGCGCGCAGCTCCACATAGTTCTTGTCAACCTTGCCGCCGGCATAGGTATCCACCATGGGGAACATCCAGCCGTTGGAGAGGTTGCCGTTATGGGCCAGTGCAAGGGCCTGGCCACCGGTCTTGTTCTCATAATCCGCCAGCCACTTATAAAGATCCAAGGGGTCCTGCGAACCCAGGGGCGGCATAGTGGTCAGTGGAATCACCTGGCGCGCACGGCCCCCGTCGTCCCGCAGGATGACGTTGCGATGCAGATTGTTTCCTTTGGGAACCGATGTCCATTCGAAACCGATCAAGGCCGTGAACCGGCCCGGATCATTAAAGCGATCAGCCGTCTTGGTGATATCCTCCCAAACCCCGTTGTAAATCTTGGAGCCGGGAGAGTAGTCCTCGAGGAGTTTCTCGGGAATCTTCATCTGGGCGAAATGGGTGATCAGGTCAAACGCGGCCTTTCCCGCAGCCTCCCCGCCCTTCTTAAAGCCCTCATGCCATTCCTTGCCCTTCGGAACAGCTAAAATATTGGGTGTGCCTTTCTGGATGTCAAACGCAATACCCATCATGTCGGAATGGTCCGTGATCACGATCCAATCGAGCGGCCTGGCCAGTTTGACCGGCAGACCGGTCGACGACTTGATTTCTTCGCCACGGGCGAAGCGGTAGGCGTCTTCGTGGCCAAGGATATTGCCAAACAAGCCGGCATCGAGGGACACCCCTGTGTGCAGATGCGTCTCTCCCCAGTACACCCTGCTGGGAAAAGAACGCTGGGCGTAGGGTGAATAGGTCTTTCCGGGATAGAGTCCCTTGATGACCTCGGGGTCAGGGCTGCCGATGTCCTGAGCGAGGGCCACACCTGGCAATGTCAGTGCCGTTATGGCAACAACAGCCAGGAAAGATTTACACAGCTTCTCTATCATCAGGCGCACTCGTTCCATTTCAATCTCCTTTCGAGTAAAGAGCAAATAACGGTTTCTCTGTTTTTGACCATTAACCTTTCACTTTTAATTTCTTATGGTGTACTCTTCGGCCCGCCTCCCCGTATTCGCCTTTCGGCTGCGACGAGGCGAGCACCAGAGGTTTTGGCGAGGCAGGCAAGCCCCTCGGCAATTATAAAATTGCGAGCTCGGGGAAAGCTCACGGTGTATACCATATCGGCGACGTATATGCCCTTTCCTGCGTGATCATGGGCACCTCATCTGACATTTTCACGCCGAAGCGTTTGGCATCGTAGGCTGTCCACCTGGGCGTCGGGATCTCGATGACCCGTGCGTAGTAAAACGCCCGAAGCGATGGGTCAAAACCTGGATCTTTCCACACGGTGATAAGTTCCGAGTCGCCGATTGTATTCGTCCAGATGGCGTTTTCAACGTCCACCGTATTGCCCACGGGCGGAAGCTTGCCATCGGGGTCGGGTTTGCGTTTGTCCGCATCACCCCAGGCGACGTCATAGACTTTTTCATGTGTCTTGCCTTCGCTATCCAGCCATCCTTTTATTATCTGTATCCGGTCCAGGTTTCCCCGGTATGGATCTCTCAACGCTGCCACAAGAAATGTGGGAGCCTTGCCCTCAGGGGCACTCATAAGATCACCTCCCATGGAAACCCCTTTGGAATATCCGATTATGCCGGGTGCCCTCTGCGCGGCGTCTTCAGCGTCAAAGTCCCAACCCCCGAAGAACCAGACCGTCATTCGCGGGCCGGTGGTTGCATACACTTCCTTGCGCTTCATCGCATCGAAAATCGCCTTGCGGGTGTTTTCCGTGGCCCATACCGCAGCGTAGCCGGAACTTACCTGTTCCCATCCATAGTACTTAATGTCTCCAAACTCACCGATCAGCGCGCTCCATCTTTTTGGCTTAGGTTCTTTGCCCGCATGCTTGCCGAAGAAGTTCTCCTCCTCACCGGTAGCCAGCCCGGTGTGAGAGTCGGTAGATCCCACCATGCCGAACTTGTATGGGTTCACGCCGAGGGCCTGCTCAAGCTTTAGGCCGTTCTTGAGGGCCTCCCTGGCGTACTCGTACTGAAGCATCTCATCCTTCTTCGGAACCGGGCCCAGGTTGCCTTTGTCCCAGAGGACGTCGTACCCGGCGAACTCGTCGTTGGGTGACAGGTAGGGGTGTGACTCACCATCACCCTTGATTTGCGTAACCTCGTATATGGGCTCCCAGCGGATCCGTGTCTCTACGTATTCCCTTGTAAGGGACTTGCCAGTTTCAGGATTGATCGTAGGAAACATCAGGCCGTTACTCACGTTGCCGTTGTGTGCCAGGGCAAGCAGCCTTCCCCCGGTCTTCACTTCGTACCTTTCCATCCATTTCCATAAGTCTTCGGGATTGAAGCTCTCTGCTGCCGTGAAGGGGAGCAACTTCCGCGCCTCGTCTGCACCGTCACGATAGAGGACGTTGCGGTGAAGATTGTTGCCGCCATCAGTCGAGGTCCACTCGTATCCTATAATGGTTGTAAATCTGCCCGGTTCGTTGTATTTCTCCGCCGTATCCAGATATCTCTCCCAGATCGAACTGACAAAATCCTCGTTCATGAGGATTTCCGGGATCTTTTCCCCTGACACTCCTGCGAAAGTCTCAATAACTTCCATCGTTGCCATGAGAGCTGTCTCCCCACCCTTTATGATCCTCTCGTGCCAGTCCCTGACCTTCGGGTCCCTGAGAAGATCCGGGTTACCGGCAACGATCTCGTTCATCGTACCCATGGCATCGGAATGGTCTGTTACCACCAGCCAGTCCAGGGGCCGGGAGAGCTTCACGCGCTCACCGTGAGTAGCGGTGACTTCCTCACCGCGGGCAAACCTATAAGCTTCTTCCGGGCCCAGCTTCACGCCAAAGGCCCTCGCATCGAGCGAGAGGGATGTGTGGAGGTGGGTGTCACCCCAGAGCACCATGGTTGGAAAGTTACGGCCCGCGTATGGCGAGTAGCCGGGGGCCTTGAAGACACCCTTGACATCCTCTCTGACGACACTGCCGGCATAGTCGGCCGAGGCCGGCAGACCCAGAATAGAAGCCATTAATAACGAGGCAATGAATACGGCTAAAATTCGTAAGCTTTTCATTAATGCTCCTCCCTTTTTCAACCATTTAACAATCATCGATTACCAGAAAGAGATCGTCCTCTGAATGAACCAGAACGCCGCCAGCGATCCGATAGCGTACGCCGGCGCCTGCTGAACCCAGAGGGGCCATTTCACTTTCATTTTCCGGATCCCCCATCGAACCGAAAGGACTGCGGCGACGAACATGAGCTGCCCCACCTCGACACCGACGTTGAAAAAGAGCAGCGCAAGGGGGATATCCACCTGCGGTAGGCCGACTTCCGTAAGAGCACCGGCAAACCCGAAGCCGTGCAGAAGACCGAAACAGAGAGCCACGAGCCAGGGCGCTCTCGAGGTAAGCCCCATCTCCCCCTTTCCCTGTTTTGTTAGCTCCGTTGCCAGGAAAAGAATGCTCAAGGCGATAACCGCCTCCACCGGGGCCTGCGGTACGGGGACGAACCCGAGGGCCGCCATGGCAAGGGTCACGCTGTGTGCAAGGGTAAAGGCAGTGATGGTCTTTACCAGCAGCATGGTGCTTCCCACGATCAGAAGAAGTCCAAGGACAAAGAGCAGGTGGTCGAACCCTCCCAAGATATGCTCGATACCGAGCACGAGATAGGAGCCGGCAATCTTCGATTGAGACGATTTTTCGGGCACGAGGAAGGATGGGGAATCGGGGCGCAGAACGGAGGTGTAGGTGTGCCCATCCAGCAATTGGATCCGCAAGAGCGTGTCCGTTTGCGTCGCAGCAAGTCCTTCGATAGTGATTGCCTCATCGATCAGCCCCTTGGTTCCGCAATCGACGAACCAGCGCTCTACCGCTCCCCCTGTGAGCTGCTGAACCACCGGCTCGGAAAGGTTCCGGCAGCCCGACGGAAGCCGGGGATATATGTTCATGGGAATGTCGCCGACAAGGGGCCGCTTCCACAAAACGTTGAACCTGGCAGCGCTCTGTTCGCTTATCTCCAGGTATGCAGGCTGGAGCCGGTGCGCCAGGGCTCCTCCTGCCCATGTGGGGAGCAGTGAAAGGGCCAGAAAAATTATGGTAACGAGACGGCTCATTGAGTACCGCCTCCGATAACCGCTGCCCTTGCCGTTCCCGGCTGCTCAGTCCTCCCTTCCATGACGATCTCGTATCGCTCCTTCAATTTCCTGTAGATCTCCTCGTTGGTCTTCTGCCTCTGCTCGTACATCCAGTCCCTTCGCACCTCTTCGATTACCTGGGCAAGCTCCGGCATCCGGGAATCTATCCTTTCGTCGATTCGCACGAGGTGAAGTCCATAGCCGGACTCTATGGGGCCCTGCCAGGCGTTTGTCTCTAATTCGAAGAGCCGGTCCCCAAAGCTGTTCCCGAACAGACGGGCGACTTCGAGGGGCGTTGCCCGGGCAAAATCGTATCCCGGCATGAAGCTGTCTCCGCGGTCGAAAGTTCTCGAGTAAGCACCGGGACCGGCTGTGAGTTCAGACAGAACCCTTTTTGCATCGGAGTGTGCCTTTTCACCACGACTGTCGAAGCTGAAATAGATGTGAGTGAAAGACACGCGGGCAGGGATTTCGTATCTGTCCTGATTTTCGAGTAAGAACTGATTCAGTGCGTTCTCATCGGGTGTTCTGAGATCTGCGAGGTCATTTGTGAGAAACTCCATCTTCTGCATCAACCTTCGCCGCAGGACCGTGTCGTTGTGGTCGAGCCCCAGCGCAAGGGCTTCGCGATAGTAGACTTCCTCGCGTATGTAATCCTCAACGAGACCTGCGAGCTCCTGCTCGGTAGGCGGGCGGTTCCACTTTCTCGACCATGCATCGCTCAGCCGCTCGATATCCGATGCAGTAACGACTATCCTGCTCCCGGAAGAGTCATACCCTTCCCTGTTTAGGGCTGAGAACAAAACGAAGATCAGAGACCCGATGATCAAAAAATGAAAAAGGGGTTCCCGCAGCCAATCTGTTCGCATTTCACTTCCCGTCTAAAATTCAATATATTTTTGATGAAGAACCCCATATTGCCGTTGCAACATTTCTTCGTTGATTTCTCTGGATACGAGAGTGAAGGTCAGGGGATGGCGGGGTAAAAGACGAAGCCGAAAAACTATCTCGGAATCACTGATTCAATGTCCATAGTTTGGGCAGGGAAGTGCAAAAGAGTAAACAAATTGGTTACATGGATTGTTTCAGGGGTTTTCCCGCCTGCGGTTGGCCGTACCGATCCATTAACTCCTCCATTTACTACGACAGGGAGAGCATGGAGAGAATATCGGAGGACACCGTTCGCGTCCGGTTGAAGTCTTCCCGGACCTCCGGGTCTCCCGGTTTCAGCACTTCTTCGGTAAAGATCGACTGTTCTAAGAAGGCCTGTTTCCCCGAATCGATAATCCGCCAGGACAGGACGGGGGAGGTGACGAAGCGGTCGGAGGCCACCCGGTGGATTCCCGTAAAACCGAACACGCCGATAAAACTGCTCTACCTGATCGTGTGCCTTTAGCAGGGAAGACGAGGATTACTCCCCCTGTTTCTGTGGACCGGGAAGCCGCTCGAGCCATGAGCCGTCCTCGAGCCAGCTCTCCGCGAGAACTTCCAGCCTTCCGCTTCCATCGAGGTTTCCCAGAAAGTTCTCCAACCAGTTTATCAGGTGTGGGTCGCCCGCAGGCAGGGCGATACCGATCGGCTCATAGGTGAGACGCGTAAATATCGAGACGAAACCCTGCTCGGGGTAGCGAAGGACAGACACAGCGCATATTTCGTAGTCCGCGATCATGGCGTCTGCTTTACCCTGCATCACCATCTTAACCGCCTCGTCATAGCTCTCGGCGGTCACGAGCTTCGCCCTGGGGATGGCATCCTCGGCGAAATACTCGCTCGTGGACCCTGCAAGGGCAACGAGGGTAATATCCGGGGTGTCAACTTCGGAGGGCTCCTCTGCAGAAGCGATAGTTTCGACTTTCGTGAGAAATGCCTTTCCGGTAACGTAATAGGGGCCGACGAAGGCAACGCCCAGGTTGCGCTCGGGGGTTATGGTCATGCCGGAGAGGATCATGTCAATCTTCTCCTCCAAGAGGGCCGGAAGAAGCTCGGCAAAGGGCATCGTCTCGATCCTGAGCCCCACCCCCATCCCGGCAGCCATGTACCTGGCGAGCTCCGGCTCCAGGCCGATGATCTCACCCTCCTTGGTCGTCATGTTCAGGGGGGGCATGTTTCCCGCCATGCCCACCACGAGCTCCTCCCTGTCCAGGATCCTGTCGAGAACGGGAGACACACTCGTTTTCCCAACCCCGGACGTCGTGTGGGCACATCCTCCAAGAATAGCCACGGACAGAACCAGAGAGAGCACAACAAGAATTTTCGACTTCCTCATTTTCCTCCTCCTCTTTTCCTGTTCTTCAGCAAATCCGGTTCAAAGGCCTGCATGCTCAAACAGAGAACGGTCGGGCTATGATATTTAGATTCCCTTGCGACTGTTTTCCCAACGACCTCGAATTTCATTATAATATAGAACCAAGGGGAAGATCATGGAAGCAAAGAGAAGAGCAATTACCCTCCTGCTGGTCGCCTCAATTGCCCTCTGCGGGTATTTTGCAGCAGAGGGGGCAGACTGGATGCTGCTGGAAAAAACGGACAAAGCAGCTTTCTATTACGCAAAGGACAAAAACAGCGTTCCGGGGAGGGACGTGCAAAATGTCTGGGTGCGGAAAGTCTACCTTGATTCGGGTCAGAGAGATTACGCCGCAGGGATGGCCGAGATAGACTGCGCGAGGAGAACCTACAGCAAGATTCAATACAAGGTCTACAACAAGCGCGGCACCATCATGCAGGACAAAGGTCTGGATGCAAACACACTCCGGCTCCAGATCCCGCGTGGTTCGGTCATAGAGAGACTCTATGACACCGTCTGCGCCGACAGGTTCTAAAATACGTCGAAGATAAGCTCCTGAGCGTTTGTGCAACATTCCACAAGTCACCTTTTTTTAACTATTTCGGGAGACATTACCAGGTATGCTCTGCGGGGAAACATCATGAACAACCGAATCCGGCCTGTTTTCGTCTTTCTTATCCTGGCCGCCACGCTCGCTTCCTGCTCCAGCTACATCCGGAAGAGTCCCCGCGGGTACAACATCTCGAGGACCTTCGAGGCGGACTTTAAAACCACCTGGGCATCCGTAACCGGGACGCTTGAAAACCACCCCATCGTAACCATCGACAAGGAGCAGGGTATCCTGATGACCGACTGGGTCCAGGGAACGACGCCCCTGTTCATACGGAAAGAGAGAATATCCTTCTTCGTGGCAAGGGAAAAAATCTGGGACATTGGAGCGCTCTTTGCGAACATTACTCCCGATACCGTCTACGTTGTCCACGTGATAAAAGGTCAGCCCGCAGGCGAGGCCGGCCTCCTTCCGTACGACATCATCCAGGAGGCAAACGGAAGGAAGATCACGAACTCATCGGAAATTTCAAATATCATGAAAGAGAGGCCGTCGAGGATAACCTTTACGGTCTTGCGCGTGGCGGTGGACGAACCGTTCACCTATGACGTATCTCCCCGCCTTCTGTCCGAGAGCCACGCTTACTCGCCGGTCCTTTCCCGGTACAACCTGAAGGTAAGGGTAGTGCGGCTCGATGGGCGAAAAACCCAGGTGAGAATCGTTTCCGACGAGGAGGGCTTCTTCAGGCCCCTTACGCCGGACGAAGAGCTATACCGGCGGGAAACGGGAAAGATCCTGAAGTCAGATTACCAGAAGGTAGAATCTTCGACGTTCCGGGAGAGGCTGCTCCTGGATAGAATAGAAAAGAGGCTCACCAGGCAGAAGCAGGGAAAATCCAGCCCATAACCGGTTTGCCCATGTGCCCCGGCCCACCGGAACCGCGCCGTGCATACTACGGGGTCTCGATAAATATTGACGCGGAGTGCCCGCCGGAAGCATCCTAAAGGACAGGGAATATTCAGGGTATCTACGAAACAGGGGGCTTTTGTGAAGGGAAAGAATGTTCGAAGACACTGCAACATTCTCATCGGCATAACGGTTGCGATCATCCAGGCCGCCTGCTCCGGAATGAAGATCCAGACGGACTAAGACCCGATGGCGGTGCAGGCGATAAGTGAGTACCGCACCTACCGCTGGCTGTCCCAGCCCCGGGAACCCGATCCCCGGGTATACAACAAGCTCGTCGCCCTCCGGGTTACGGGCGCCGTCGAAGACGTCCTGAGCGCGAAGGGTTACAGGATGGAAGCGGACGCTCCCGACTTCCTCGTGGGCTGGCACGCCGCCATAAGGGGAAGGCTCGATGTCCGGGAGGTAGACAGATACTACGGATACGGCCATCGGCGCTGGCGCGGCGGGTACGCCGGCCCGGCGCACCGGGACGTCCAGATCCGGGAATATGAGGAAGGGATACTGATACTGGACATCGTCGACGGGAAATCGAATGAACTCGTCTGGCGGGGCTCGGCCCAGGCGGAGATCAGAAGAGAGGTGGATCCCCGGAAAAAAGAGGAGCGTATCAGGAAAGCAGTGGAAAAGATCCTGGAGCAGTTTCCCCCCGGATGATAAGGTTCAACCGATTGGCTATTGTTCGAGTATTTCCTAGAAGTCGACTACTATACCGGCTCTGAATTCGAACTGCAGGAGCACGTCGCTCTTGATTATGGCCCTGCACCCCCCTTCGCCGCAAAACAGCGCACCGCCGCTGTCGAAGAAGCTGCCGAAACCGCGGCCCTCGAGCCTCAGCCCGAAACGGTCGGTGGCATAGAGCTTCACGCCGCCCCCGATGCTCAAGGAGAAGGCGATTTCAGAGTCGAGCCCCCCCGGGTGGGGGTCAAGCAGGGTTACACCCATCGTGCTCGCCACGAATGGATGGGCCCATTCAAAGTCCCAGAAGTAGGTGCCCCCGACCTGGAGGTAGTGGACGTCGAGCCCGAGCAGAGAATCTCCGGTGAAAAGGCCCTCCTGTTTGAGCTCCGTGTCCTGATAGCTGTAGAGGAACTCGAGCTCCGTGTTCTCCTCGTAATCGATATTGAGGGTGATCCCGTAGCTTGGATCGTCCCCGAGCTCGATCTTTTCCCCCGTCTCCTCGTCCTCGAAATCGCCGCCGAAGCGGTAGCCCACGTGAGGCGTTATCTGGAATCCCCGTGCGTGGGCAAAACCCGGAGCAAGGATCAGAAAAGAAAATAAAAAAACAGACAGGAAACGTTTCATTATCACCATACATGGGTTTCTACGGTTTCAGAGCAACCGATTTTCCCATTTCCTGTGGGGGCCAGGGGCACGATTCTGCTTACCGGCAATCAGCACGCTTGCAGGACCGGATAAGCTATCGAAGAAAAGAACTCTCGGCTATCCGGTAGTGGGAGCCCACGTCTCTCCTCAAATCCAGCCGGTTTCCCGCCTCGTCCTCGCGGGGAACCACGCGAATCTTGTCGTTGTCAAACGCCTGCATGAGCCTTTTCTGGAGCCGCTCGGCCACCTCCACCCTGCCCTTCCCCGATTCATCGGCTTTCGCGGTGATGTTTGCATTCAGATAAGCCACGCGTGAGCCATCGGACTTAAACGCCCCTTCGCCCTCATCCCAGCTCATGGCGGAGGGTATGATCTGGATATTCTTCTTTCTGAAATAGTCGTAGTCGATCAGAACGGGCTCATTTTTCGTCAGTGACCAGGGATATCCTTTCTGTCCCTTCGGCCCCCCCGGCCCCGTAACCAGGGCGATGCAGATGGAGATCTGGTCACCCCTTACCTCCGGGGCTACCTCATCGAGCTTCCCCTCGAACATGGCCTTCATCAGGGGTCCGAGATTCCTGACCCTGCGCGCAACGGGCTGAAATTCTGGCTCACCGGGCCGTATGTTTATCTCCGAAACCCGAATCCTTTCGGGTCGCATGCCGTCGCCGAGAGAGACGAAGCATCCCGGGTAGAGAACGCAGGGCCGAAGGATACCTATGTCCCTCATGCCGTCTACGACCGGCCTGATGATCTTTTCCGCCGCCATGTCGATCAGCTCGTCAGTCTCGATCGGATGGGGGGAAATGGAGCCCATCCCGCCGGTTATGGGATTGTCCTTTCCCGCCGGTCCCGCAAAACGCTCGGGGTAATCCATGGCCGTTGGCAGAATCTGGAAGTTGCCGACCCCATCGACGAGCACGGTGAAGCTGATCTCCACTCCCGACATGAGCGACTCCACGAGAAGGGGCCACGGCTCCTTTTTTCCAAACATTTGCCTGTACCTGTCCCTGTAGTCGTTTATCAGGGTGCTGTACACCTCCCGTATCTCCCAGGGGCTTCGAATGACCCGGGACCCCTTCCCCTCGGCGCTGTACGGGTACTTGAGGACCGCCCCGCCGCAGCGGTCGAAATAATCCAGGCACACCTTCAACACCGCTTCGTAGTCGCGGGCATCCACGCTGCTCCATTCGTCGGCTACGGGGATACCCCTCTCTTTGCAGAACTCCTTGCACCGGACCTTGTCGGCCTCGATGAACGACCCCTCGGCGGTCAGGCCGGCGACGCGATCTGCCAGGTCACCCCCGGCTGCGGTTATCCTGTCGATCAACCCTTCGAAAAGAAGCGATTCGGGCATGGGGACGATGCAGTCAACGGTTCCATTCGTCAAAGCCTTTACAATCGCCTCCCCGTAGGCCTCCACCGAGTTGTCCTTCGTCGGGATGAATTCGACGGGCCACCCCATTATCTCGGTAAACTTCGGCATGCTCGGCGTGCCCCTCATGACCACCCCCATCATCTCCTCGTGATATATCTCGCTTACCGCCTTTGACGTTTCGATCGCGCTAAGGAGCGTCCTTCCGTCAGTCCCCGCAAATCCGATCCGGTACACCATGGTTTCCTCCCCCTTCCATTTCGTGGAAATTATTTACCTTCCGAAATCCTGAGTGAGAGCACAAACGGGTTGCTTCCTGCCCCGCCATTCCCTCTTTATGCCCGGTTTAAAGACATTATAGTATTCCCCGTCAAACTTTCTACCCGATTTTACACTCCGGAAGCGGGCCGGGACCTGGCAACCCGCCCGTTATAGGGACAAAGGCATCATATGGTGAGAATGACGCTGCCGGCAACGGTGAGCAGGACGTTGGCGAACGCGTAGGCGCCCGTATATCCCAGGGCCGGGACCTGGCTCCTCGCCTCGCTGTTTACGATGCTCAGTGCAGCACCGCTGGTCATGGAGCCGGTGATGCTGCCCAGGAGGAGGACGGGGTTTATTTTCAGCACATAACGGCCCACGATAAACCCGACGACAACCGGTGTCACCGTGACGAGCATCCCTGACAAAAACAGGGTGGGTCCAGCAGCATACAGCGCCTCCACGATACCGCGACCGGCCCTGAGGCCGACGCCCACCATGAAGAAGAGGAGCCCCATCTCCATGAATACCCATCGCGCCGCGCTGGGAACACGGCCGAAGGTGGGGTGGATCGATCGGAGAAATCCAATGGTCAGCCCGGAGGCGAGCAAACCTCCCGCCGAACCGAGACCCACCTCGATGCCGCCGATGGTTACGGAGAGCTGACCCAGGAAGATTCCGGCCGCGATACCCAGGCCGAAGGTGAGAAGGTCCGTCTCGTCGATCATGCGCTCCACGTGACCGATTTCCTCGCCGACAAGGTCCAGATTCGATCTGGGGCCGGAGAGGAACAGCACGTCGCTCCTCTCGAGCCTGACGCCTGGATCCAGCGGAACCTCTATGCCGAGCCGCTGAATCCGTTCAAGGATACACCCGAACTTTTCGGTAATGAGCTTCCTGGTCACCGTCATTCCCACGGCCCGTTTCCTGGTCACCACAACCCGGATCGATTCCGTCGGTATGTCGAGGAGATCCTCGTCCGTTACCTCGGGACCGATATTTTCCGGGACAGCTTTCATCCTCTCCAGGTATCCCATCACCGAAACCCTGTCGCCTGCCTGAATCACCGTATCGCCCCTGACATCGATGAACTCACCGTCCCGCTTGATCTTCAAAATTGCCGTCAACCCCGGTACGGCGTCGTACAGTTCCGATATCGAGGCCCCGATGACTCTTCCCCTCAGGATATGGTAGGCGCGGGTGACGATTCTCTCAGAGGGCAAAACCCTCCTGCGGTCGCGCGTTGCAAGTTTCTCCGCCTCGTCCACGAGGCTTATTCCCATGACCTTCGGAAGCAGACGGACGAGAAACAGCAAACCGATAAGGCCGAATATGTAGGTTATGGCGTAGCCGGTGGTAATGTTCGTGACAACATCATCAGCCGAAAAACCGGCGGGAGGGGCAATCATGCCCGTGCGGATGGCCTCCTGTGCGGCTGCAAGTGTCGGGGTGCTGGTGAGCCCTCCGGCGAGTATCCCCGCAGATGCCCCGGGCTTCATCGCCATTACTTTCGAAAGACCCATGGCCACACCAAAACCGGTCCCCGCAATGACGAGGGCCAGGGTAAAGTACTTCAGCCCGTCCTGCCTGATCACGGTGAAAAACTTCGGACCCGACTGAAATCCGACTGAATAGATGAAAAGGAGGAAACCGACGCTCTGAAGGGGTATCTCGCCCCCATACCCAAAGTGACCGAAGATCAAGCCTAAAAAGAGCACGCCGGCAACCGGCCCGAGATCGAAGGTTCCTATCCGCACCTTTCCGAGAAGGTATCCGAGGCCGAGTATGATGAAGTAGACCATCGTGGGGCTTTCGTGAAGGACGCTGCTGAAATAATCGACCATGTAGGCACGCTCCCGTTCCCGATTTATGGGTTAGATGACCATCCCGGCAATTCGATTTTTACTCATGCATATATAACGAGAAGAGAGACATTCAGACACATTCACCACTATTCCGGCTATCAGGCGTCATGGTATCGAATACTTCTTGCCTCTCTTCATCGCAAACCCTTCCTTCTCCAGCTCATCGAGGCACTCCCGGATTCTTCGAAGCTCCACCTTCAAGGCGCTTCCCATCTCCTCCTCGGTAACATTTGGCCTGGAGAGCAGAACCTTCAGCACCCTCCCGCGAAGCTGCCTTCGCGAACCCTCGAAGGGGGGCTGCCTCTGGTAGTGGGCGCTTTTTTTGTTCGGGTTGGGAACCTGCTTTTTCAGCATGGCCCCGTAATCCATGAGGGCGTAATACCACTCCCGCGGATTGTTGCGATCGAGCGTCTCGTCCACGAGGGGAAGGATCTCGGCATCCCTTATGCGCTCCCTTCCACGGAAGAAAAAGTGTATGAAAACCCGCCGTATGTTGGTTTCGATGAAAACGACGGGCCGGTTGAAGGCAAATGCGAGGACGGCGCATGCGGTTGCATGTCCTATTCCCGGCAGCGCGACCAGATCGTTTAGACGGGGCGGGATTTCACCGTTGTGCCTCGAAACGACCGTCTCAGAGATGGTTTTGAGCGCCACGGCCCTGCGGTTGTACCCCAGCCCCTGCCACAGGGAGAGGATATCCCTGAGAGGAGCCCCGGCAAGGGAGGGAAAATCGGGGAACGCCTCGATGAACCGCTCATATTTTCGAAGCACCCTGTCCACCTGGGTCTGCTGGAGCATCACCTCGGAAAGGAGAATCTGATAGGGCTCTCTCGTCTTTCTCCAGGGAAGATTCCTGCCGTTGTCACGATAATGCCGGTAGACGGTTTTTCTCAGCAGCCGGAACCCTTCCGGCGTGGGGCCCTCTTCGATGACCGCTCTTTCGTCAGGCGAATAGTCCGTTCTCTTCATGCCATCTGCCGCCGATGGCCCTAGTCGGAGAGCAGCATCTCGATGTCGTAGACAAGGTCGTCCCTGCTCTTCTCGGGCATGGTATACCATCCCGTGTCCATCCTGATAGCGTCGACGGGACAAGCCTCGACACAGAGGCCGCAGAACACGCACCTGAGCATGTCGATGTCGAACCTTATCGGGTACTTCTCTATCTTCGGGTCCGGGTGCTCCCCCGCCTCGATGGTGATGCACAGCGCCGGGCAGATTGTCGGGCAGCACATGCAGGCAACGCACTTCGGGTTCCCGTCTTCCCTCTTCGTCAAGCGGTGCCTGCCCCGAAACCGCGCGGGTACGGGCCGTTTAACATCGGGATAATCTATGGTGGGGATCTTCCGGGGATTCAAGAGGTTGCTGATGAAGTGATTTATGGTTACCGAGAGACCCTTCGCGATCTCGAGAAGGTAAACCCTCTCGGAGAGGGTCATCTCTTTCGGCCTCGATATCTTCTTTACCCGTATCATGTGAACCTCGCGTGGTTAATTAGATGTGCGGTAGCTTCACGATCATTTTCCTCCAGCCTCAGACCCGTTCTCACCGATGACCCTGTAAACGAGTCCGGCGAAAAAGGGCTCGGAACGAGCCATATCGTCGAAGACCGCCTCCTCGTTCTTATAGTCCCAGTCCGCCCCCAGCCTCCTTCCGAGGTCGGCCAGGATCCTGATATCTTCCCTGGCCCGGATCCTGGGGGGGAAAATGCGGTAAAAACGCTGGACCCTGCCGGCTTCGTTCGTGAACGTCCCTCCCCTCTCGACGAATGAAGCGGAAGGGAGAACCAGGGAGCTCGCCTGTGACACCGCACTTTCGTTGGGGGCAATGTTGATGGAGTACTCGACGGCCGAGACCACCCTCCCCGCTTCGTCGCCATCCAGGTCTCCCAGGCAGCATCCCAAAACGATCAGCAACTTTACCTTTCCCTGCCGCGCGGCATCGAGAATGCCATCGAAATCGAGGCCGCCGTCCTCCGGCCCGATGCGAAGCTCAACCGCCCCGCGGGAGTTGGGAGTCTTGTCCTTACTGACGAGAATCTCGTCAGAGTAATCATCGGCGACAACGGCCGGGGTGAAAGCGAGGTTGGGAGTGCGTATGATCTCGAAGGCAAGCTTTTTCGTGAGGTAGAGCTCCTCGTTGGAAGACCGGGGAGAAGCGATCACGGCTATTGCCCCGGCACCAAAATCCCGCTTCACCTCTCCGATCTTCAGGTTTGCCGTGTAAAACGCCGCGTCCCAATCGATGACAACGCTCTTTTCCCCCTCCACCGACCGGGGTTTTTCAATCCTGCCGTCGTTGGCTGCGGTGTAGGAAAACCTCCCGATGTCGCACATCCAGGGTCCGTTCACCTGCTCGTTGAACCTCGGCATCATCCTCCAGACCTTCCCCTCGTGATGGTGGACGAAAACGTTACACCCCGTGGCGCAGCCGGTGCAGATCGACTTTCCCTCCTTCAGGTACCAGACACGGCACTGGAAGCGGAAGTCCTTGCTCGTCAGGGCGCCCACCGGACAGATGTCGGCGAGGTTGCACGTGTACCGGTTACGGAGGAGCTGGTCCTGGTATATGTCGATCTCCGAATGGGAGCCCCTTCCGAAGATGTTGAGCTCGTCGGTCCCCGTCACCTCGCGCAAAAAGCGCATGCACCGGGTGCAGAGCACGCAGCGCTCCGCATCGAGGACGATATCGCCGCCCACGTCCTTCACCTTCGCCTTGTGGATCTTGTTCTTCAGGGGAAAGCGGCTCTTGTACAGGCCGAACTGCATGTAGTAGTCCTGGAGATAGCACTCTCCCGACTGGTCACATATCGGGCAGTCGATGGGATGGTGGACCAGGAGAAATTCAAGGACACCCTTTACGGCTTTTTTGACGGCATCGGTGTCCGTGTGTACCACCATATCGTGGTCCACATAGGTTGCGCAGGCGGGAAGGAGCTTCTGAACCCCCTCTATCTCAACCAGGCACATCCTGCAGTTCCCGTCTATCGAGAGGTGGGGGTGGTAACAGAACCGGGGTATGTGAATGCCGAGCCGGTCGCCCGCCTCGATGATCGTCGTCTCCGGTCCAACTTCCAGCTCTTTTCCATTCAACGTAACTTTCGGCATGCCCTCACACGAAACGAGAGGTCTCTAAATTTTCAACTCCCCGTCGAGACACTTCTTCTCCCTGATGTGATGGTCGAACTCCTCCCTGAACTTCCCGATAAAAGACTCGGCGGGCATTACCGCCGCTTCCGAGAGGGCACAGATGGTCGTGCCCTCCATGTTGTCGCACACGTCGAGAATCAGCTCGAGATCCCCCTCCTTGCCTTCTCCCCTCTCGATGTTTTCAAGGATGATCCGCATCCACTCCGTCCCCTCCCTGCAGGGGGTGCACTTCCCGCACGACTCGTGGGCGTAAAAGGTCATGATGATGGAAAGGAGCCTCACCATGCACACCCCCTCGGGAATCACGATGATCCCGGCGGTCCCCAGCATGGAGCCCGCCTTGGCAATCGACTCCATGTCTGCAGGGACATCTATCTCTTCGGCTTTCATGACGGGCACGGAAGATCCTCCGGGGATCACCGCCTTCAGCTTCTTTCCGTCCAGAATGCCGCCGGCATGCTCGTAGATGATCGACTTGAGGTTCGTGCCGGCCGGCAGCTCATACACCCCCGGCTTGTTCACGAAACCCGACACACCGTAGAGCCTCGTCCCGCCGTCCTTCTCCGTTCCCAGGGCCCTGAAAGCATCTCCACCATGCTCGATGATGTAGGGAATATCGGCGATCGTCTCGACGTTGTTTACCAGCGTGGGCGCCCCGAAAACCCCTATCTGGGCAGGGAAGGGCGGTTTCAGCCGGGGCTGCCCCTTCTCACCCTCGATGGACTCGATCATTCCCGTCTCCTCACCGCAGATATAGGCCCCGGCCCCCCGGTGAACGTAAACGTCCAGGTCGAATCCCGAGCCGAGGATGTCTTTGCCGAGATATCCCTTCTCGTAGGCCTCCTCTATGGCGGCCTCCAGAAGTTGTGCCGGTCTCACGAACTCTCCCCGTATGTAGATGTAGCAGACGTGGGCACCCACGGCATACGACGTTATCGCGATACCCTCTATGAGCAGGTGAGGACCCCGCTCCATGATGAGCCGGTCCTTGAAGGTCCCGGGCTCACTCTCGTCGGCGTTCACCACGACGAACTTGGGCTTATCGGTCACCTTCGGCATGAAGCCCCACTTCACGCCGGCAGGAAACCCCGCCCCCCCACGGCCCCGCAGGCTGGCCTTTTTCACCTCTTCGATGATCTGATCCGTATCCATCCGGAGGGCCTTTTCAAGGGCCGTGTAACCGCCGTGCTTTACATAGGTGTCGATGAACCGGTAATCATCGAGGTGGAAATATTTCGTGAGGACGAGTTCCATCTCTCTCCGCGTTTTTCAATCACCGCTCGATAAAATTTCGTCTATCTTCTCTTCCGTCAGGTTCTCCACATAGTCGTCGTTGAGCTGCATGACCGGCGCCGTTCCGCAGGACCCCAGGCACTCGACCAGCGACAGGGTGAACTTCCCGTCGGGGGTGGTCTCGCCCGGCTCGATACCGAGCTTTCCGGAAATATACTCGATGAGGTGGAATGCCCCGAGGAGGGAGCAGGAGACGTTCCTGCACACCTGCAGGTGATACCTGCCGACCGGCTTCTGGTTCAACATGGTGTAGAAGGTTACCACCCCGTGGACACGGGCGGGTGACAGGTCGAGGAGTTTCGCCACGTACCTGATCACATCGGTAGATATGTGCCCGAATTCCCTCTGGGCGATGTGGAGCGCCGGCAGGATGGCGGCCTGCCTGGCAGGATAGCGCGTAAGCGCCTCGTTGAATTCCCGCATCCCCTGGTCTGAAAACCGGATGCCCGTCTCCTTACCGCTCATCTCTCGAGTTCTCCGGCAATGATATTCAGGCTGCTCATAACAGCTATGAGATCCGCCACCATATGTCCCCGGACCATCTGGGGCATGGCGCTGAAGATGGCGAAACAGGGGGGCCTCACTTTGATCTTGTAGGGAGTTCCCTCACCGGAACTTATGATGTAGAAACCGAGCTCTCCGTTTGCCGCCTCCGTGGCATGGTACACCTCGCCCGGCGGGACCTTGATGCCTTCCATGATGATCTTGAAGTGGGCCATCAGCGCCTCGATGTTTTCGTGCACCTCATCCTTCGGGGGGAGGATCACGTCCCAGTTCTCCACGTTGATCGGCCCGTCCGGTATCTGGTCGAAGGCCTGCTCGAGTATCCGCAGGGACTGCCACATCTCCTCCATCCTGATCAGGTAGCGGTCGTAGGTATCGCCGTTGTCGGTTATGGGGATGTCGAAGTCGAAGCGGTCATACACGAGGTATGGCTGGTCCTTCCTCAGGTCGTAGGGCACGCCGGCTGCACGCAGACAGGGGCCCGTAAACCCCCAGGCGATGGCATCTTCCGCCGATATAGGGCCGATGCCGATGGTCCTGTCCATGAATATCCTGTTCTTCGTCACCAGCCTGTCCACGTCTCTTATGGCATTCGGGATGGTTTCCCGTATAACGTGCCGGGCTTTCCTGACCCAGGTATCGGTGAGATCGGCCATGAGGCCGCCGATCCTCGTGTAACACGTGGTCAGGCGGGCGCCGGTCAACTCCTCGACGAGATCGTAGATATCTTCCCTGGGCCTCCAGAAATACCAGAAATTCGTGAGGGCTCCCAGGTCGACCAGGGCGGCGCCGATGCACAGAAGATGGTCCCAGATCCGTGACAGCTCGCAGATGATGGTCCTTATGTACTCAGCCCGCTCGGGCACATCTATCCCGATGAGCTTTTCCACGGCCATAACGTACCCCACGTTGTTCATGAGCGGCGAGACGTAATTCAACCGGTCCGTATAGGGGATCACCTGACCCCAGGTGGTGTTCTCCGACTCCTTCTCGAAGCAGCGGTGGAGAAACCCGATCTGGTTGTCGCAGTTGACGATCGTTTCCCCGTCGAGCTCGACAACGATACGGAACACGCCGTGCGTTGCCGGGTGGGTCGGCCCCAGGTTGAGGATGACGTTATCACCCTCCCGCTCCATCCACTCTACGCCGTATTCTCCGGGGGGGAAATTATTTTCCGTCCCTTCGCTCACGACCTGCCCCCTACGTGTCCTTTTCCGGTTCCCTGGCTCCCTTTTCCCTGCCGCTTCCCCGCATGAGATCTGTCGCCTTTATCACCCTTCTCACGTCCTTTTGGGGATCTGGAAAATCGAGGCTCGGAACCGTTGGATGCCTGAGATCCTTCTGGTAATCCTTTCTCAAGGGGTGCCCCTCGAAGCCATCGTACATGAGAATCCTGCGCAGGTCCGGGTGCCCCTTTACCTTTATGCCATACATGTCCCAAACTTCCCGCTCGAACCAGTTGGCACCCTTCCATATCCCGGTGACCGTCTCGACTTCGGGGTCATCGTCGGGAACCCTCGTTTTGACCCGTAGCCTGCGATTCTTCGCCGAGGAATAGAGGTGGTAGACGACCTCGTACCTTGGTTCCCTCTCGAGCCAGTCCACCGCCGTCACGTCCATCAGGAAATCGAAGGACATCTCCGGATCGTCCCGCAGAAATCGCATTAAAGAGAGGAGAGCGTCCCTTTCGACGACAACCGTGTCGTCACCTTTGAAAGAGAGTGTCTCCAGGACATGATCCGAAAAACGCTCCCTTATATGCTCCAGTACCGAACTGCCCGGACTCATTTATCGTACCGCTCCTTCCACTTCTCTTCCCAGCTTTCCCTCGCCCGCGGCTCCCCTTTCTCGATCATCTCCTTGATCATCATCATCCCGTCGATCAGCGATTCCGGCTTCGGAGGGCATCCGGGAACGTAGACGTCAACGGGGATGAACCGGTCAACCCCCTGAACGACGCTGTAGTTGTTGTAAAAACCCCCGCAGGTGGCGCATGCGCCCATGGCGATCACCCACTTGGGCTCGAGCATCTGTTCGTAGATGGTCTTGAGGGCGGGCGCAATCTTGTAGTTCACCGTACCGGCGACGATCAGGAGGTCGGCCTGGCGTGGGGAAAAACGCACCACCTCCCAACCGTACCGAGAGATGTCGTAGTGTGTCCCCACCACCGCCATGAACTCGATGGCGCAGCAGGCCGTGCCGAAGGGAAGTGGCCAGAGCGAGTATTTGCGGGCCCAGGAAAGTACCTTCTCAAAACGGGTAAGGAGAATGGGGCTTCCCAGCCCATCGGAACTGTCGTTCTTTGCCATATCGGCCCTCCTCGGCAAGCATCACTATTGTACTGAAAAAAGACTCCCTGTAAAATTCAATAAAACCCGGGAAACCGTATACTGTTTGAATTGGCACGAAAACAGTGCGTATTCGGTTATCTATTATAGCACCTGATCGCCAAACACGCCGGATTTCCGGGACATACCATGAACGCACGGGGGACGTCCCCGCCGGGATTCCGGCCGTCGAAGACTTTCCTCAGACGGCGTGATCACCATTTCCATCTAATTTTACAGATAGCTGGAAGCTTAAGAACCTTCGTTTGGGGGGCAAAAGTAACTGAGGATCCGGCAATATGGATTTTCCGTCAGTGATGTTTCCTGCCCCTGTCGGGGCCGCTTACCTTATCCTCCAGATCTCTGAGCCTTTCCATCAATTCCTCGGGGCCAATCTTGCTCTTCCTGTGGCCGGCAAGCGTTGCTATGTCCTCACATACCTTTTCCAGCATCTCGACAAACCATGCATCCTGCAGCGAGCCACCCGACGCCCTCTCTAAAGCTATCCTGTAGGCACCGAAAATAAGGCGGGCAATTTTCTGGGCATTCCCGTGCGTGATGAACGACATGGCAGGGTCGTGGTCCACGAGAATGATAAGAGCCGTCGTTTTGCGCTCGTCTCCGTTGTTGTACTTCACGTCAACTTCGTCTCTTGAATCATCGGACTTTATGACGATCTGTTTTTTTCCCACGTATCCTCCTGGAAAAAAATAGCTTTTGTTCCCCATTACCTTTGCGATGCTCAGATATCCCGATCGAACTCAAAATATCTATAAAATATATTGACAAAATCGTCTTTGTTTAAGATATTATAATACACTTTCCCATTTTCTGCTATATTACAATCGTTTGTCACGCCTGCAAGCCGCCTGAGCCATCAAAACAATGTACGAACTCTCTTTTCTGGTTCAGGTTTTCATTCCGCATTCCGAATTCCGCAATCCGCATTGCCACTGTGTGCGATGGTACTGTTTTCTGTCGCTTTTCGGTTCCGGTCTTTAATGCCCCTCCCACACCCCGGCGGCAACGGCGAGAAGGGAGAGGGCAAGGACCACCCAGTGAAATGCGCTGAGCCGGAAGAAGACCTTTTCCGGGTCGATCTTCTCGGGCCTGTCGAAGAGGATTTGAAAGATTTTTCTCTCGAAGGCGAGCACGAGCGCGAAAACGACCCACACGACGAGCATGACCGTTATCCCGACACCGTCGGCAGTAAAGAGTTCCCCGAAACGCTCCGTAAGATACAAGAGCGCAAAACCGGAAATCCCCGCAAGGACGACGTAAACCCTGGCATGCCTTGCGAACCTTCCCTCGATGCGCTGAAACATCAGTGCCTTTTCGAGGGAGTCCTCCATCTTGAGAAGCATGGGAAAGATGATGACCGTCACGAAGGCAACTCCCCCGATCCAGAGAACCACAACAACCACATGGAGCGCGGTGAAAAGTGATATGAGGAAATCAGGGCTCATAGACCCAATATGCAAAAATGGTAGTCCCGGGTTCTAAGTCCCGAGTCCCGGGTCCCGTGTCCGGAGTTAAAAATAGATTGCCAGAACAACAGAAGCCAAGAGGTTGATCGATTGCGTACTTCTGATCTTGCCCACGCCAAAGCTTCCTGGTTTTCCGGAACTCCGGGTCCCGGGAAGTTCGGACCGATCGCTGCATTCTGTTTTCCTGAAGTTCAGATGTTCTCGATTTTCATTCCGAATTCCGAAATACCCCTGGCACACATGCTGCCGCTATCAGCCGTTCATACCGGCGGGGTATTCACTGTCCCGGCCCGTAATTCTCAGCCAGGTAGTCGATGATCATTCCGGCCTCTTCATCGGTAATGGGGCAGCCGTTGGTGTTTTTCATCCTCATCACCGTCGCCTCCCAACCCTCGATCGACTTCTTCTTCCCCTTCGGGCGTTCGATGGTGTGGCAGATGCTGCACTTGGTCTCAAAAAGCTGTTTCACATCTACTTTCTCTTCACCATTCACCACGCGCGGAACCCATGAAATCGTGATAAAAACCAGCACGAGAGGATACATCAGGGCCTTTTTCATCGGATTTTCCTCCTTATCCTCTTTGATCTCTCCAAGCGGACAACACGACCTTTCACCCCATTGCCCCAACACGGTGCCATTCCATTGTATTAAAATGACAAACCCTGTCAAATGGGCTGGTCACACCTCGGGTAAAAAACGGGACGAAGGGACGGGGAGGAAAATTCAGCCTGTCGATAATCACACGAAAACCAGATGTTGCCAAAGAGTAGGATCTTATCCGGAAACACTATTTTCCGCCGGGGATTATCGGTAATTTACGCGCCGGGAGCACCGGTGGTATAGTGGTTTCGCAGGAACAGGGGAACAAACTCAGCCTCCACCCTGTCTAAAGGTATGGCGGAAGAAACCCACATAAACCGGGATGAGGACGAAAAGCTTGTAAACCTCTGTAAAAAGGGCGACATGGACGCATTCGAGGCACTGGTGAGAAAGCACCAGAAGCGGGTATTCAACGTCGCCTACCGGATGGTGGGGAGCTACGACGAGGCTTCCGATATCGCACAGGAGGCGTTCATAGCCGTGTACCGGGGAATTAAAAAGTTCGAGGGAAGGGCAAAGTTCTCCACGTGGGTCTACACGATAACGATCAACACCGCGAAGAACCGGCTGAGCCAGTTAAAAGCCAGGAGGGCGCGGGAACCTGCCTCCATTGAGGACCCGATACGCACAGCAGGCGGAGAGATACACGCAGAGCCACGTTCGAAAGAGCCCTCTGCCCTCGACATGCTCGAAACCAGGGAGTTTGAGGAAAGGGTCAAGGAGTGCATCGACGCCCTGGATACCGATTTCAGGGAGGTGATTGTGCTGAGGGACATGCAGGGGTTAACATACGGTGAGATATGCGAGGTGCTTGGCGTCCCGCAGGGGACGGTAAAATCCAGGCTCTTCCGCGCCCGGGATTCGCTCAAGGAGTGCTTGAAAAAAGTGATGGGGAATTCGTGAATGGAATGCGAGCAGATACGGGAAAACCTTTCGGCATATGTCGATGGTGAAATCAGCGGGGAGGAAAGAGACCGGGTCGAGGGGCACCTGGTTGCCTGTGAAACGTGCGCCGGGGCTTTAGCCGAGCTGAACGCGTACCTTGAACGCATCGGGAAGCTCGAAGAGGTAGACCCTCCCCCCTGGCTGACCCAGAAGGTCATGGCGCGCGTTCAGTCGGAGTCGGAGGAAAAGAGGGGATTTTACCAGCGGTTTTTCCCGCAATTTCTCCTGGCCCGCCCGATCCACGCCCTCGCAACAGTCCTGATACTGGTCCTTTCCGTGTACGTCTTTCAGTCGATGAAAACAGGGGTTCAAAAGCCCGAAGAGAGCAAGGAAGTCGCGAAAAAAGTGACAGACGACATTTCGTTGCCCGTGGAAAAGAGGCAGGCGCCGGGTGAGACGGCCCCGGAGGCTGGTCCGCTGGCTAGAGACGAGCAAGAGAAAGCTCCGGCAGGGGCGGTTATGGAACGTGCAGCACCCGCCCCCGGGCGCAATTTGAGTGAGGCTCCCGCACAGTTACCTCCGGCAGACAGAGAAAAGGTCGGGGCGGACGGGTATGCGCAGGCACCTGCTGTAACGTCCCCGGCCTCCCGGGAAAAACAGGCGCAAGAGCATGCCGGCAAAGCAGCCAAGGGTGAATTCAGGCCCTTGATAATGGGGGAACCGGCGACAGGCAAGTTTGACGTGAAGCTGATCGTGACCGTTTCGGACCTTGAAGCTGCCCGGGATGAAATAGAAGAGATACTGGCCAAAACGGCGGGAACCGTGATCCTTAAGAAGCATTTCGATACAAAAGTGGCCACATTTCACGCGGCCACCGGAAAAGAACATATCACCGCCCTCAAGGGTCGCCTCTCGAAGGTCGGGAAGGTCAGGCAGGAAAAGGGTGCCTTCGAGGGTGAAAGGGCGGGGGGAGAAGAGGTGGTCGTCATGATCGAGATCTACCCTGCAGGGCAAAAACCCTGACCATCTCCCGTACCGGTATGCTCCCAAACGCTTCTGTGATATTTTTAAGGGAACGGGGAAGAGGCACGACAGGGAGGATAAAAAGGAGCGCGATCTATGGAAGGAGTTTTCATTGCAGGATTGATCGGGTTCGGGCTGGGAGCGTCGCTTGTTGCCGCAATCCTTTTTTACAGGAGAAAAAGGCGCAAATCGAAGGAAAAGGTGCAGATATTCTCATCCATTGAGGAAATCCGGCAGGTGGGCGAGCTCGTTGCGTTCAAGATCGTGACCAAGGAGATCGTCACCGCCGCAGACCACTGGTTCGGCGACATCGGAAAGAAATATTTCCTCTGGCTCATATCCACGAAAAAAATGGCGATGATCTTCGAATTCTCCATCGATTTCAAATACGACTTGAAGAGCAGGGACTTTGAAATCCAGCACGTGGGCGAAAACAGATACCGGATGAAGATGCCGAAATGTTTCTACGACATCCACATAAAAGACATCAACTTTTACGATGAGCAGACCACGAAACTGCTCCCCTGGCTCCTTCCCGACCTCATAAACAAAGCTTTCGGCATGGGGTTCGATGAAAGCGACAAGAACCGGCTCGTCGAGGAAGCGAAACAGCAGGCATCCCAAATGGCGGTGGAGATGGTCCGGAAGCTGCGATCCGAGGTCCAGAGTTCCGCCCGGCAGACGCTGGAGACCATAACGAAGGGATTTGGCGCCGAACTCGCTGGCGTCGATTTTTCCGACTCCGAGCTCGTCCAGTTGAGCGTTGAATCCCCTTCCGTTGCCGAGCTGGAGCAGGCGCAATAAGAGTAGTCCCGGGTCACCTTTCTCAAAGTACTGTAATTCGGATTTCGGAAATCGGAATGCGGAATGAAAATCAAATATAATTTTGTCGAGCTGTTTTGATAGATCGAATGATGATTGAGCGAATTTCGTTTGCTTCAGTTGGCAGTACATCGAGATCTCTTTGGTTTACATTCTTAGATCCGGCAAGGAGATCCAACCAATAAATCGTTTCATCGGCTTCTTCTTCAACGATGCCCAATTTAGCAATAAATTCGGCCCGTGATCTTGCTCTGCACGCAGCATAGTAATTAGCCCCAATCGATGTTCCCGATTTGAGTATTTGCCGGCCGAGGACAAATGTGGTTTGGTTTTTCGGAAGTTTTTCCGCAAACTCTATGATCATCAATGCAAAGTGCTTGAGCCTCTGTCTTAACTCTTTGCTCATGTTTACCCCATAAAAAAACTTTCTTTTAATTTATCTAAAGCAATAATAATTCCGCATTTATGTTTTACTGTTTTTATTCCGCATTCCGAATTCCACATTCCGCAATACCATGAGACAGTCTGCAATCCGTTGTCCACAATCCATGGTTCTGGCAAAAAAGTGGGAACATTTTACCTGCCTGCCATGTCTAACCAGGTAAAGCTCGCTGAAAATAAACTTGAAGGAGGATAGAAATGAGCAGGAAAACCTTGATAACGGCTTTTTTGGTGTTGATGATCGCAAGCATGGGCTGCAGCCAGCCGGCAGGTGCGGCGAAGGAAAAAGCAGGCCCGGACGCACTTTCAACGACCCTCGACGATCAGACACAGGTGGCGATCACGATCTACAACGTCAACCTCGGCCTGGTAAAGGACCAGAGGGAGATAAAGCTCGGCACGGGAACCTCGGAGCTCCGCTTCATGGACGTGGCGTCCCAGATCATCCCCACGAGCGTGCACATCAGGTCGATCGCAGAGCCGGGCAGTATCCTGGTGCTCGAGCAGAACTACGAGTACGACCTCCTGAACCCTCAAAAGCTCCTCGAGAAATACGTGGGCAAGGAGGTGAAGCTCTACTACAGGAACCCCTACACGGAAAGGGAAGAGATCGTCGTTGCCACCCTCCTCTCGAACAACGGGGGGCCGATCTTCAAGATCAACGACGAAATCACCTTCGGCCATCCCGGGAGGATAATCTTCCCGAAGGTGCCGGAAAACCTCATCTCGAAGCCGACCCTGGTCTGGCTTCTTCAAAATGATCTGAGAAAGCCGCAGAGGCTGGAGGCCACCTACCTTACGAACGGGATAAACTGGAGGGCCGACTACGTGGTGACCCTGAACGATACAGACGACAGGGCCGACCTGTCGGGATGGGTATCGATCGACAACAAGAGCGGTACGACATACAAGAACGGGAAGATCAAGCTCGTCGCCGGCGACGTGAACAGGGTCAGGGACGAGCGGCAATACCGGGACAAGATGATGCGCTACGCGGTGGCCGAGGCGGCGAAGCCGAGGGAGCAGTTCAGGGAAGAGGAATTCTTCGAGTACCACATCTACACCCTTCAGAGGCCCGCTACCATAAAGCAGAACCAGACAAAACAGATAAGCCTCATAAACGCGGGCGAGGTCCCCGTCCGCAAAGAGCTGCTCTACTACGGCGCGAGCCACTATTTCCGGAGCAGGCACGGGGAGATGATATCGAACCAGAAGATCGGCGTCTTTTTGGAGATCGCCAACAGGAAAGAGAACAACCTGGGCGTTCCCCTTCCCAAGGGAACGGTCCGCGTCTACAAGCGGGACAGCGAGAACAGCCTTCAGTTCGTCGGGGAAGACTCGATAGACCACACCCCGAAGGACGAAAAAGTCAGGGTGAAAATGGGGGACGCCTTCGACGTGGTGGGAAGCAGAAAGCAGACGGACTGGAAGAAGATCGCCTATGACACCTACGAGGCGGCCTATGAAATCTCACTGCGAAACCACAAGAAGGAAGACGTAATGGTGAAAGTCGTCGAGCCGATTCCCGGCGAGTGGAAGATACTGAAAACCTCCCATGATTACGCAAAAACCGAGTCGCACACCGCCGAGTTCAACATCCACGTGCCGAAGGACAGGGAGACGAAGCTCACCTACCGGGTCAGAATGAGGTTTTAAGCAAAAAAGAGACGGGCACATCCCGCACATATAAAGGGAAAGGCCCCCGCCTCGTAAGAGACGGGGGCCTCTTTTTGTCTCTGAAACTCGTACGAACAACTTCCCTGCCCTACAGGACAATCTCGGGCGAAAATCCCCTTCTCGTCGTGTTCTCCGTGACGACGCGGGGCTCGAGAAACTGGAGCAGGTATTCGAATCCTCCCGCCTTCGAGCCGACTCCCGACATCTTGAAGCCGCCGAAGGGCTGCCTTCCCACGAGGGCCCCCGTGATTCCCCGGTTGATGTAGAGATTTCCCACTTCGAACTCCTCAGCCACCTTCCTGATGTTTGCGGGGCTTCTCGAGAAGAGCCCCCCCGTGAGGGCATATTCCGAATCGTTTGCGATCGCTATGGCCTCTCCGATGGTTTTTGCCTTCATAACGGCCAGGACGGGGCCGAATATCTCCTCCCGGAGCAGTGCTGAGCCCGCAAGAAGATCCGTAAATACGACGGGAGAAACGAAGTAACCCCTCTGCGGCACGGAAACGGTTGCCGCAACGACCCCCTCCGCCTCGCCCACCTCCCGGTAGCGCAGGATCCGCTCTTTCGCCCTTTTATCGATGACGGGGCCCACGACGTTGGCGGGGTCATCGGGGGGCCCCGCGGTCATGCTCTTTACCGCCTCCGTTAAGCGGGCAAGGAACCTTTCGTAGCAGGAGGAAAGGACGACAACCCGGGAGCAGGCCGAACACTTCTGCCCCTGGTACCCGAAGGCAGATTGCATGACGCCGGCCACGGCCAGGTCGAGGTCCGCGTCCCCGTCGACGATTATCGCGTTCTTGCCGCCCATCTCGGCGATGACCTTCTTGACGCCTTCCTGCCCTGCCCCGGTCCTGCCCGCCTTCTCCACCATGCCGAGCCCCACCTCCTTTGAGCCGGTGAAAGCGATCAGGTTTACCCGGGGGTTCTCGACGAGAAAATCGCCGACCTCGCTGCCACGGCCGGGGATGAAGTTCAATACCCCGCCGGGGATGCCCGATTCGGCGAAGACGGAATAGACATGATATCCGCAGACGGGGGAAAGGCTGGAGGGCTTGTAGAGGACGGCGTTTCCCGCAACCAGGGCAGCCGAGACCATCCCCACCGATATGGCGAAGGGGAAGTTCCAGGGGGCGACGACGAGGGCAACGCCCCGCGGGCGGTAAAAGTGCCTGTTGTCCTCTCCTGGCAAATCTCCCATCTTTCTGGGCTTTGCGAGCCGTTCCATCTCCATTCCGTAATAGGTAAGGAAGTCGATCGCCTCGGCAACGTCGGCATCGGCCTCGGCCCAGCCCTTGCCCACCTCATATATCTGCCACGCGACAAATTCGGCTCTTTTGTTCCGCATGACATCCGCCGCCTTGAAGAGATACCCGGCCCGCACCTCCGGGTCGGTCCGTGCCCACTCTTTCAGGGCAGCCGCGGCAGACGCGACCGCTTTTTCGGCCAGCCCTCTATCCACCGCGCTTACCGTCCCGACCACCTCTTCGGGATCAGCAGGATTCACCGATACGATCTCTGCATTGCCGGGTTCATCCCTGCCCCCTACCACCGCGGGGTACCTCCTCCCGAGGGCAGCGCGCACCTGTGCGATCGCATGCCCGATAACTTCTCTGTTCTCCCTGAGGGTGAAATCCAGAAGAGGCTCGTTTACAAAGGGCCCCGCGGAAACGGGCCCCTCATCTTCCCGCGCCTCGACGTGTGGCTCCGGTTCCGCAAGCAGCAGGTCGGAAGGGGTATTCTCGGCAAACCGCTTCCTCAAAAATCCCTCGTTCGACGTGTTCTCCAGGAGGCGGCGCACCAGATAGGCCATGCCCGGTATGAGCTCTCCCACGGGAACGTACTCGCGGACGGTATACCCAAGCTTCCCGAGCGCCCGCTTAACGGGCTCGGCCATGCCGTAGAGCATCTGAAATTCGTACCGGTCCCGGGTGACACCCATCGTATCTGCGAGCACGATCGTCTTTGCGATGGACCGAACATTGTGCGTACCGGCGGCCAGCACCACGTGCTCGTTATCTTTCAGGATCATCTCCACGCACCGCTCGAAATGCGCGTCGGTGTGCGCCTTCTTCGAGAAAACGGGAAGCGGCCAGCTCTTCTGCCTGGCAACGATGTTCTCATACTCCCAGTATGCCCCCTTTACCAGCCGGATCGATATCCGGTGGTCCCCCCGCTTCGCCCACGCGATCAGCCGCCTGAGATCCTCACCCGTCTCCCTGAGGTAGGCCTGGACGGCAACGCCGAAGTTCTCCCAGCCCCGGAACTCATCCTCCTCGAGAATCCCGGTGAAGACGTCCAGGGTGATATTTTTCAGGCCCCGCATCTCCATGTCGAGGTTTACAAACCCGCCGGCATCTCTCGCCCTCCGAAGCAGGGGGCGAAGCCTCTCCTTCACCATCTCGACGCTGTCTTTGTGATTTACGGCGCTCATCCGAGAGTAGAGGGAGCTGATCTTCACCGATACCTTGAGAAGGGGAAGGTGGGAAGACACCGTACCCGTCTCCCTCTCCCATGCCGCGATCTCCTCCTTCAGCACGTCGACGAGATGGAGGTATTTCTGCCCGTACGATTCGGCCTCCTTTTCCGAGAGGGCCTCCTCGCCCAGAATATCCACCGTATAGGTCCTGCCGGCACGAAGGATTTCTCTCAGGGCATCCTTCCCACCCTCGATGTCCCTCCCGGCGATGAAGCTCTTTGCGAAACCCTCCATGTTCTTCCTGATAACGGACGCCGCCAGGGGCGAGGTAAAGGATGCCGTGACCCCCTTCAGGGCCGCCTTGAAAAAATCGGGGAATTCGAAATCTTCCGAGAGAAAGTATTCCCTCAGGTGTGTTGCGATTGCCTCATCGGTCAGGAGGGTCGGAAAGACGTCGACAAAGCGGAAAAGCTGTACCTTGAATTCGGGATTTTTCATCACCAGGTCCATGGCCTGTCCAACCCACCACTTCCTGTCGAATATCGAGGGTGTCTCAGCCTCGATGAGCCCGAAAATCTCCCTTCCCTTTTGAACGACCCGGTCCTGGTCTTCCCGCGAGTTCATGGTGCACCCCCCTCAAGAGAAAAGTTGCAATCGTCAAGGAGGAAAGTGTTTTGTAAGAGCATCATCCACTTACAGTTTACACCGTCTGCCACCGGCACCATAAACGCTTCTTGGTGGGAATCATCTTGAATCGGCCATTAAGACTATAAAATCAAGAGTGTTTTTCCCTCAATCGATCTTTTTTCGCCTGAATCCCTGTCTTCGGGAATTTCATCAAATTATCAAAAGGACCAGGAGGTAGAAAATGGCAGAACCAGGACGGGTAACTCCCGAAGAGGCGCGAAAGAGAGTAAGCTCAGGCGAAGCCCTGCTCGTATGCGCTTACCACGAGGATGCGAAATTCCAGCGCGTCCCGCTCGAAGGAGCGATTCCCTTCAGCGAGTTCTCATCGAAGGTCTCCTCGCTCCCGAAAGACAAGGAACTCATCTTCTACTGCGCCTGACTCAACGAAGGAACCGCTGCCGGTCAGGCAATCAAATATACAAATCAAGGATTTACCAACGCAAAAGTACTCAAGGGCGGCGTTGACGCCTGGAAAAACGCCGGCTACCCGATGTCAAACTAATGCATTCGTCGACGGTTTTCCCCGGAAAATGTGCCGGAACCTTGCGGTGACCGGGGATAGTCTGATTCCGGATGACCCTACACCCGCAGAACCTGTTTCACCAGGGACTCGATTATATCACCCGTGCCCCTCTTCTCGCTGAACGGATCCGTTTTCAGCCGGTGGGGAAGGGCAAGCCTGAATCCGTCTGCAAGGTCCTCCGCGTCGATCGATCTCTTCCCCCGATAGGCGCTCGAGGCCCTGGCGACCTTCATGAGAATTATGTCCCCCCGCATCCCGTAGAGCCCAAGCTCGGATGTCGCCTCGCACACGCTCTCTATGTCATCGTCGGATATCTTAACTTCATCGACCAGTGACCGGGCAGCCTCTATCTTCTCCTGCAGCTCTTCGTCCTCCCGCACGAGCTCCACAACGCCATCTCCCTTTTCCCACCTGAGAACACGGTTGACCACTTCCTTTCTCATATCGGGGGAAGTGAAACCGCTGACCTCGACGGAGAGCCCGAAACGGTCCAGAAACTGGGGACGGAGCTCACCCTCTTCGGGGTTCATGCTCCCCACCAGGATAAATCTCGAGGGGTGATCGAAGCTCACGCCCTCCCGGCGAACCCGGTTCCAGCCGCTTACACACACATCGAGCAGGATATCCACGATGTGGTCGTCCAGGAGGTTTACCTCGTCGATGTAAAGTATGTTGCCGTTGGCCGAGCCCAGCACGCCCATCTCGAAGCGCTTCACGCCCTCTCGCAGCGCGCCCTCGATATCGATGCTCCCGACGACGCGGTCCTCGCTCGCGTTCAAAGGAAGCTCGATTACCTCGACCCGCATGCGCTCATAGGTTTTGTCCCCGTCTGTCCCTTCACATTCAGGACACAAATCGCCCCCTTTGAAACAGCCGAATCTGCATCCCACAGCCACGTCCTTCTCCGGAAGAACCCGGGTGAAGGACCGAACAGCCGTCGTCTTCCCCGTCCCCTTCTCACCGCGGATCAGCACGCCCCCGATCCCCGGGTCGATGGCGCTGAAGATGAGCGCCTTCTTCA